>Ga0247713_1000110_pt1 | contig 57510 bp, 65 predicted proteins | sample 21E_NmetaG_FD_189936 | JGI IMG/M metagenome (GOLD analysis project Ga0247713, IMG submission 189936) | Soil microbial communities from hillslope of Landscape Evolution Observatory, University of Arizona, Oracle, AZ, United States - 2-1-E_N | ecosystem: Engineered > Artificial ecosystem >... | reverse complement strand
GCCGGCGGCCGGCTCACGGCCGGCGGGGTGGAGGTCATGGGGGGCACGGCGGAGACCGGGGCAGTGGTGGACGCCGGCACGGGGCGGTCGAGGGGCGCGGTGACGTCGTCGTCGAGGTCGCGCGCGCGCTTCGCGTCAGGGGGCCGCACCGGGTAGCCGGCGCGGGGCACGTAGGTTTCGTACCTCACGGCTCGTCCTCGGCCCCACCCCAGCGCTCATAGAGGTCGGGGCGCACGAGGGCGGTGCGCCGGCGAGCCTGCTCCCGCCGCCAGGCCGCCACCCGGCCGTGGTCGCCCGAGCGCAGGATCTCGGGCACGGCCAGGCCGCGGTACACGGCGGGCCTGGTGTACTGCGGGTACTCGAGCAGCCCCTCGGTGAAGGACTCGTCGGTCGAGCTCGACTCGTTGCCCATGACCCCCGGCAGCAGGCGGGTGACCGCCTCCACCAGCACGCACGCGGCGACCTCCCCGCCGGCGAGCACGTAGTCGCCGATCGACACCTCGTCGGTGGCCAGGGCGTCGTGGACGCGCTCGTCGATGCCCTCGTAGCGCCCGCAGAGGACGAGCAGGGCCCGCTCGGCGGCGAGGTCGCGCACGAGCGGCTGATCGAGCGGGCGCCCGCGCGGGGTGAGGAGGACGGTGCGGGGACGGTCCTCCGCCGTGCCGTAGAGGTCCTCGGCGGCGGCGAAGAAGGGCTCCGGCTTCAGCACCATGCCGGCGCCCCCGCCGTAGGGCACGTCGTCGACGGTGCGGTGGCGGTCGGTCGCCCATGACCGCAGGTCGTGGACGCGCACGTCGAGCAACCCGGCCCTGCGGGCGCGCCCGAGCAGCGAGGCGTCGAGCGGACCGGCGAAGTACTCCGGGAACAGGGTGAGGACGTCGATGCGCACGGGTCCATTGTGCCGGGCACGCGTCGCCGGCTGGCGGGCGCGACCCGTCCGTTCAGGCTTCGTCGGTGTCGCCGAGCAGCCCGGGCAGCGGCTGCACGACGATGCGGTCGGCGGTGACCTCGACGAGCTCGTCGACGGCGGGCACGAGCAGGTCGTCGCCGCCGTCGCGGGCGACGACGAGGTAGTCGTGCGCGGCGCCGTCGGCCACGCCGACGAGCACCCCGACGGGCTCGCCGCCGGCGGTCACGACGTCGCGGCCGAGCAGCTCGTCGGCCCAGAAGACATCGACGTCGAGCCCGACGCTCTCCCGGTCCACCGACACGACCGCGCCGCGCAGCGCCCCGGCGGCCTCACGGCTGTCGACCCCTTCGAACCGCACGACCCGGCGGTTGCCGTGCATGCGGCTCGCGGCGACGGTGAGCGACCTCCCCGCAACCGTGTAGCTCGCGCCGGGCGGGAACTCCTCCCCGAGGTCGGGGTCGGGGTGCACGTAGACCTCGCCGCGCAGACCGAGGGGTTTGCCGACGGCGCCGACGGCGACCTCGGCCGCCACGGGCGCTATTCGACGATCTCGACGATGGCCTGGGTGCCCTCGCGGGTGCCGGCCGCCTTCACCATCGTGCGGATGGCCTTCGCGGTGCGGCCGCGCTTGCCGATGACCTTGCCCATGTCGTCGGGGTGCACGCGCAGCTCGAGGACGAGCTCGCCGTCCTCGTCCTCGGCTTCCGTGACCGACACGTCGTCGGGGTGGTCGACCAGCGACCGGGCGAGATACTCGAGGACCTCGGTGGTCATCACGGCTGCTCCTCCTCAGTGGTCGCGCCCTCCGCAGACGACGGCTCCGGGGCCTGCCCGCCCTCCTCGGGGGGCAGCGCGCCAGCGTCCTCCGCCGGCAGGGGGTCTGGTTGGGTGACTTCCTCCCGGGCCTGGGCGACGGTGGCCTCGTCGGGGTCGGTGGGCGTCGCCTCCGCCGCGGCTGACGCCTCGGCCTCCGCGCGCTCGCGGGCGGCGGCTTCCGCCCGCCGTCGGGCCTCGTTCTCGCGCTCGGCCGCCTTCGCGGCAAGCGCGTCCCGCTTCGCGCTGCGGTCCTTGCCGGGGTCGCCGGGGCGAAACTCCTCCCAGATGCCCTCGATGCGCAGGAGGTTCACGACCGCGTCAGTGGGTTGGGCCCCGTTGCGCAGCCATTTCAGGGCGCGTTCACGGTCGATGGAGATGGTGGAGGGCTCGTGGAGGGGCTGGTAGTAGCCGATGTCGTCGATGAACCGGCCGTCCCGCGGTGCACGGACGTCGGCCACGACCACCCGGTAGTACGGCTGCTTCTTCTTGCCCTCACGACGCAGGCGGATCTTCACGGCCATGGAAGAATCGTCCTTCTCGACGCGGCCGCGCGTCGTCGGTGCCGCCGGGCTTGCGCCCCGGCGCGCCCACTCGGTCCGTGGACGGGTGTGCGGTCGGCCAACCCCGCACGCACTCGGCCGAGCCGGCTTGCGCCAGCTCCGTGCGAGCATAGCGCAGCAGGCGGGCGTCAGAAGAAGGCGACTGCGATCGTGGCGGCGACGAACCCCACGAGCAGGAGGGCGGCTTCGCCGCGGACCAACCGCCGGCCGCTGCGCAGAAGGACCGCCGCAAGGCCGCAGGCGACGACCATGATCCCGAGGCTCAGGAGGAAGGTGCGCCCGAGCGTTGTCGTGGCGAGGGCGCCGGCGACGCCCGCCACCGGCAGGGAGTTGAACAGGTTGCTGCCGAGGATGTTGCCGACGACGAGGTCGGACTCGTCGCGGCGCGCGGCGGCGATTGCCGTCACGAGCTCCGGCAGGCTCGTGCCGACGGCGACGATCGTGAGACCGATGACGGCCTCGCTGACCCGCAGCGCGCGGGCGATGCCGACGGCGCCGCTCACGAGCATCTGTGCGCCAAGCAGGGTCCCGAGCAGCCCGACGACGGCGAGCAGGGCCGAGCGCGGCACGCTCGGCGGAGCCTGCCCGGAGTACCCGGCGACCTCCGCCGCGAGGGACTTCGCCGCCTCCCGGTCGCGCAGGCCGACGACCACGATGATGGCGATGGCGGCAGCGGCCGCGGCTAGCAGCACCGCAGCATCCAGGGCGCTCACCCTCCCGTCGGCGGAGACTGCCGCGAGCAGCAGCACCGCCAGGAGCATGAGGGGCAGCTCCCGTCGCAGCGTCGCGGCCCCGATCATGAGCGGCCGGGCGACCCCCGCCGCTCCGAGCACGAGCAGGACGTTCGCGGTGTTCGACCCGACGATGTTGCCGAAGGCGAGGTCCTGCGACCCCCGCAGGGTGGCCAGCACGGTGACGAGGAACTCCGGCGTGCTCGTGCCGAAGCCGATGACGATGGCGCCGACGATCACGGGCGAGATGCGCAGGGCGGTCGACAGCCGCGCCGCACCGATGACGAATCGGTCGGCGGCGACCGTCAACAGCCCGAGGCCGCCGATCAGGAGGAGGACGTCGAGCACACGCGTACGCTAGACGCCATGGAGCTCATTTCCGAGGAGCGCTTCTCCGAGCTCGTCGACGCAGCCCTCGACTCCGTGCCCGACGCGCTGTGGGAGCAGTTCAACAACGTTGCGGTGGTCGTGGAAGACCGCAACGACGCCGAGCCCGACCTCCTCGGTATCTACGAGGGTGTGCCGCTCACCGAGCGCGGCGACTACGCGGGGGTGCTGCCGGACCGCATCGCCATCTACCGCATGCCCCTGTGCGCGATGTGCCGCGACGAGGAGGAGCTTGTCGAGGAGGTCCGCATCACCGTGGTGCACGAGCTCGCCCACCACATGGGCATCGACGACGACGCCTTGCACGACCTCGGCTGGGCGTAGGCGGCGGGCGACCGCTTCCTCCGGTTGGCACGAGGTGGCCGGCGCCGCTCAGGTGGTCGACCGCGGGTTCGTCAGGGTGGGCAGAGGGCAGCAGGGTGGCGAAGAGCGGGGAGACGATCCGGCGTCTGCTCTTCGGTCAGGGATTGACGGTGACGCTGACCGTGGCGTTCTCCCGCTCGAACCGGGACAGTGCCACGACCGCCTCGATCCGCCAGGTGCCCGCAATCTGCAGCTCCGGGCCGGAATGGACCCAGTGCCCGGGGCCGGCAACGAGCGGTTGGCGTTCGATCGGCCCGATCTCCTCGGCGGGCATCGTGAACCGCAGGGTCAGGTCCTGCGCGTCCGTCGGCCGTCCGGTCTGGTCGAGGAGGTAGAGGTGCACCTCGTTGCCGCCGGCGCGGTTGGGGTCCACGGTGAGGTTGAGTGTCAGACCATCCGTCACGGGCACGTCGGCGGTGAACAATCCGCCGATCCCGGCCGCCTCCCGTGCGGGTTGGAGCGCGACGAGCACGGCGGTCAGCGCGATCACGGCGCTCATGACGCCGGCTTCCACGGTTACGGTGCGACGCAGAAGGCGCCGTCCGGCTGACCTGCGCTCGACGTCGCGCACGGCGGGGACCAGCCGGTAGCGGTTGTAGGCGGCCACGCCGAGGATCAGCGCGACGAGCGCGAGCTTCGCGACGAGCACCTGCCCATAAGGGGTCGTGAACACTGCTCGGAGCGCCCGGACCTCCAGCCACGCCAGTCCGAGCCCCGTGGCCGCCACGCCCGCCAGCGCGCCCGCAGCGGCCTGGGAGTAGCGGCTCACCGCGCTGACGGAGGTGCCAGCGTCCTCCTCGTGACGCTGCCACCACAGGGTCGCCCCGAGCGCCACCAGGCCGCCGAACCACACCGCGGCCGCGCCGACGTGGACGACGTCGGCCAACCACGCGAACCAGCGCGGCGTGGTCACCGCGGAGTGCCCGACGAGCACGAAGGACGCGACGGCGACCCCGCCCGCCCCCGCCGCCTGCACGACCCGGTCAGCCGACGTGGCGAGCAGGACGCCGAGCGCGAGCAGCGCGACGGTGCGCAGGCCCATCCCGAGTCCGAACGGGCTCGTCACGATCTCGCTGAGAACCTGCCGGTCGACCATGCCCGTCAGGCCGCGGTCGGCCAGGCTGCCGGACTGCAACCCGACGAGGGCGACGGTCGCGAGCGCGGCCCCGAGCGCGGCCCATGCCGCCATCAGGCGCAGGCGGCGATCGACCGTCGGGCTGCCGTCGGTGACGGCAGCGCCGCCCCGAGCAGGGCGACGCCAGACGAAGGCGAGGAAGAACGCGACACCGGTCGCGAGCAGCGTGCCGATGAAGGCCCCGGTGCGCACGATCGCGCCCGAGACCAGCCAGCGGTTGGCGGACGCATCGGAGAAGATCACGGCGAACGTGCCCTCGTCCACCGTCGTCTCGCCACCGACGGAGAACTGAAAGGCTCCCCGCACCGGGTGACCGTCCGCGGAGACGACCCGCCAGGTGAGGATGTAGGGCCCGTCCTCGAGGACCTCGTCGACGGGGACGGTGATCTCCTGCGGCGCCGAGCCACGGTCATCGCCAAGCGGCACCTGGTCGGCCGCCGCGTCATACAGGCGGATCCCGCCCGGAGGAACGCTGACCGGCTCGTTGAAGCGCAGCTCGATCGTGCGGGGCGGGTCATCGAGCACGCTGCCGTCGGGCGGGGCAGCCTCCACCAGGACGGCGTGCGCCATCGCCGGACCGGCCAGGAGGGCCACCACGGCGATCGCGGCAGCCCCGAACGACGCGACGTGGGTGAGACGCGCGCGCGGCCGCATCCCGACAGCGGGCAGGCGGCGCCCGCCCGGAGGTTCGCCCACGTCAGTTTCGTCGGGCCCGCACGACGGCGGCACCCGCCGCCGCCAGCGCCACGACAAGGGCGAGGACGGCAAGGATCCGGGCCTGGGACGCTGCCTGCTCCGCGTCGGCCACGGCCGATGCGAGGACCTCGCCGTCCGAGGCGCTGGCCACCTCGGTGACTTCCTCGACCGTCCCGCCATGTCCGCCGCCGGCCGTCAGCAGCAACCCGGGCGCCGGCTCCTCCAGCTCCTCGTCAGGCCGGCCTTCGTCGGGGCGCTCGATCCACGCGTGCTCACCCTCCCCGCACCTCTGGGCGACCGGGAAGTACAGGATGTCTCCAGCGGCGTCGGGCAGCCGCACCGACAACCCGAACTCCTGGAACGCCTCGTCGGGGATGGGCGGGCCCCCGAACCAGCGCACCTCCTGCACACCCTCGGTGATCTCCTCGCCGTGCAGCTCCACCGGCTCGGACAGCTCGCCGACGACGGTCTCGTACTCCCACCCCGGCACGAGCTCGGGCTTGACCGAGACGACGCCAGGAGGGATCTGGACGGCGACCTCGGTCGTCGGCGACCCCTCGCAGCCGTGGCCGACCCGAAATGCGAACCGGGCGTAGCTGTCGGCGGCGGCCTCCTGAGGGTTGATCGTGACATGCGCCAGGACCGGGGAGGACCCGAGCGCGACAAGCAGGGCGACGGCGAACGCGGTGATGACGAATCTGGGCATGGTTGGTCTCCCCTGTTGTGCTGTGGCCGGTCCGAAAACGCACGACGAACGCCGCTGCCCCCGGGCAGCCACGTTGGCTCAGGCCATCAGTGGACGGGAGGACCTCTTCGGGTCAGACCGGTCCGGTCGGGACGTGATGAGCGCAGCGACGGCGCCGGGCGGCGGCCGACGGCGACGACGGAAGGCAATCGGACCGGGCTCCCGGCGTGTGCGAACCCGTCAGCGACCCGCTCGCTGGTCCGCAGCACTCCGGCCGCGAAGCAGGCGGCCGCAACCTGGACGATGATGCCGACGAGGATCACCGGCTCGTCGAACAGCGCGCTCACCGCAGTCCCCGCGGCGACGCGCTCACCGGCTTCCAGCAGCAGGAACCCGCTGACCTGTCCGGCAGCAAGACGCGGCCACAACGCGCCCCACGAGGACCGGCCACGACGCCGGCCACGTGTGAACCCGTAGGCCGAAGCTCCCACGGCGGCAAGAAGGGAAGCGGCCAACCATGGCAGCGGCCAGTGCCCGTGGCCCGCCTCGGTGAGCGCGTGCGTCTGGAGGTGCGCGGTGGGGCCGACCTCGTACACGAGGGCATGGCCGCCCACGACCGCCGCCACGGCGACGACCGACGCGGCCATCAGACGAACCGTCGTGCGGGGCAACACCGCCCTTTCGGCGACAGGAGCGGCGAGGTAGCCGGGCGCCATCGTATATGCAGGGCCTGCCCTGTCGGGTCCCACACATGGAGCATCGAGCCATGGCAGCCTGCCACCCGTGGCGCGCGTGCAGACCGTTCAGGAACCCGGAGACGCCGATGTTCGAGACTCCCGAAGAGCTAGCCGGTCTTCGGGATCTCCTGGACCGCAGCTACGAGCGGGCGGGGGGCGCACCTGCGCAGCGCGGATGTTCCCCGCCGACATGTCGGTGCGTCGCGGGAGTCGCACCGGCCGGGGGATCAGCCAGCGGCCCCGTGCCGCGGCGAGGCGCAGGAGCACGGGCGCGGTGCCCCCGCCGGGCGCGGCGTTGCGTCCCTCCCCGCAGGCATCGAGCGCGGTGGCCTGCCTGGTTCGTATGCTGACGCACGCGACGATCTTCACCGCACCCAGCGAGGGCGCCGACGGGGATCCACGTCCCCCCGGGTGGGCGAGGATGGCGGAGAGAACGGCCACTTCGAGTCCGACCGCGAGCGGGAATAGTACGTCCAGGACTGGCCGGTCTTCAGGATCGAGCGATCGCGATGTGGGTGTGCATCGGCACGACGATCCAGTCGCCTTGGCGGTAGCGCTCGACCGTCTCCCGCGTCTCCCGGCTGATCGCCTCCAGGTAGGCGGCGAACGCCTCCGGGTCCTCGGCGAACTGGGGCACAACCGCGGCGTAGGCGAACTCCAGGCGCTCGACGAACCGGTCGGGCGTGGCGTACCGCGCCTCGATCGACCGGGAAACGACGTCGACGTCGCTGAAGCCGGCCTCCGCGAAGAGGTTCCGCAGCTCGTCGCCGTCGCCGAGGGAGAACGGCGCCGTCAGATCCGCGGCGGTCACCGCCGTGCCAAGCGCCCTGAGGTGCGGCAGCTCGGCCTCGGCCAGCGCCGCATACAGCGGGTGGGGGTCGAGCCCCTGCCACACGGCCACCACGGCACGACCCCCGTCGACGAGGGCCCGTCGAATCTCGCGCACGCCCGCCGGCCGGTCGGGGAAGAACTGCAGCCCCTGCTGGCACAGCACGACGTCGAACGTGCCGTCGGGGAGGTCGAGCGCGGTCCCGTCACCCTCGCGCCACTCGATCGATGCCCCCTCCGGCGCCGGTTGCGCCCGGGCGACCGCGAGCATCGCGGGACTGACGTCCACGCCGACCACCCGGCCGGCACCGCCCACCAGCGGCGCCACCCGACGCGCGACAATGCCGGTGCCGCAGGCCAGGTCGAGTACACACTCGCCGGGGCGTGGCGCGGCGAGGTCCACGACGACCCGCGACAGCGGCTGGAAGATCGCCGGGCCAAAGTACTGCTCGTAGGCCTGCGCCGGCGTGAGCTCCGGCTCCCGCGGGTCCTGTGCGGTCACGGTGTCTTGGACGGTCATTGGTGTGGCTCCTCTGGCTTTCGGGTTTCCCGTCGTGCGGAGGTGTCGGCCCTTCACGGCGCCGGGCGCAGCATCGGCCATAGCGGCGGGGAGTCCGCCACCTGGATCTCGGCGATGACTTCGAACCCGTGCCGCTCGTACAGCGAGCGGTTGCGCGCACTGCTGGCCTCAAGGTAGGCGGGCAGCCCGTCACGGGCGCAGCGCGACAGCCCCTGCCGCATCAGCGCCGAACCGTGACCCTGGCCCTGACAGCGGGGGTCCACGCCGATGAACGGCAGATACCAGTGCGGGTCGGCCGGGTGGTGCTCCTCGACCTGGGCGAGAAGCGCGAACACCGCATCGAGGCGCTCGGGGTCGATGCTGCGCTGAGCCAGCGCGACGAGGCCGTCGGAGTCCGTCTGTTGGCCCGGCGGCACCCACAGCGCCGCGCCGGCGTCGTCGCCGATCCCGTCGGCCGTACCGGCCTTGAAGGCGGGGGCTCCCATACGCCCGATCAGCTCGGGGAAGTGGACGAGGTAGCGGTCGGTGTGTGGGTACACCCAGCGGATCACGGGGTCCGCGCTGAAGGCGACGACCAGCGTCGCGATCGCCTTCGGCCGGCCGATTCGGGTCACCCCGGTGCTGACGGTGGGCGGACTGCTCATGGCGGCTCCTCGCTTCCGGCTGGACTGTCGCGGACCGCCGGAGGCCGGAGCGACCGGCGAACCGCGACTGCCCCGCACGGTACGGCGGGAACGGGCGCGCGACCTGCGTGCTGGCACGCAACCCGACTACGTAGAACCGCCGGTGGCTGCGTGGGTGTTGCCGCCCAGATCGTCAGGGGATGATGCCCTGGCGCAGCGCGTGGCTGACCGCTGCGGCGCGCGCGCTGCGCCCGTGCACGCCCAGCTTCTCGTAGACCGTGGCGAGGTGCCGCTCCACGGTGCGGATGCTCAGCACGAGCTCGGCGGCGATCTGCTGGTTGGTCTTGCCCGACGCCGCAAGCCCCAGGACCTCGGCCTCCCGCGGCGTCAGCGCACCGGCCCGGGCGGGCGCCGGGTCAGGCAGGGGGCTGGCCGGCCAGGCGGCACCGAGGCGGGCGACGGTGTCCCTGGCGGCGTTGCGCTCGGCCGTCGCGCTCTCCCGGTCCCCCAGAGCGTCGTACCCGCCGGCGAGCAGCACCCGTACCCGGGCAGCCTCGTAGGGGGCGCCGAGTTGCTGCCAGTTGTGCAGCGCCTCCCGCAGCCTCGGCAGTGCCGCCTCGGCGTCGCCCGCGGCGAGCAGCACCAGCCCGCAGGCGTGCGCCGCCTGGGTGGCGAACCCGGCCGTGGCGTAGATGGCGGCGATGCGCCCCAGCTCGTCGGCGGCCGTGCGCGCGCGTTCGACGTCACCGGCGGCGACCGCGATCTCCACGGCCGCGGGCAGCAGACGGGCCCGCACGAGGACATCCTCGCCGGCAGTGGCGAGCCGCGCGGCGATGGACGTCGCCGCCGCCTCGGTGTGGCCCTGAGCCAGCCGCACCAAAGCCAGCCCTGGTTGCGGGTCCCGCCCGAGGCGGTGGCCCGTGCGGAACTCCGCCTCCGCGCCGGCGAGGTCGCCTCGTTGGCGCCGCAGCTCGCCGAGCTGGTAGTGCGCCTCGGCGACGATGCCGACGTCGAAGTGGGGGAGCTCCTCGCAGACCAATCTCACCTCCCGCTCGGCCTCGCGCCACGCGCCGCGTACCTGCAGCACGTGTGCACGGTGGACGCGGCAGATGCCCATGAAGGGCCCCGCCCCCGGCATCTGCTCGCACCAGCGAGCGGTGACCTCCGTCCACTCCCCCGCCCGGCGCAGGTCGGCGATCTCCTCGCACACGACCATGAGATGGCAGTAGATGTTGCCGGCCCAGCCGGGGTCGAGGTCGTCGGAGACCGCGGCCACCATCGCCTCGTCGAGCAAGGTCATGCCCTCGCCGACGCGGCCCTGCCTGATGAGCACCCGACCCTGCCCGAGAACGCCGACGGCCACGAGCGTCGGGTCGCCGAACCGCTGTCCCGACGCCTGCACCCGCCGGGCCGCCACGAGCGCCGCGTCGAGGTCGCCGCCGTGGAAAGCGGACTCGAAACCGGTGACGTAGTCAAGGTAGCCCTGTTCGACGCTGTCGCGGTGGTCGGCCAGGAGGCGCGCCGCCCGGCTCATCCAGCCAGTCGCCTGCGCCTCCTCACGGCGCAAGGACAACGTGTAGCCGATCTCCATCGCCATGAGCGCCGCCGGCCCTGGTCGCCGGTCGTCGAGGTAGCGGCGGTGGGCCTCCTGCAGGACCCGCAACGCCTCGTCGAGGTCACCGAGCCACCACGAGCAGTTCGCCACCGCGGCGAGGTCGTCTGCCGACAGGGCCGACTTCTCCTGCGCGGCGGTGAACGTATCCCGGGCGGTCACCCAGTCGCGGGCGCTGTAGGCCTCCCACGCCGCCTCAAGGCTGTCGCCACCGTCGCCCATCGACCCACCCCGCCGCCACACACGGTCCGTAGCGCAGTATCGCACGGCGGCCGGCTGGTGGGCGAGGTGAAGGGGCGGTGCGGGGGCCAGCGCATGAAGTCCGGGCAGAGCCCACCCGCCGCGCAAGCCGCGCCGCTGCTCACCTCGTGGGCGCTTCGGGCGCTACCAGCGGCCGGGCGTTCTCACCCGATTCCTCTGCAGCCCTACGCCCTCCGGGGGAAGTCGTCTAGACGAGCGCCCGGGGGCTACCCCTTCCATGCGGCCGGCCTCGTATGCCCACATGGCGATTTCGACCGGTTGCGTGCGCGGAGCTTGCGCATGAGCGCAGCGAGGTGGGTCTTGACGGTGCTGACGCTGATCTGCAGTTCGTCTGCGATCTCGTGGTTGGTCCAGCCGCGAGCGACGGTGAGAAGCACCTCTTCCTCGCGGGCTGTGAGCGGCTCGAGCGGCTGTGGGGGCGGTTGTCGTGCGGCGTCCGCGAACGCGGCGAGCAGTCGTGCGGTGATGCTCGGGGCGATGAGCGCGCCTCCGTCGGCGGCGGCGAGGATGGCCTGGGTCAGCAGGTCGGGTCCGGCGTCCTTGAGCAGGAACCCGCGGGCGCCGGCCTCCAATGCAGCGTGGACGTACTCGTCAAGGTCGAACGTGGTTATGACGATGACCGCCAGCGGATCGGCGACGGCGGGGCCGGCGAGCTGGCGGGTCGCCTCGATGCCGTCCATCGGGCATGCGGATGTCGAGCAGGCACACGTCAGGCCGGAGTTGACGAGCAAGGGCGACTGCGTGGCGGCCGTCGGCTGCCTCGCCGACGACCTCGATGTCCGGTTGGGCGTCGAGGAGCATCACCAGCCCTGCGCGGACGATGTCCTGGTCATCGGCGACGAGCACCCTGACCGTCACGACGGCACCCCGCGCTTTGGCAGGACCGCGTCCACCGTCCAGCCGCCGCCTCGGCCGGGACCTGCCCGCAGGCTCCCGCCGAGCAGCGTCACCCGCTCGGTCATGCCGACGATGCCGAAGCCCGCCGGCGCCGGCGTGGTCAGGGCGCCGTCGTCGCGGATGGTCAGGCGAACCTGCTCACCCTCGTCGGTGACCCGGACGATGACCAGGCTCGCGGCGCGGGCGTGGCGCAGTGCGTTGGTGACCGACTCCTGGGCGAGCCGGTACAGCGCGACGCCGACCGAGGGGCTGAGGTCACCGAGGTCGTCCGGCAGCTGCACGTCGACCCGAGGGCCGGCGGCGTCGCCGCGGGCGAGCCGTGCGATTTCCACCGCCCCCGCCGGGGGCGCGAGGTCAGGCTCGGCTCCGTCGCGCAGGACGCCCACGAGGGCGCGCATCTCCGCCAGCGTCCGTGACGCCGCCTCCTGGATGGTCGCCAACGCAGCGACGGCACGGTCAGGTTGAGTCGCGGCGACGCTCCGGCCGGCCTGCGCCTGTATGGCGATCGCGGACACGTGGTGACCGACGGCGTCGTGGAGCTCGCGGGCGAGCGCGTTGCGCTCCCGCAGCTTGGCCTGCTCGATGTCGCGGGCCCGGGTGTTGGCGTGGAAGCGGATGGACGCGCCGAGCGCTGCGGAGAACAGGAAGAACCCATAGCCCGCCACCACCTCGCCGGTCTCGGTTGGGTCGGCGAGGTGGGTGACGACAAGCCAGACGAGGATCACCCCGAGCCCGGTTGCGGCCTCGCGACCTGAGCCCACCGCAGCAGCGCGTAGGGGAGCACGAGCAGTCCTGCGATGCTCATCAGCCCGGTCGCGTCGAGGGTGAGGATGCGCGCGAGGTCGAACGCGATGACCGTGCCGAACGCCACGGCGACCGCGGCCAGCGGGTGGGTGCGCCGCCACAGCAGCGAGGCCGCGATCACCAAACTGGTCCCCAGCACGAGGGGGGCCCACGACCGGTCGGCGCGCAACGCGAGCTCGACACCGAGCCCGCCATGAGCCCCCCGGTGAGTGTCCAGTCCCGCCAGTTCCGCGCGGGTGGCGCCGCGGGGCGCTGTTCGACCCAAAGCGTCCGCAGTACGTGGCTGACCATCACCGGATCGTAGGGAACCCGGGGACGCAGCGGATCAGCCGAAAGAACGAGATTCACGCCCTCCTTGCAGCCAGGACAGGTCGAGCCCGCAGGCTGATGTGCGGGATGCCTGCCGCCGTCATCGTCGCCCCATGCGGATGAAGGAGGCCCTCGATGCATGACCCGCGCCCCACCCGCACCCAACCCCGACACGACAGCATCCTGCGCTGCGGAGGCCGCGCCGGCGTCGCCGGCAGCATCCTCATGCTCGTCACATTCGTTGTGGTCGCCGTATTCGTGGGGATGGACATCACCCCTGAGCGGTCGCTCACCGCCTTCGCCGACATCTGGCCGGCCCGGATGGTCGAGAACACCCTTTACCTCGCCGTCCTGTTGTTGTGGATCGTCCACGCCCCTGCACCGGGCACTGCGAGCGACGAGCCCGGCACCTGTTCGGACTGAGCGTCCTCGGCCTCGGCCTGCTCGGCGCCGGGGCGATCCCACACGTTGCGACCGCACCGCTCGCCGAGCTCTACCATGCGCGCCGCACCAGGGTTCAAGCGGGGCGTCAGCAGACCGACGATCGCGCTCGGTGTGCTCGGGCTCGCCGCCGCCGCAGCCGTCCTCGCCGGCGTCACGGACCTGGCAGCCGTCGGCGTGTTCGCCTTCGCCGGGTTCCATGTCGCCGCGGGCCGGCGCCTCGTCCGGCTCGCCGGCCTCGAGCCGTCGCGGCCACGTGAGCGTCCGGGTGGGCGCTGCATGTCGCGCTGCTCGGTTGCTGTTTGTGGAGCGGTGCTGCAGCGGCGGACACCTGCTCAGCGGAGGTGCGCAGCGACGTGTCCGCGGGCATCGACAGCTGGGCTGGGACGAGCCGGTGTGGCCTCACCGGGCCCGCCTCGCCGAGCGTCCCCCCGCAGGGTTCGAGGCAGCGACCGTCGAGCAGCCCCTCACCCACACCGCCGGGCTGCGCACGTCCGTCGGCGGCGTCGGCGCCGTCGAGGTCCACGACCCGCCCGACGCGCTCCAGTGGCGTGTCCGCGACCTGATGTCCAACAGCTCGCCGCCGCCTCTGGTGAGCTCTGGGAGTACAGCAAACGCGGTCCCACGCTGCTCGCCGCCATCGTCGAGCAGGTCACCGGTCACAGGTTCGCCGAGGTGCTGCACGACCGGGTCTTCACCCCGCTGGGCCTAGCCCGTGCGTTCGCCACCGCCGAAGCGGCCGCCACAACCGCGCCGCTGGCGACCGGCCACGAGCTGTGGTTCGGCCGCTGGCGGCCCGATGAAGAAGGGGCTTTTCCCTCCCCGACGGTTGTGCTGTCCGCCAGATCACCAGTACTACGGCCCCCTCCGACTCTCTCCGCGGCCGCCGGCCGCCGCGCCACTTCCCGGTTCTGCCGGTTATAGGCGCCGCATCGCTTCCCGCCGCCCACAGCGGCGGGGCCTTGGAGGGCCTCCCCAGTTGCCAGGCCAACCCTTCGACCGTTCCACGCCCCTTGCGCCGGAGGATCCATCTACGTCGGCTCCTGGACCAACGACGTCTTCCGTGGCCTTCACCGCCGCGCCAGCGGCTCGGCATCCCCACGTGTCCGCCTTGCGGCGGGCGGAGATTACGACGCTTGCTCAGGCTTCACTCACGTTGCGGACCGGTCGGTTGCGCCACCCCGCTTCGACGACTGCGGCCTTGCGACCGACGCCGGGGTATTGCTACCAGGGACCCAGGTGTCTCCCCGGACCGGACTTACACCGGCTGGCTGACCTGACCTGACCTTGCGACTCGATTACGTCATCAACACCTCCTTCGGTCGATCAAGCGCCCGAGTCTCTGGCCGCACTCGGCGGCTATACGAGGTTGACCGCTGCAGGGATGGTCGCTGCCAGCGGACGTCACACGGTTTCACGTCCCGTCCCATCTGCACCCTGGCGGGCCCCTGTCCCTCACGAACCCGGGTGGCCCGGGCGGCGGTGCGGCGGTGCGGCGGGAGATCACCCACCGCGGAACGCCCGTTAGTCAGTTAGCTGGACGCCCGAGCACATGTCAGCACACTACGCTCGTCCCGGGCGATATCGCGCGTCTGTCGGGCACTGCCGCCAAGATCGCAGGAGGCCCCGCGCGTCTTGCGTCGGTCCGGAGGCGATCACTCGGTCTCATCGGTGGCTACGGAGGGTGACGCCACCGTCAGCACCTCGACCGCGGCACAACCCGGCATGGTCCGAAGTCACGAGCGGGTCGCGGGGACGTTGGACCGTGGTCGGTACCCGCAAGCCCCGCGCCGTCGCGTCGGCGCTGCTGCTGCGGGCGCGAGCACGACGAGCTGGTATCAGTCGTGATACCGTTTCTATATGGCCATGACCTTGCGGCTGGACGAGCAGGACGCCGAAGCGCTCCGGCGCCGTGCAGCACGGGAAGGCCGCTCCATGCAAGAGGTAGCACGCCAGGCGGTGCGTGAGTACATCGAACGGACAAGCAGACGAGAGCTGCTGGACGAGGTGCTCGACGAGCAACTTCCTCGGTACGCCGAGGCGCTCGAGCGTCTCGGACGTTGATCCTCCTCGACGTTGAGGACCTTATCCACATCGCGGAGCGTGTTCTGCCCGCGGTGGAGGTACGCGATGCTGGCTTGCTTGAGGCTGCCGTCGCCCGTCCCAGTGCCAGCGCCTTCGGCGAAGATGTCTATCCGACCCTGCACGAGAAGGCCGCGGCGCTGCTGCACTCGCTGGTTCGCAGCCATGCACTCGTCGACGGGAACAAGCGGCTGGGACTCGCGAGCGTCATCGGCTTCTACGGCATGGACGGCTTCCGGCTCACCTTCACCAACGACGAGGCGTACGACCTGGTCGTCGCCGTATTAGCAGGTGAGCTCGATGACGTGAGCGCCATCGCCCAGCGTCTCGCAGCCCGCTCCGAACCAAGGACATGACGATGGCATGACGAGGCCTTCGCAGTACGCATGCCGACGAGGCAGAGCGGGCGAACCCGCCGAGTTCAACCCCTGGACCTGGACCGCTTCGACGTTCGCGCCTACCATCAATACCAGGTGCTGCGGCACCGTCAGCAGGGCCCTCCCATTCTCCTCCAAGAGATTTGCGGGGCCTCGCGCGTACTCCAGCCGCGACGGACTCTCCCGCGCCGCACCACGGGCGACCTAGCCGTTGCCGACATCGTCTCATCTTCGCACCAGAAATCGCCTCAGCTAACTCCTGGTCATAGGGGTGTCGCGCTCCAACGGCGCTTTCGAGCGGCACGACAAGGAAGAAGGTCACCGGTTGTGGAGCTTGTCGGCGTTCTCCACAGCGATGGCGGCGGCGGTGAAGGTTTGCCGCTTCGCCGACATACACGTGCTGACCTCGCACGTGCTGGAACACCAGCCGATATATGCCGGGCTCGCGAGGCAGGTCAGGGAAGCGCAGCGGCGGTCTGCCTCGAGGGCCACCTGGCCCCGTTGGTGCCAGCAGAACCGGACGGCCAAGGCGACCTGGACGTTCTCCTGATCATGAACCTTCGACTCCGTCGCCGGCTCGGGCGTCGAATGGTCCGCTGCGCCCGGCTGGTCGCCCGGCGTGTGGCCATGCCCTTCATCCCAGCCTCCGTACCGCCGGAAAGCGACGCACTCGTTGACTCGTCACTTGCAGGCGTCTCGTGGACGTCGGAGCAGACGACCTCCTGCAGTCGAAGGAAGCAGCGCGCCGGACGACGCACATAGCCGACGTCCGTGCCGATCTGCATGGAAGCAGCAGCAACTGTGCGGACGCTCTTGAGGGAACGTGTTGCGGGCGGCCTCAGCTGCTTGGCTCGGTCGCGCGCGCCGATTCATCAGAGTGGACCATGGCCGCCCAGCTGCCGAGAAGGTTCAGCGCCTCCTCAGAGCGCGAGCCGGGTTCGGCGGCATAGACAAAGAGCGTCAGCCCGCGCTCGGCGGCGACGTCCAGGCGATTGAAGTTCAGGCTGAGCTCGCCGACGACGGGGTGGTGAAACTGCTTGGCGGCCGTGTTGTGCAAGCGCACGTTGTGTGCGGCCCAGTGGGTGCGGAACGCCTCGCTCTTCGTTGAGAGCTCACCGACGAGGTCTGAAAGGTCGCGGTCGTGGGGGTCGCGGCCGGCGGCCGAGCGCAGGATCGCGGCAGTGTCGCGGGCGGCGCGGTCCCAGTCGGCGTAGAAGGCCTCGGCCCGCGGATCGAGGAACACGAACCGCGCGTTGTTGACCGGCCGCGCGGTCCCTGCATACAGGTCGGAGAACAGCCCGCGCCCGAGCGGGTTCGTGGCCAGGATGTCCAGGCGCTCGTTGCTCACGTACGCGGCGGCCCCGGTGATGGCATCCAGGGTCCACTGGATGTCCGGCCGGAGGCGCGGTTTGGGTTGGCGGCGGCGCCGGCGTGCTGGGGTCGGCTGGGCGCTGCGCGCGAGGTCAAAAAGGTGGGCGCGTTCGGCGTCGTCGAGCTGCAGGGCGCGGGCGAGCGCGTCGAGGACGCTGTCAGACGCCCCTGAAAGGTTGCCGCGCTCCAGCCGCGTGTAGTAGTCGACGCTCACGCCGGCGAGCAGGGCGACCTCCTCGCGGCGCAGGCCCGGTACCCGCCGATGGGCGCCGATGGTGGGTAGACCCGCGTCCTTGGGGGTGATCCTGGCCCGGCGTGAGGTCAGGAACTCGCGGATCTCGTCGCGGGTGTCCATGGGACCATGGTAGGCGCGGGCGCTGGCCGTGGGGGGTTCTGGCAGTACCTGGATCAAGGGCCCCTGGTAGCCCCCTGAGACGGCCTCTACCAATAGTGCCACGACAAGGCATCGACCCCATCAGGACATGAGGACATGACTGACAAGAAGGTGTGGTTCATAACCGGCGCTGGCCGTGGCATGGGCGTCGACATCGCCAAGGCGGCGCTCAATACAGGACACGCCGTCGTGGCGACCGCACGCGACGCCACGAAGGTCACCGAGGCTCTCGGCCAACACGAGGACCTGCTGGCGGTGCCCCTCGACATCACCGACGCCGACAACGCCAAGGCTGCCACCGACGCAGCCCTCGAACGATTCGGACGCATCGACGTGCTCGTCAACAACGCCGGCAACTTCTACGCGGGCTTCTTCGAGGAGATCAGCCCAGAGCAGTTTCGTTCCCAGATGGAGACCAACTTCTTCGGTCCCCTCAACGTCACCCGCGCGATCCTGCCGACCATGCGCCAGCAGCGCAGCGGGCATGTGATCACCATGAGTTCCTTGGCCGGGCTCGTCGGTCAAGAGTTCGTCGTGGCGTACTGCGCGTCGAAGTTCGCGCTCGAGGGCTGGATGGAGTCCCTCCGCTTCGACGTCGAGCCCTACGGCATCACCACGACGATCGTCGAGCCTGGGTTCTTCCGCACCGAACTGCTCGTGGAGGGTGCCTCGACGATGTGGCCCGAGCTGTCCATCGACGACTACGCCGACCGCACGAAGTCGACCATCGCGGCGTGGCAAGGCATGAACGGCAAGCAGGCCGGCGACCCCGCCAAGCTTGCTGCCGCGCTGGTCACGCTCGCTGACTCCGATCAGCCGCCCCTGCGCTGGCTCGCCGGTGCGGACGCCGTCGAAACCGCCATCGCCAAGGCGCAGCTGCTACTCGAGCAGGCCGACGCCCACCGAGAGCTGTCGACGTCGCTCAGCCACGACGACGCCTGACGCGACATCGACCAACGGAAATCCACTGCAGAGGAACAGATTCATGACTGCCAAGCTCACCGGAACCGTCGCCATCATCACCGGAGCCAGCAGCGGCATCGGCTACGCCACCGCGAAGGCCCTCGCTGAACAAGGCGCGTCAGTCGCTGTGCTGGCCCGCCGTCCAGAGCGCTTGGACGCCCTTGTGGCCGAAATCGAGTCGGCCGGTGGCACCGCCCTGCCGGTCCCGACCGACATCTCCGACCGCGATCAAGCCGAAGCAGCCGTTGCGACAACCATCGACCGCTTCGGTCGACTCGACATTCTCGTCAACAACGCGGGCCTGATGCTGCTCGGGCGCGCGGCGGATGCCGACATCGACGAGTGGGAGCAGATGATCGCCGTCAACCAGCACGGCCTGCTGTACATGACAAAGGCGGCACTGCCACATCTGCGCAAAGCCGCCGGCGACGATCCCCGCCAGGTCGCGGACATCGTCAACATCTCCTCCATCGCCGGGCGCACCGCCTTCCCCAGCATGAGCGTCTACAACATGACCAAGTTCGGCCTGAACGGGTTCAGCGAGGCCCTTCGCCAGGAGTTGACGACCAGCTATATCCGCGTCGGTGTACTCGAGCCCGGCAAGGTCGACACCGAACTCGACTCACACAACACCGACGAAGTCATCACAGAGATCGAAGCGAACTACGGCCACCTCCGCATGCTCGACCCGGAGGACATCGCTGACGGCATCACCTACATGGTCACCCGCCCCCGACACGCCGCCATCAGCGAGCTATGGATCATGCCCACCGAGCAGAGTTGACCCCCCGTGGGCGCCCAAACGCGACTGCCGGCGCTCCCGACCACCTGGGCGGGGTTCACCGCAGGAGGTCGCGTCCGGCCGGCGGCCGCCGTCCCGCCGTCCTTCACCAGTGGGCGCGCGCCCGGAAACGACCACATGAATCAACAGGTTTTCGCGGCCGCGATCGAGGAGTTCGGCAAGGTGGACATCCTCGTCAACAACGCCGGTTTCGGCGACATGGCGCCCATTGAGGAGGCCACCGACGAACACTTCGAGAAGGTCATGGCGATCAACCTCTTCGGCGTGTTCCGCTACTGCCGTCAGGCCGTCCGACAAGTCATGCCCAGAGGCAACGGCGTGATCGTGAACGTGTCCTCCGTGAACGGAGACAAGCCTGTCTTGGGCGTCGCCTACACGACCAGCAAGGCTGCGGTGAGCACGATGACGAAGAACATCGCCATCCGGTTCTCCGGCACCGGGATCCGCTGCAACGCGCTCGCCCCTGGACAGACGGAGACCGACATGGATGCGGCGCGAGAGAGGGGAGACTTGACGGGTGGCACCAGGGATGTGGGAGTTCGCGGAGAAGTACGTGAACCTGACCGTCCCCAGTACCAAGCCTCTCGACCAGGCCTACGCCGCCCTGTACCTGGCAAGCGACATGGGAGCGTCGGTCAACGGCCACGTACTGCAGGTCGACAACGGCGGATGGCTGTGACGGCAAGCGACTCGCTGGACCGAACGATGAGGGATGAACAAGTACCCCACGGGACGAAATGACTGAGGAAGCCGGATCCCCGAAGGGTTGACGGCGACCACGAAAGCCGGGAGATCAGCCGTTACCGCGAAGGCTCGCGACGCGCGAATTCAGCCTTCAGACCAAGGTCCGTATCGGTCTGGCCTACGACGCTACGCTCGCTTGGGTCAGCGCTTCTTCTTCTTCTTGCGCTTGGGGACCTTCTTGTTGCGCGGCTTCGTGCCGGCGCCTCCTCCGGCGCCCGGCCCTGTCCCCAGGCCGCCCATTCCGCCACCGAGCCCACCCATGCCGGGCATCCCGCCGCCGGCGAGCTGCTGTGCCAGCTCGGGGTTGCTGCGGAGCTGCTTCATCGCCTTGAGCCCCCGCGCGCCGCCGAGTGACTTCATCATCTTCTGCATCTCACCGAAGCCGCGGAGCAGCTCGTTGACCTCCTGCGCGCTGCGTCCCGAGCCCCGCGCGATGCGCTTCTTGCGCTTGCCGTTGAGGATCTTCGGGTTGGCGCGCTCCTCGGGGGTCATCGAGCGGATGATGGCCTCGACCTGACCCAGCTGCGACTCGTCGATGTCGGCGTCCTTCAGCTGCTTGCCGACGCCGGGGATCATGCCGAGCAGCCCCTGCAACGGGCCCATCTTGCGGATCTGCTGCATCTGCTCGAGGAAGTCGGACAGGTCGAACTCCGCCTTCAGGAGCTTGTCCTGCATCTGCTCGGCCTGTTGGGTGGTGTAGACGTCCTCGGCCTTCTCGATGAGGGTGAGGACGTCGCCCATGCCGAGGATGCGCCCGGCCATCCGGTCGGGGTGGAAGGCCTCGAACTCGTCGAGCTTCTCCCCCACGCTCGCGTACTTGATCGGCCGGCCGGTCACCTCGGCCACCGACAGGGCGGCGCCCCCGCGCGCGTCGCCGTCGAGCTTGCTGAGGATGACGCCGGTGAAGTCGACGGCCTCCTGGAAGGCCTTGGCGACGGTGACGGCTTCCTGGCCGATCATCGCGTCGACGACGAAGAAGGTCTCCGCAGGGTTGACCGCTGCCTTGATGGCGGCGGCCTGAGTCATCATCTCCTCGTCGACGTTCGTCCGCCCCGCGGTGTCGACGATCACGACGCCAGCGCCGAGGCGCTTGGCCTCTGGGAGGGAGTCGCGGGCGACCTCGACCGGGTCGCCTGACTCCACAGGCGCGTAGACGGGGACGCCGGCCTGCTCGCCGAGGATCCGCAGCTGCTTGACGGCCGCCGGACGCTGGAGGTCGCAGGCGACGAGAAGGGGGCTGCGACCCTTCTTCTTCAAGAGCTTCGCGAGCTTGCCAGCCGCCGTGGTCTTCCCGGAGCCCTGCAGACCCGCCAGCATGATGACGCCGGGCGACCGGCTGCCGAGGTCGAGCGGGGCCGACATCCCGCCGAGGATCTTCACGAGCTCCTCGTGGACGATCTTGACCACCTGCTGGCCAGGGTTGAGCGCCTCGCTCACCTCCGCGCCAACGGCCCGCTCCTTCACGCGGCTCGTGAACGCCTTCACGACCTTGAAGTTGACGTCGGCCTCGAGTAGGGCCAGGCGAATCTCGCGCAGCCCTTCGTTGACCTGGTCCTCGGTCAGGCTGCCCTGGCTTCGCAGCCGGGCGAACACCGCGTCGAGGCGGTCGCTGAGCGCGTCGAACATCGTTCTTCCTTCGAGGGGGGACGCAGGCGATTCTACCGAGAGCCGGCCCAGCCACTGACCCGCCTCCTACCAGCGGAAACGCCTTCAGAAGGCGTCTAAGGCACGCAGGCGACGCCACGGGGTGAACAAGGTCAGGGCCGATCCGGAGGCACGGCAGCAGATCAAGGTGTACTTTACCGTTATGTCGACATGGTTGGAGAGGGACTGAGCCGATCTGAGGTGGACGCACAGCTCCCTCAAGCCGAACTTGAGGGTAAGGCTCTTTCGCGAAATGCCGGTCCGTGACACCACGGACACGCGGTACGCTCTACCTCGGCGCCTAGCGCTACACTGGCACGACGGACCGCGGATACGTCGTCCGGAGCACGCGCGCCAACGGGCTCGCCGCAGGGCGAGCGAACCACCTCTGGCGCCGGACGTGATGAGCGGGCATCCGCATCTCATCTTCGGGCGTGTTCGCCCACGCACGGATGGCAGCTGGGGCCCTCGCACCAGCCCACCCGAGCTCGCGCGCGTCCCTCGCGCGTGACCTCTACCGCCCCGCGCACTGAGCGGCGGCAGGAGCACTCACTGTGACGACCACGTTCACCGAACTCGGCGTCCCGCGCCGACTCATCGACGTACTCGCCCGTCGCGGCGTCACCACGCCGTTCCCCATCCAGGCCGCCACGATCGCCGAGGCAATGGCGGGCAGGGACCTGTGCGGCCGTGCGCCGACGGGCTCGGGCAAGACCCTGGCCTTCGCTATCCCGCTGGCTGCGGGCGTCGGCCCGGGCAGCCCCCGCCGGCCACGAGCCCTGGTGCTCGTCCCCACCCGGGAGCTGGCCTCCCAGGTCGCCGCCGAGGTGCGTCCCCTCGCCGAGGCGCGCCGGCGCACCGTGGCGACGTTCTACGGCGGGACGACGATCAGCCGCGATCAGCGCTGCCTGCGCCGGGGCATCGATGTCGCCATCGCCTGCCCGGGGCGCCTCGCCGACCTCGTCCGCCGCGGCGACGCAGACCTGTCCGATGTCGACTTCGTGGTGGTCGACGAAGCCGACCGCATGGCCGACATGGGCTTCCTTCCGGAGGTCAGGCGTCTGCTCGACCTCACATCCGGGCAGCGCCAGACCCTGCTGTTCTCGGCCACCCTCGACGGGGACGTCGACGTGCTCATCCGCCGCTACCAGCGCAACCCCGTCCGTCACGAGCTGGCGGGCACCAGCGCGTCGACCGGCGACGTCCGCCACTTCTTCTGGCACGCCCCGCCCGCCGACCGGGTGGCGTTGACCGGTGAGGTTGTGCGCACCGTCGCCCCCGCCATCGTCTTCACGCGCACGAAGCACGCCGCCGACCGCGTCGCCAAGCAGCTGAACCGCCAGGGCGTCCGCTCGGCAGCGATCCACGGCAACCGCTCCCAGAACCAGCGGGAGCGTGCGCTCGCAGACTTCTCCACGGGTCGGGTCACCGCGCTCGTCGCCACGGACGTCGCGGCGCGTGGCATCCACGTTGACAACGTCGGCGTCGTCGTCCACTTCGACCCACCGGCCACCGACAAGGACTACGTCCACCGGTCTGGGCGCACAGGGCGTGCCGGGGCCGGCGGACTGGTCGTCACGCTCGTGGCACCGGACAAGGTGCGCGACGTCAAAGGCCTGCAACGGGCGCTTGCCATCCATCAGCGCATCGACGCGTTCGCCGTCGGGGACCTGACCGGCGACGGTGGCGCCCGCCGGGGCGACGTCCCCGCACCGGCCAAGCCTGCCCGACCAGGCCCGGCGAAGGGTCGCCCTGCGCCGCGGGGGTCCGCCCGCCGCAGCGGGGGCCGCAAGGACGGTTCGCCACACGGCACCCAGCGACGGGCACGACAGGGCTGACAGGCGGCCCCCGTGCGCCGAGCTCAGGGCCCCCCGCCCGGGCCGTGTGCCATGATCCGCCCATGAGCGCCTCGCGTGAGCAGGCCGTGATCGACACCTTCGTCGAGCTGGCCGACACGCTCGCCAGCGACTACGACATCGGCGACTTCCTGCAGATGCTCGTGGACCGCTGCGCGGACGTGCTCGAGGTGGAGACCTGCGGCGTCCTCGTCGAGTCGCGCGGAGGCGACCTGCGACTGGTCGCCGCGACGTCCGAGACGATGGAGGAGCTCGAGGACACCGAACTCCGGTTCAAGGAAGGCCCCTGCCTCGACGCCTATCGGACCGCCGAGCAGGTCACGAGGGAGAACATCAGCAAGGAGGCCGAGCGGTGGCCGAGGATTGTCGCCAAGGCCACGGAGATGGGACTCGCCGCGGTCTACGCCTTCCCCATCCGCCTACGCGACGACTGCATCGGCGCGCTCAACCTCTACCGGGAGGTCACCGGCGCCTTCGAGGAGAACGACGTCCGGCTCGCGCAGGCGTTCGCGGACATCGCGGCGATCGGCATCCTTCAGCAGCGCAAGGTCGCCGACGCGGAGGACCGGGCGCACCAGCTGCAGTCGGCGCTCGACAGCCGCGTGGTCATCGAGCAGGCCAAGGGCATCATCGGGGAACGCCACCAGCTGACCCCCGCGGAGGCGTTCCAGGTCATCCGCACCTACAGCCGCAGCCACAACCGCAAGCTGCGTGACGTCTGCGAGGGCATCGTCAAAGGCGATGTCGCCGTGGGCCCGTAACGGCGGCAGGAGCGGCTCAGGCGTCTTCTCCGCCGAACAGCTCGTCGTCGTCGGAGGCCACCGCCTCCCGCTCGGCCAGCGAACCGGCCGCGGGCGCGTCCCCGCCGCTCTGGCGCGAGTCCTCGACGAGCTCGTCGTCCTGCACGTCTGGAGTTGGACGCGCACCGCTGTGTTCCGTCACGATGATCACTCCGGTCGAAGGAGTCCTCGCCCAGCCTGGCCCCGTGCTCCGGGCAGCAAACGTCGTCGCGGGCCGACTCTCGGTGAGGATTGCCCCGCTCCGCCCCCGGGTATCGAACGGGCGTTTGCCGACGGCCGCGAGGAGGAGCAACGTGGATCGCAACCCCGAGAAGGAGCCGAAGGAGTGGGTAACCGGTGACGAGCCGATGACCGGACCCCAGGAGTCGTACCTCTCGACGCTGGCCCAGGAGGCCGGCGAGCCGGCACCCCCGGACGACCTGTCGAAGGCCGAGGCGTCCGAGCGCATCGACGAGCTGCAGGAGCGCACCGGCCGAGGTTAGGCCGAGCGGAGCCATAGACTGGGCGCTCTCTCCCCTGGAGGCCTTGGACATGGGTGATCTCGAGCTGGTCGAAGCGTTCGTGAACGGCGAGAGGGACGGCAGCGTGCCGGGCCTTCAGATCCAGGGCGACGTGCTCTACGTCGGGGGGTGGTGGCACGCCGCGCTGCGCGTCACGCCGGACGTCTACGTCGTCCGCGCCGAGCCACCCCCCAAGCCGGTCCCGGTGCTCGAGCTGCTGGCGGTCGCCTTGGAGCGTTCGGGCCTGCAGGCGGTCGACGGTGGTGACAACCCGCTCATCAACGCGATCACCTACGTGACCGCCGACGTCAGTGGCCTCGAGTGGACGCTGTGGGCGCCCGACGCCGAGCGCGGCGCGGCAGCCATCGCCCACCGGGCGGGGTCGGAGACCGCGCCGGCCTCGGGGCAGGAGTCGGACATCGGCGTGTTCGAGGGCTTCGACGCTCCCGGCGAGCCGCTGACCGAGAACCTCCCCGGCAACTACGGTGACATCAGCGCCGAGTTCGCGCGCGCCCTGCTCGATGGGATGCCGATTCCCGTCGTGCTCGCCGTCGGCCTCGGCGAGGACGTCGTCACCGATCTCGAGATGCTGCTGCCGAGCTGCCGTATCGAGCACCGCAGCTTCGACGACGCGATCGCCACGTGCGGCATGCTGAAGCCCGACCTGGTGCTCGTCGACACCGCGGAGGACCGTGGCCAGCGCTTCGTGCTGGAGTTCCGGGCCGAGGCCTGCGGACGGGTCGTGCCCGTCGCCGCGGTGAGCGTCGACGATGTGCCGCCGGGGGCCGACGTGACTCTCGACCCCCGCACCGGTCCCCTGGCCTGGCAGGACCAGCTCGTCGCGCTCCTCCCGTGACGGCCGCGGGCGCCGTCACGGGCCCCGCGCGGTCACGGCAGGGGTGGAATGGTGGGGCCGGGACCCCCCAAGGGGCCCTCCTCGGGCCCGCTGCCCGCAGGCGGCGCGTCCTCTGGGGGCCCCGCCTCGGGTGCGCCCGCCGACGGGCCCGCCTGGGGGTCCGGCGGCGGCGCCGGCGCGGCGCCGTCGGCGGGGTCGTTGCGGTAGCGCTCCGGCAACGGGCCGGGACGCAGGCCGAGCAGGATCGAGCAGACCGGCCACGCCTCCCACCCCTGGATGGCGAGCAGGCGCTCCGCCCGCGCGATCTGCTCCTCGCGTGTCGCCTCGTGGGGCATTCCCGTGCCCCCGACGAGGAACCAGCTCTCCGGCAGGAACTGCAGCCCGCCGTAGTAGCCGTTGCCGGTGTTGATGTGCCAGTCGCCGCTCGACTCGCACAGCGCCAGACGGTCCCACACAGTCATACGGCCGTCGAAATCGAGCACCCGGGGGACGCGTGGGTCGACGATGACGTGGGCGGGAGCCCCGAGCGTGCGCTCCAGCGCCCGGGCGACGTCGTCGGGACGCGCGTCGGCGGTGAGCGCGACGAGCAGCGACCGCGGCGCGGCGCCGAGACCCAGCAGCTCGCCCGTGACCATGCTGACGATCGCGTCGGCGACCGGTGGTGTCGCATGGGTGGCGAAGGCGCCGACCCGGACGGCGGTCTGGTGGTCCCCGAAGGGCACGTGGCTGCCGAGCTGGAGGGCGAGGCGCTGTGCGTGCTCGTGGGTGAAGACCGCCTCTCCGGCCGAGAGCCGCTCCCAGAGATCGAGCGCATCAGCGGTCACCTGGGGCGTGAGGACCCGGAACCCGGCCGGGTCCACCATCGCCACCCGCAGGGGGATGCGCCCACCGCCCGGCTCCCCGACGGCGGTGTCGGCGACGGCGACGACCGTGGCGAAGCTCACCCCCTCCATGCCGAGCGCCGTCTCGAGCGCCCCGTCGCCGACCCCGTCGACGCGCACGCCGGCTCGTTGCACCTCGACCGGGCCGAGGGGAGGCGCGGCGACGCCCGCGCCCGGCTCAGCCGACTGCCCGACCGGATCGGTGGACCCCGCAGGATCGCTGCCCGGCGTGGCGCTCACCGCCGACTCCGCGGGCAGATCGTCGGACGTCGCCGGGATCGTGCGGAACGACACGCTCGAGCAGAGCAGGGCGAGCAGCGCCAACGCCGCGAGGTGGCGCCGCAGGCCCTTCTGCCCATCCCCCACGGGCGGGTTCTCAGCCGCCCGTGGCCGGCGCCGACACGTCAACCTCGGCCCATACCCGCTTCCCACCGACCGTGGGGCAGACGCCGAAGTCGGCGGCGAGCGCTTCGACGATGAGCAGCCCGCGTCCGCTCACGTCGCCCTCCCCCGCGTGCCGGGACCGCGGCAGCTCCCGCGACCCGTCCCCCACCGCGACGCGCGCCCGCTTGCCGTCGTAGCCGACGAGGACAGTGATGGCATCGTCGCCGTGACGGACCGCGTTGCCGACGAGCTCGCTCGTGATGAGCTCGACATCGCCCCCCTCGACGAGCTCGGACATGCGCCAGCTGTGCAGCACCGCCACGGTGAACCGCCGTGCCACGGGCACCGAGGAGGCATCGGGGGCGAGAAGGATCCGGGCCTGGCGCGGCGGCGCCGGCCGGCCCTTCGCGCCCCAGTGCGGCTGCCCGACCGGGTAGCCGGGCAGGTCGTGCAGGTCGGTCCAGGAACCGAGCGCGTCGCGCAGCCGGCGGTCGGGGTCCTCGCCGGCGTCGCCGGGCACGCGCACCACGAGCACCATCGCGTCGGCGGCGAGGTCACGGCCGGCGTGGGCGGTCGCCCCCTCGAGGACCCGCTCGGCGAGCGCGCCGGCGGGCTGGCCCGCCCCGGCCAGGAGCGTCGCCGGCAGCCGCTCCTCGGCATACGCCGCACCGGCGGCGTCGCGTGCGTCGGTGACCGCACCGTTTGCGAACACGAGGGCGTCCCCGGGGCCCAGGCCCACCCGGTCTTCGGCGAAGTCGGGTTCGCGCGCGCCCCCGAGCGTCGGCCCGCGCTGCCCACGCACGTCGATCCAACCCGCCCGCCGCACGAGGACCGGTAGGGGAGCACCGCCGCAGCCGATCGACACCCACGCGCCGCACCGGTCGAGCTCGAGAAGGGCGAACGCGAGGCTCACCGTGTGCCCTGCCCCGGCCCCTGACCGCACCCGGCGGTCGAGGGCCCGCAGCGCCGCCACCACACCGAATTCCGTCCCGGCGACGGCGGGGAGCGCGTCAGCGCGCACCGCCGACGCCACGGCCGACCGTTGCGGGCCGGAGACCAAACCGATCGCGAGCACCCAGGTGTTCAGCCCGCAGCGCAGCGTAGCGACGAGCTCGCCGGTGGGGGCTCCGGCGGGCCCGCAGCGCAACGCGGCGTCCATGCCGGGAAGGTCAGGCTCCACAGCACGGGTCGGGGGGGCGGTGCCACACGTCGCCACGATCGACCTCCGACGACTGCACAGCCATCCACTGTACGCGAAGCCGGGCTCGCGAGCCGGGGCGTCGTCAGTGGCTCGCCAAGCGAGCGGTGACACGCGCGGTCACCCGCTTACGGCCATGACCTCCAGCTGGATGTTGTCGGGGTCACGGACCGTCACGATAGCCACGTCACCCGACCCGCGCCTGACCTCGGAGTGGACCACGCCGAGCTCCTCGAACCGGCGCTTCACCGCGTCAACCTCGTCGAGCGTCGCGACCTGGAAGGCGACGTGGTCCAGGCCGGTCCTCCGCTCGTCGAACGCCTCCGCGGCGCCGCCGTCGTGGCGGGTGAGGGTGACCACCACACCGGAGGCCGGATGGCGCAGGCGGGTACGCCGGAAGGTCGCCTCCTCCACCTCGCTGTGGACGGCGAACCCCAGGACCTCGGTGTACCAGTCGACGCTGCGCGGCAGGTCGCTGACGGTCAGGCTCAGGTGGTGCACTCCCGTTATGGCCGGCACGGTGGTCGTCCTTTCGTAGCGAGGCCGTAGCGCTCCCGGTAACCTCGGTGTATGCAGCCGGTGGAGACGTGCGAGGCCTGCGGCAGCGAGGTGGCCGCCGCCGAGGCCGTCCGGGTGGAGATGGCCGTCGAGGACCTCATGTGCCCGACGCCGATGAGCTTCCACCGTGAGTGCTACGAGTCCGCCGACCAGGTCTGGGGTCCCCCCACGGGCGAGAGCCTATGTGCGGTCGATCCGGAGTTCCCCGACGAGACCCGCCGGTGGCTGGAGATCTCCGGGGCGACCACCCGCACCGACGAGCCGTAGCCGCCGGGTCTGCCCGAGTGGTGCGTAGACTCCGCGCATGGACGACCCCGTCACCCTCTGGTTCAACCCGCGCTGCTCGAACTGCCGCACGGCCGATGCCCTGCTGAACGAGCGCGGCGTCGACGTGCGCGAGGTCCACTATCTCGTCGATCCCCCGGGCCGCGCGACGCTCGAACGGGTCATGGAACAGCTGGGCATCGACGATCCCCGGGAGATCCTCCGGGCGAAGGAACCCGTGTACGGCGAGCTCGGCCTTGCCGACGCGGGCCGCGACGAGCTGCTCGACGCCATGGTCGCGCACCCCATCCTCATCCAGCGGCCGATCGCCATCCGCGGCGACCGGGCGGTCGTGGCCCGCCCACCCGACCGGGTGCTCGAGCTGCTCGAGTAGCACCACGCGAACCCTCCCGCCGCCGCGGCTCGACCTGCGGTGCATCCGCCGGGGCGCACCGCCCCGCCAGGTGCCGCGCGACGGTGCTCACAGCCGGGGGCCGGAGGAGTAGGGGGTCTGGGCGGTCAGGCAGTCGGCGAGCTTCCCGGCGAGGGCGGCGAAACCTTCCGCGGACGCGCCGAGGACGGCGGACGCGTCGGCGTGGGGGGCGTCCGCCGCGAGGCGCCCGGCGTGCGCGCCGAGGTCGCTCAGACGCTCGTGCAGCAGCGCCCACGCGGCACGGCGGTGGGGCAGCAGGTGCAGCGAGCGGAACAGCTCGAAGCTCATCCCTGCGGTCATGCCGGGGTGCCCCGCGCCCGCCGGCAAGCGTGTGAGCAGTGTCCCGAGCGGCTTGAGCAGGCGGAACATCGCATCGACGCCCACGGTGGCCAGGACCGTGAGCTCCTCGTCGGTCTCGTTCGTGTGCGCGAACGAACGGGCGAGGACCTGCAGCGTCGCCGCGTACGCGGCGTTGGCGAGCTCGGCGACGGCGGCGGTGAACGGGTCGGACACCACGTTGACCGGGTCGCAGTCGACCGGTTGACGCACGAACGGGTTTGCGAGGACCGGCCACGCGGGCGCGAAGCCGGGATCGGCGGCGACCTGCTCGGCGAGCTCGCGCTCGACGGCGAGGAAGCGCCCGTAGTGACCGTCCTGCCAGCGTCCCCGGGCGCCCTCCCCCTCCTCCACGATGCGGTCGATGACCGCCTGCGCGCTCGCCAGGTCGGTCACGGGCTCGAGCTCCGGCAAGGCGAAGTCGACCCGGGTCGCCTGCGCGCGGGGTGACCCGAGGAACACCGCCTCCTCTCCGCGCTGCGCGACGAGGTTCGCAAAGCCATGGCCGATCCCCCTGTAGAGGTGCCCCACGGTCGCGAACCGCTCGGCGCGCGGGACGATCCCCACCGGCCCGTCCGCCGGCGGGTGCGCCCGGCGAGGGGAGGTGAACGCGGGGGCGTCGCGCTCTTCGATGCCCTCGGGTCGCTCGAGGTAGACGAAGTGGCGGAGTGTGTCGGCGTTGAACGGCTCCAGCGACAGCTGCACGTCCTCCGGGTAGTAGCGCGCGCGTTGCGGGAGGTTCGGCCGGGCGAGGTGCGGCGCCGCGCCGATCGCGGTGAGCAGGTTCGACACGAGCGCGAGGTGCGCCATCTCCTGCACGGCCACCCCGGTGACCGTGCGCTCCCAACGGCGGACCGCTGCGAGCTGCCCTCCGCCGAGACCGTCCCCGTCGCGGGTGCGCATGCTCCACGCGGCGAACAGGTAGGCGCACGTCAGGCTGTGCTCGAGCTCGGCGGCCTCGCAGAGGACGAAGACGAGCTGCTCGCGGGTGTCGATGTGCAGCGGCGGCTCTCGCGTCGCGGACATGGCCCCTCCGGTTTTCACGGCAACAGGCAGCCTACGGGGCGGTCACCTCGACCGGCGACGGGAGGAGGCGGGCGTGGCCGATGCGGTCGACGGCGAAGGAGCGCTCACCCGAGCGCAGGTGGCAGTACCCGCTGAGGAGGTCGTCGCGGAACGACCACGGGTCGACGACGCGCTCGGTGGCGGCGCCGCCGCGGGACGAGGCGAAGTACCGCAGGCGCACCTGCCGCCGCTCCCCCACCGCACGCTCGAGCAGCGCCCGGATCGCGCGCGGGCCGACGGCGTCCTCCGCCGTGCCCGGCAGGGCGGGCGTGCCGGCCACCACGGTGACGACGGCGTCGTCGCTCAGGCGCACACCGGCCCGGCGCAGGGCGGCGCTCACCGCGGTCGCCGAACGAGGCGACACCGCGACGGTCGGGGCGACCGCCCGGAGCTCGGCGCCCGCCACAGTGAGCGCCCAGTCGAGCCGGCCCGGCTCCGGCGCGACGACGACGCACCCCGCCGCCTCGACGCGCATCGACCGCGGCGAGGCCTCACCGGCCGCCGGTTCGAGCGCCAGGGTGAGGTCGAGGAAGCCCTCGCGCGCCTCGTCCACCAGCGCGAGCTGCCCGCCCTCGTCGACGTGGACGAGGGCCCGTCGCTGCAGCCAGTCAAGCGGTGGAGGCAGTGTCCCGTGACCCCACCAGCCGCGTCCGAGCAGGTCCTCCACCGGCGACGGCCCCGCCTCGACGAGCCGCACGAACGCTGAACGGGCACCCTCGGGTCCGTGGTCGAGCGCCGTGCGCACCGTGCCCTGCCCGCGCAACGTCTCCCGCAACCCCCGTTGCGCGGCCGCCCGGGACGTGGGGGGCTCACCGGTGCCGAGCAGCCGAAGCGCCTCACGGATGCGGTCGAGCGGGAGCGCGCCGACGCCGGGCACCGGTGCTACCCCGCCGCCCCCGCTGCGCCGCCGGCGAAGCGGTCAGCCTCGACGTCCACCTCCTGGACCACCTCGGCGAAGAGCGCCTCCACGAACGCGTCGCCGTCGAAGTCGGCGAGGTCGTCGACGTCCTCGCCGAGGCCGACGAGTTTCACCGGCAGCCCGAGCGCCCGCTGGATCGCGACGACGATGCCGCCCTTCGCGGTGCCGTCGAGCTTCGTCAGCACGACGCCCGTCACGTCGACGGCTTCGAGGAACGCCCGTGCCTGCGACAGGCCGTTCTGACCGGTCGTCGCGTCGAGAACGAGCAGGACCTCGTCGCAGGGGCCCGCCGCCTTCTCCATCACCCGCTTGACCTTGCCGAGCTCGGCCATGAGCGCGGTCTTGTTCTGCAGCCGGCCCGCGGTGTCGACCATCAGGACGTCGGCGTCGGTGGCCTTGGCGGCCTGGTAGCCGTCGAACGCCACCGCCGCGGGGTCGGCGCCCTGCTGGTGCGCCACGACGCGGGCGCCGGCGCGCTCCCCCCACAGCTGCAGCTGTTCGGCCGCCGCCGCGCGGAAGGTGTCGGCGGCGGCCAGCACCACCGTCTGGCCGGCGCGCGTGTGGCGGGCCGCGAGCTTGCCGATCGAGGTCGTCTTGCCCGTGCCGTTCACGCCCGTCACGAGCCACACGCTCGTGCCCTCGGACCGCTGACGAAGGCTGCGGTCACCGACGGACAGCTCCTCGCGCAGCGTCTCCTTCAGGACCCGCAGCGCGTCCTCACCGGTGCGGGCGCCTTCGGCCTTCGCACGGCTGCGCACGCTCTCGACGATCTCCATCGTCGCTTCGACTCCCACGTCGGCGGCGATGAGCGACTCCTCGAGCTCCTCCCACGCCTCCTCGGTGATGCCCCGTCCAAAGATCGAGGCCACGTTGACCCCGAGGCTGTTGCGTGCCCGGGTGAGCCGGGCGATGAAGCGCTCCCGGGCGGTAAGCGGCGCCGGCGGCGCCGGCGGCGCCGCCTCGGCGGGCGCGGGAGCCTCCGCGACCGCGGGCTTCTCGGCCGGTGCCGACTCGACATCCTTCTCGGGCTCGGCGACGGTTGGTCCGGCATCCGGTTCGACGTCGACCGCCTGGTCCGGGACGGTCGCCTCGTCGGTCGTGTCGTCCGGCGGCAGGCCCTGCTCCGGGGCGCGCTGCTCGAGCTGCTGGCGCATCGTCTCGTCGATCGCGACCCCTCGACGCCGGCGAGCCGACGTGAAGGCCACGATGACCACCCCGACGAGGGCGACCGCAAGCAGCACTGCGAGGATGAGCGGTTCCACGGGTTCTCCACGGCCACGAGCGCGGCCCCGTCGACGGCGTCTGTCCCCGTGAGCCTAATCGTGGCACTACCGCTTCGCTACATGAGCGCCTGATCGTGGCACTACCGCTTCGCTACATGAGCGCCTGATCGTGGCACTACCGCTTCGCTACATGAGCGCCTGATCGTGGCTACCGCTTCGCTACATGAGCGCCTGATCGTGGCACTACCGCTTCGCTACATGAGCGCCTGATCGTGGCACTACCGCTTCGCTGCAGGAGCGGCTGGCCACCCGCCGGAGCCCTATCCCTGAGGGCTGCCAGCCGGCGCCGCTTCCGTGAGGCGCTGGCTGATGACCTTCGACACGCCCCCGGCCTGCATGGACACCCCGTAGAGGACGTCCGCGACCTCCATCGTGCGCGTCTGGTGGGTGACGATGATGAGCTGGCTCGTCGAACGGAAGTCGCTGACGACGGCGAGGAAGCGCTGGAGGTTGACGTCGTCGAGGGCGGCTTCGACCTCGTCGAGGACGTAGAAGGGCGACGAGCGGGCGGCGAAGATCGCGAAGAGCACCGCGAGGGCGGTCAGGGAGCGTTCCCCGCCCGACAGCAGCGACAGCCGCTTGACGCGCTTGCCCGGCGGGCGCGCCTCGACGTCCACACCGCTCTCGAGCAGGTCGTCGGGGTCGGTGAGGACGAGCCTTCCGGTGCCGCCGGGGAACAACCGGGGAAAGATCCGCTCGAACTGCGCGGCCACGTCGGTGAAGGCGGAGCTGAACACGTCCTTGATGCGCTCGTCGACCGCGGCCACAACCTCCGCGAGATCGCGCTTCGTGGTCTTGAGGTCGTCGATCTGCTCGACGAGGAAGCGGTGGCGCTCCTCGAGGGCCTCGAACTCCTCCTGGGCGAGCGGGTTGACCGTGCCGAGCAGGGCGACCTTGCGCACGAGCCGGTCCTCGGCCTCGGCGAGCTCGCTGTCACGCGCCTCCCCGCCGCCGAGCAGCTCCTCGCCCCGGCCCCTCGCCTCCTCCAGCGCGGCATCCGCGTCGAGCCCGAGGTCCCTGCTCAGCCCGTTGCGGACCGCGTCGAGCTCGTGGCGCAGCTCGGCGCGGCGCAGCTCCTCGCCGTGGCGCTGCTCCCGCAGCTCCGTGACCGCGGCCTCGTGCTCGCGAAGCCGGTTGCGCACGACCCCGAGCTCGCGCTGCTGCGCCGCGCGGGCCTCCTCCATGCGGTCGCGCTCCTCCGCGGCCAGCCGCAGTGACGCCTCCGCCCGGGCGAGACCTGCCGCGCTCACCACGGTGAGCGCCCGGCACCGTTCGATGGCGGCGAGTCGGCGGCGGCGGCGGTCCTCGCGCTCGGCGAGCTGCCGCTCGACGTCGTCGGCCTCCTGCTCGAGGGCCTGCACCCTGCGCGCGAGCTCGTCCCCTCGTTGCGCTACGGCGCTGGCGGCCAGCCGGGCCTGGACCTCCTCCTCGCGTGCCCCGGCGAGGACGTCGTCGAGGCGTTCGGCCTCGAGGTCGGGGCCACCCGCCCCGTGCGTGGCGTCGTCGTCGGCCTGAGCGGCGGGCCCACGCGCTTCCAGGGCGGCCTGCCGTGCGCGCTGGCTCGCGATCTCCTCGGCGAGGTCGGCCTGCTGGCCGACGAGGACCTCGAGCTCCCGCTCGCAGGTCTCGAGCTCCTTGCGGAGCCGGCCGAGCCGCTCGGCGGCTGCTGTGAGCTGCCCGTCGCACTCCTGCATCGCGGACGCTGCCGCGTCGTACGCCTGGCGGGCCGCCGCGAGCGCCCGGTCGGCGTCACCGACCTGGCGATGCGCGACGAGCAGGTCGTTCCCCACCCCTTCGAGCTGGGACTCGGCCTGCTCGGCGGCCGCCCGTGACAGCACCGCGCTCGACGGGGCCGCCGAGCCTCCGGCGTAGCCGCGGGCCCCGGCGAGCTCCCCGCCCCGGGTGACGAACACGAGATCGGGGTGGCGCTCGGCCAGGCGGCAGGCGGCCGCGTAGTCGTCGCCCGCATGATCCGCCACGACGTACACCCCGGCGAGCGCGCGGCACAGGGCCGCGTGCACCGCGGGATCGGCGTGCAGCGACGCGGCGAGCGGCCGCACCCCGGGCTCGTCGAGCGTGTCGGGTGGGGGGGCGTCCTCCGCGGCGGCGAGCAGGACGACCCGTCCGAGCCGTTCGCTGCGCACGAACCCGACGGCCTCTGCCGCGTCGCCCGGCGAGGCCGCGACGAGGGCGTCACCCAGGGTGCCCAGCGCCGCAGCGACCGCCCTCGCCATGCCGTCGGCGACGCGGACGTGGTCGGCGAGCGGGCCGACGATGCCCTCGACGCGCCCGTCGTCGGCGGCGGCGGACAGCGCCTGCGTGCCCTCGGTGGCCTCCTGTGAGGCCGCCCGCAGCGCGTCCGCCCGCGCCTCGAGGGACGCACGCGCGCGTTCGAGGTCGCGCTCGCGGCGGACGGCGGCGTCGGCGGCGGCCTGGCGGCGCTGCAGGTTCCTCTCGGCACCTGTCAGCTGCTCGGCGAGGGCGGTGCCGGCGACGTCGAGGCGCTGGATCTCCGACCGTACGGACTCGGCGTCGGAGCACAGCTCGTCGCGGCGGGCCCGCAGCCCGGAGACCTGGCTTGCGAGGCGTCCCTCCTCGCTCGCGGCCTGCCCGAGGGAGGAACGCAGCGCCGAGACCTCGCCCTCCCAGCGCAGCACGCGCTCGCGTGCCTCCGACCGGCGGCGTGCCTCGGCCGCGGCGGCCTGCTCGTGCGCCCGGCGGGCGTGCTCGGCCGCCCGGCGTGCCGCGGATGCCTCCGCGGACGCCTGCTCGGCGGAGCGCGCGGCAACCTGCAGCTCGTCGAGGCGGGCGCGCTCCCGTTGGGCCTGCTCGCGCAGCTGAACCGGATCCCGCCCGGCGACCGGCTCCTCGACCGCGTCGACGAGCCCCTGCCGGCGCTCCTCGATGCGTTCGCCGAGCCCCCGGTAACGCTCGACGAGGTTGGCGAGCCGGAAGTGCGTCTCGGCCGCTGCCTGGGCGCTGGGGGCGAGGTCGGCGAGCGCCTTCTCCACGGCGAGCTCGTCGGCACGGGCGGCGGCGAGGGCCGCCTCGGCGGCCGTCAACCGCGCGTCGGAGGCCTGCTGCGCTCCTTCCTCGTCGCCCCACCGATCCGAGAGGGCGACGAGCTCGCGCAGCGCCCGGGCGACCCGCACCTTTCGAAGCGCGGCCTGGAGCTCAGCGTGCTTGGCCGCCGCCTCCGCCTGGCGCTCGAGGGGTCGCAGGTTGCGGCGCACCTCGCGGACGACGTCCGTGAGCCGTTCGAGGTGCCCGTCGAGCGCGGCGAGCTTGCGCAGTGACCGCTCCTTGCGCCGCCGGTGCTTGAGGATGCCTGCAGCCTCCTCGATGAACGCCCGGCGCTCCTCGGGGCGGGCGTTCAGCACCGCGTCGAGGCGGCCCTGACCGACGATCGTGTGGTTCTCGCGACCGAGGCCGGTGTCGCTCAACAGCTCCTGGACGTCGAGCAGGCGGCACGGCGTGCCGTTGATGGCGTACTCGCTCTCGCCGGAGGCGAACATCGCCCGGGAGACCGTCACCTCGCTGAAGTCGATCGGCAGGGTCCCCGCCGTGTTGTCGATGGTGATGTCGACCGCGGCGCGGCCGAGGGCGGCTCGACCCGGCGCGCCCGCGAAGATGACGTCGGCCATCTGCCCGCCCCGCAGCGTCTTCGCACTGTACGTCCCGAGGACCCACGCGAGCGCGTCGACGACGTTCGACTTGCCCGACCCGTTCGGACCGACGACCACGGTGATGCCCGACTCGAAGTCGAGGGTGGTCTTGTCCGCGAAGGACTTGAAGCCCCGTAGGGTAAGTGACTTGAGGAACACCCGGTGCGCGCCTTGTCGTGGGAGCGGCAGACGGCGCGGAGTGTAACGAGGGCCCCCCGCTGCACGAAGGACCCGCTGCGCTGCCCCGGCATGCGAGAGCGGCCCGCCCGGGGCCGCTCGAACGCCGTGGTGCGGTTGCCTAGCTGCCGGTCAGGACCACCTCGTCGCGCTCCCGGAGCGCTTCCTGGAGGAGGGCGTTGTCGTGATGCGCGCGGCTCAGCTCCTGCTCGAGCTGGGCTACGCGGGCCCGCAGGGCGGTGATCTCAGCCAGGAGTCGGTATGGCCGGTTGTCCCACGATCCTATGAGTGCCTTCATGCGGCGATTCCTCCTGCTATTGACCTGGTGTCCCGTCGAGGGGCGGCGGCGGTTGTCCGCTGGGGTGGCGCGCGGGCAACGCCACGAGGGGCGCCCCCGACCGGCGTTCACGAATTCACGAGCGCACTCTAGCATACCCACTACCGGATGGCGCAAGCCCGCGCTCAAGCAGCGAAGCGGTAGCGGCCCAGGAAAGCCGCTCAAGCAGCGAAGCGGTAGCGGCCCAGGAAAGCCGCTCAAGCAGCGAAGCGGTAGCGGCCCAGGAAAAGCCCGTACGCTACCCGCCATGAGCCAATCCCTGCCCCGCACGGTCGCCCAGCTGCTCACCGGCGCGGGCGCGGCTGGCAGTGCCGCCCTGCTGTGGCTGTCCGTCAGGCGGCGTCCGGTTCCTGTCGAGCGCCGCATCCCCGAGCCGCCGCCGAACCTGCCACCCGGCACGGTGGTGCACGTGCCCGGCTACGGGGAGTTCTTCGTCCGCGACACCGGCGCGCCGGCGGACCGTCCCGACGCCCCGCCGATCGTGCTCCTGCACGGCTGGATGTTCAGCGCGGACGTGACCTGGTTCACCTGCTACGAGGAGCTCGCCCGCTACGGGCGCGTCATCGCCGCCGACCACCGCGGGCACGGCCGGGGTCCGCGGCCCATCGAGCCGTTCCGCCTAGCCGACGTGGCCGACGACGTCGCGGCGCTGCTCCGTCACCTCGGTGTGGACTCGGCAGTGGTGGTCGGCTACTCGATGGGCGGCACGATCGCGCAGCTGTTCTGGCACCGCCATCCCGAGCTCGTGCGTGGGCTCATCCTGGCCGCCACGAGCGCTTCCTTCAGCGTCGACGCGCGTGATCGATGGGCATGGCGGATGATGGGAGCGCTCCAGCTCATCCTCCGGGTGTTCCCCCGCGACATGTGGGAGCGGGCCGCCCACGCCCAGGCGAAGAGCAAGTCGAACATCCGCCTGTCCCGGCTCATAAGCCCCGCGACGCCGGCGGAGGTCATCGAGCTGCTGCCGTGGATCACGGGGGAGCTGTCGCGCGACAGCGCCGAGGACGTCGCCGAGGCCGGGCGGGAGATGGGTCGGTTCGACGCTCGCGGATGGCTGGGGACGGTGGACGTGCCGACGGCCGTCCTCATCACCGGCGACGACGGCCTGGTCGCTCCCGCCAACCAGCGCGACCTCGCGGCCCGGGTTCCCGACTGCTACGTGGAGGAGCTCGCGATCGACCACGACGGCGTCGTGTCCCGCCCCGACGTGTTCGTGCCCGCCCTCGTCAAGGCGGTCCAGCAGGTGCTCAACGCGTGAGCGCACCGACTTCGACGTCCCTCGACGTCGACGAGACGCGCGGCGGGCCCCGCGAGCAAAGCAGCAGGACCTGAGCGCGGCCCCTCGCGCGCCGTAGCCACTCGGGGCCCCGACGCCGTCAGGGGCCAGTGACCTGCTGGTCGGCGGCGGCTGCGAGCGCCGCCTCCCGCCGCAGCCGGAGCTCGTTGCCGACCGCGGCGCCGACAGCGGCGGCCGGCACGGCGAGGAAGGCGCCCACGACCCCGGCGAGGACGGCGCCCGCGATGACCGACAGAAGGATGACGACCGGGTGCAGCTGCACCGCCCGACCCATCACGACCGGCTGGAGCAGGTTGCTCTCGAGCTGCTGCACGGCGACCACGACGGCGGCGGTTAGCAGGGCGTCGACCGGTCCACCGCTCACGAGGGCGACGAAGACGGCCACTCCACCGGCGACGGTTGCGCCGATGATCGGGAAGAACCCACCGATGAAGGTGAGGACCATGAGCGGCAGCACGAGCGGGACGCCGATGAGCACGAGTCCGAGACCGATGCCGAGGGCGTCGACGAGCGCGACGATGCTCACGCCGCGCACGTAGCCGAGGAGGGTGCTCCAGGCGCGCTCGCCGATCGCGGCCACCTCCTCCCGCCGGTGAGCGGGAGCGCGGGCGAGCAGCCAGCCCGTCAGGACGTCCCCGTCCTTCACGAAGAAGAAGACGAGCACGATGGTGATGAGCACCCCCGCGAGTACCTCGACCGCGACGACCGCGCCGGTCAGCAGGCCGGTGGTGATGGGCCCGAGGTTCGCACGCGCCTGGGCCGCGGCCTGCGCGAAGAGCCTGTCGACCTGCTCGGGGCTCATGTCGAGCGGCCCGTGGACGAGCCAGTTCAGCGCATCCTCCCCGCCCTCGGCGACCTCGTCGCCCACGCCGCGGAGCTCGGCGGCGACCGCCGGTGCGAGCAGCGCGACTATCCCGGTGAGCCCGAGAAGCGCGGCGGCGAGCACGACCGCCGCGGCGAGGGCCGGTGGCCAGCGGTGTCGGCTCAGCCATCCAGCCGGCGGTGCGAGCAGCGTCGTCACGAGCATCGCCACGAACACGGGCAGGATCACGAGGAACAGCTGCGTGGTGACGAAGAGGACGACGCCGACAGCCGCAGCGACGACGAGCAGCCGCCAGCTCACCGCCGCGAGCGTCCCGAGCAGCGGCGGTACCCGCGGTGGGTCGGTCACCTGCCGCGGACAGTGGTCAGGAGGCCCCAAAGCGCGTCAGGTCTGGCACTGCCCGCAGAAGTAGGACACGAGCTTGCGGTCGGTCTTGCCGCGCCGGATCGGCTGGCGGCAGCGGGCGCACGGGTCGCCTTCCTTGCCGTAGACCTTGAGGTGCTCGCTGTAGTCGTCCTCGTCGAGCGGGTCAGGTGCCTCGCCGGCGGCCGTGTCGGAGGTTCCCTGCTTCACCGCCTCCTGGAGGACCTCGAAGACCGCCCGGTACAGCCGGCGGACCTCCTGGCTCGACAGCGTGTGGGACGAGCGCTCGCCGGACAGGCCGGCCGCCCAGAGGACCTCGTCGGAGTAGACGTCGCCGAGCCCGATCATGAACGACGGGTCGACGAGCAGTGGCTTGAGCTTTGTCCTGCGGGCCTTCAGCTGGTGGTCGATCTCGTGCCAGGTGAACACGTCGGCGAGGGGGTCGATGCCGGCCACCTGCAGGTCGGGGGAGTTCGCGACATCGTCCACTTCGGTAACCCACAGCTGGCCGTCCTTGCCCGAGTCCGCGTAGTGCAGGGCGCCGCCGGTGGTGAAGGTCGCGACCACCTGGGTGTGACGCGTGGCGTCCGCCGTGGCCGTTTCGCGCGTGAGACTCGCGTGCTCACCAAGACGGACCACGAGGACCTTGCCCTCGTCGAGCTCGAGCAGCAGGTCGGTCCCCCGCCGGCTGATGGCCTCGATCTTGCGGCCCTCGAGCGCCCGCACGAACTCGGGCCGGTTGCGGTGGCGTCCGACGACGCTGGCGGTCTTGACGGTGACCTCTTTGAACCGCTTGCCCACGATGTCCTTCTCGAGGTTCTTGCGGATGACCTCGACCTCGGGCAGCTGGGTCACCGATGTCCTCCATCTTCCAGATCGGTCTCCGACGATATCGCCAAACGTTGGCTCAGCGTGGCATATGCCTGCTCGGCCGCGCCCTGCTCAGCTTCCTTCTTGTTCCGGCCCTGGCCCCTGCCGAGCACCAAGCCGTCGACCTCGACCACGGCGGTGAAACGCTTGGCGTGATCGGGGCCCTCCTCGGTGAGGTGGTAGACGGGCAGCGTCGACAGCTCGCCCGCCGTGAGCTCCTGCAACGAGGTCTTGAAGTCGAGGGAGCCCCGCCACGTCGCGAGCTCGCTCAAGAGCGTGGAGAAGAGCCGGTCGATGAGTCCGGTCGCCGCCTGCAGGCCCTGGTCGAGGTAGACCGCTCCGATGAGCGCCTCCATGGTGTCGGCGAGGATCGAGTCCTTGTTCCGGCCGCCCGACTGCTCCTCCCCCTTGCCGAGCCGGACCTCCCTGCCGACCCCGAGCTTGCGTGCGATCGCGGCCAGGCTCCGCGTGTTCACGGCAGAGGCGCGGATCTTGGCGAGCTTGCCCTCCGGGGCGTCGGGCAGCGCCCGGTAGATCGCGTCGGTGACGACGAGGCCGAGGACGGCGTCGCCGAGAAACTCCAGCCGCTCGTTGGTCGGCAGGCCACCCGCCTCGAAGGCGTGGCTGCGGTGGGTCAGGGCGCGCTCGAGGAGACCCCGGTCAGCGAACGTGACGCCGAGCCCCTCTTCCAGTGACACGGGCCCCGGGGTGGTGCTCAACGGGCCTCCGGGTCGACGACGGTCGAGGAGCCGGCGATGCGTTCCGCAGCCTGCGCGACGGTGCGGAGCTCGAGCAGCTCCGCGTCACCGAGCCGCATCCGCTCTCCCCGGCCCCGCAGGTCGCGCTCCACCCCCTCCACCACCTCGACGAGGTCGAGGGAGTCGGCGTGGAGGTCCTCGTCGAATCGGGTGTCGGGTGCGACGTGCGCGGGATCGACAGCCATGACCCCGGCGATGCGCCGGACGAGCAGCTGCATGACCTCCTCAGCGGTCGCCACGTCACCCCCCCAGCGGCTGCGCGTCTCCGAGCCGTTGCGCGACCCGGAGCGACAGTCCGGCTCCGGCGACCGCGTGCGCGGTGCGCAGCCCCCCCGCGAACTCCGCCTCCCCCGCCGCGCCGTGCGCGACGAGCACCTCCCCGCGGACGCCGAGGAGCACCGCCGCGCCGGCGTCGTCGGCGAGCTGCGCCGGCCGCGCGACGGCCTCGGCGGTCTTGAGGAAGACGTTCCCGGTGAAGCCGTCGGTCACCACGACGTCGACCGCGCCGGCGAAGACCTCGGACGGCTCGACGTTGCCGGTGAAAGCCGGCTCCCCCACGAGCAGCTCGTGGGCCCCTCTCGCGAGCGCGTTGCCCTTGCCCGCCTCCGCGCCGACGTTGAGCAAGCCGACCCGCGGCTCCCGCACCCCCCGGACCTGGGCGTAGGCGACACCCATCCGGGCGTAGGCGGCCAGCGCGTCCGGTTGCGGGTCCGCGCTCCCCCCAGCGTCGAGCAGGATCACCCCGTCGCCCCCCACCGGCAGCACCGCGGCGACGGCCGGTCGGCGGATGCCACCGATGCGCCCGAGGGTCAGCAGCGCCGTGGCGAGCGTCGCGCCGGTCGAACCGGCCGAGAGCAGCGCGCCCGCGCGACCGTCCGCCACGAGCTCCGCCGCCACGCGGATGCTCGCCCGGGGCTTGCCCCGGACGCCGATGACGGGGTCCTCGTCGTTGCCGACGACCTCGGCCGCGTCGACGATCTCGAGGCCCCCCGGCGCACCCGCCCTCTCCAGGGCCGCGGCGAGCTCGGGGCGGCGGCCGACGAGGAGGACGGACAGGCCGTCAGCAGCCGCGCGAAGAGCGCCGGCCACCGCCGCCGCGGGAGCATGGTCGCCGCCCATCGCGTCGAGGGCGATCGCCGGCGCGCTCATCGACGGGCGCCACCGGCGAGCACCTCATCGCGGTCAGCGCGCGACCGCCCCACCCCGCACAACCCGGAATCGCCTGAGAGGGGCGCCGCCGCTTTCGCACCCCGAGCGGCTGAGAGGGGCGCCACCGCTTCCGCTCCAAGAGCACGGCGACTCACCAGCTACTCGACCTCGAGAACCTGACGATCCGCGTAGAACCCGCACGTCGCACAGACGGTGTGGGGTCGCAGTGCCGACTTGCAGCGCGGGCACGCGGCCGCGGCCGGCGGCGCCGTCCGCATCCACTGAGCCTTGCGATGGCGGGTGCGCGAACGGGACTTCTTGCGCTTCGGTACGGCCACGTCCTCGGTTCCTTCCGTGTCAGCCGGCCGGGTCGGCCAGCCGTGTCAACCCGTCGGGGCGACCGTCATCCGGTCAGGCGCCCGCCGCGTCAGGCGGCAGGCGCAGGCCCTCGAGGGCCGCCCAGCGGGGGTCACGCTCGCGGTCCGCGCAGTCACAGTCCACGTCGTTGCGGTTGACGCCGCACGAGGGGCACAGCCCCCGGCAGTCGAAGTTGCAGAGCGGCTGGTACGGCGCCGCCGGCACGACGGCGTCACGCAGCAGCGTGTCGAGGTCGATGGTGCCCTCGCAGATCTCGTAGCCGGCATCGACCTCCAGGTCCTCGTCCGGATGTCCGGGCACCGTCGGGTCGGAGAAGAGCTCGGTCACGCCGGCACACACCGTCTGCTCGACGGTGGTCAGGCACCGTGCGCAGGACATGCTGAGCACCGCCTCGACGGTGCCGCGCACGAGGAGCCCCTGGACGACGCTCTCGATCACTCCGGCGAGGCGCAGGGGGTTGTGGACGGTGACAAGCGGCAGGACAAGACCGTCGGGCACGCCCATCGCGACATCGACCCGGCGCGACGCGCCAGGCCGGTCCAACAGGTCGGTGACCGACAGCACGGAGTCGTGGTTCTTCGTCATCATGATCGTCATCGCACGCAGAGGTCGGAGGGCGAACCGCTGAGCGGCGGCGGGCAGGCGCCCGTTTCGGGCCGGACAGGCGATTGTAGCATCGCCTCACGCCTCGTGGTCGTAGAACTGGCCCCCACCACGTAGGGGCCCGCCGTACTCGTCGACGGCCTGGCTCAAGCCGTTCGACGCTTCGCCGACGTCGGCGAGCTCGTCCGTGGCAAGGCGCCCCCGCAGGCGATCACGGCCCTTCTCCACGGCCTTCAGGGTCTTGTGCAGGGTGATCTCGAAGGTGGCGAGCTTGCCGTCGGCGTAGTCCTCGGCCTCCAGTCGCAAGGTCCGTGCCGCGTCCCTGGCCTCCTCGAGGATGCGGTCGGCCTCGCGCCGGGCGGCCCGCACGACCTCCTCCTGACCGACGAGCCGGTCCCGCTCCGCCCGGGCATCCGCAATGAGCTGCTCGGACTCCCGGGCGGCTTGCGCGAGGACCTCGTCGCGCTCCTTGATGATCCAGCGCGACTGGCGGAGCTCTTCGGGCAACCCGGCGCGCAACTCGCCGATGAGCTCATCGAAGTCGTGGCGGTTGACCATGACGGAGGCAGACAGCGGCACCGGTCGCGCCTCGGCGAGCAGGTGCTCCATCTTCGAGAGAAGGGACTCGACGTCCACGGTGGTGATTCCTTTGGCTGCTGCCTTCAGTCGAGGGTTCCCCGGAGCCGTTCGGCGACCGCAGGCGGCACGAGGTCGGCGACGTCGCCACCGAAGCGTGCCACCTGCTTCACCAGCGACGAGGAAAGGAAAGAGTACACGGGGCTCGTGCTGATGAAGAACGTCTCGACCCCCGCGAGGTGGCGGTTCATCTGGGCCATCCGCAGCTCGTACTCGAGGTCGCCGGTGCCGCGCAGACCCTTGACGACGACCGAGACCGCCTGTTCACGGCAGAAGTCGACGAGCAGCCCCTCGAACGCGACGACCTCGGCGTTGCCGACGTGGTCGGTGCTCGCCCGCAGCAGCTCGACGCGCTCGTCGACGCCGAACAGGGGGTCCTTCCCGACGTTGCGCAGGCACGCGATGACGAGGCGGTCGAACTGGGCGGCCGCCCGCTCTATGACGTCGACGTGCCCGTTGGTAACCGGGTCGAAGGTGCCGGGGCAGACGGCGGTGGCGCGGCGCATTCCGGGGACCCTACCGCTGCGCTGCTCGAGGGTCGTTCGGGGACCCTACCGCTGCGCTGCTCGAGGGTCGTTCGGGGATCGCAGGGGCGGGTCAGCGCGCAGGTAGAGCAGCACGGTGTCGCCGTAGACCCTGCGGCGGTCGAGGGCGAGGAAGGGCGGCGGGTCCGTCTCGAGGTGCGGGTCGCGGCGGTCACGCTCGACGACGACCGTGACGCCGGGGGCGAGCGCCCCTGCGGCATGCAGCCCTGAGAGCAGGCGGTACACCTCCGGCAGCGGGTCTTGGTACGGCGGGTCGGCGAGCACCAGGTCGAACGGGCCGCCCCGCGGCTCGGTGGCGAACGCCGCCGCGTCGCAACGCATGAGCAGCGCCCTGCCCGCAAGCCTCGTACGGGCGAGGTTGCGCTCGGCCACCGCTGCGGCGCGACGGTCGCGCTCGACGAGCGTCGCCGCGGTCGCCCCCCGCGACAGGGCTTCGACGGCCAGTGCTCCCGAGCCGGCGAACAGGTCGAGTACGCGGGCGCCGACCACCCGCGGACCGATGCTCGAGAAGAGCGCCTCTCGCACCCGGTCGGCGGTGGGACGGACGTCCCGGCCCGCGGGCGCCTCCAGCCTATGTCCGCGCGCGCTGCCCGCAATCACCCGCACGGCCGCTCACCCCGCTTCGAGCTCGGCGAGACGCTCCTCGCCGTAGCGGCGGGCGACCTCGTCCCGCAGTGGGGGGAAGGAACGCAGGTCGGGGTCCTCCTCGACGAGACCCCGGGCGTCCTCCCGCGAGCGGGCGACCCACTCGATGTCCTGCGCCAGCCGCGCGAGCTTGAGGTCCGGCAGGCCGGACTGGCGGGTGGCGAACAGGCTGCCCTCCCCGCGGAGCTCGAGGTCACGCTCGGCGAGGCGGAACCCGTCGGTCGTGGCGGCCACGGCCTCCAGCCGCGCGTTGTCCTCGGAGGCGCTCGAGAACAGCACGCAGTAGCTGCGCGCCCGTGCCCGCCCGACCCGCCCCCGCAGCTGGTGGAGCTGGCTGATGCCGAAGCGGTCGGCGTCCTCGATGACCATGATCGTGGCCTCGGGGACGTCCACGCCGACCTCGATGACCGTCGTCGCGACGAGCACCTGCACGCGCCCGTCGCGGAAGGCCTCCATCGTCTCGTCACGAGCCGCGGCAGGTAGGCGACCGTGCACCAGGCCTACGGTGAGGTCGGGGAACACGTCGGCGGCGAGGCGCGCGTGGGTGGTCTCGGCCGAGGCGACCGACCGGTCGCCCCCGCCGGGTTCCTCCACCCGCAGCAGGTTGGAGTCCTCCACGAGGGGGCAGACGACGTAGGCGCGTTCGCCCGCAACGACCCGGGTGCGGACGTAGTCGTAGAGGCGCTGGCGCCGGGGCGACCCGGTGGGCAGGATCTCGGTGTGCACCGGCTGGCGACCCGGCGGCAGCTCGTCGAGGACGGTGACGTCGAGATCGCCGTAGACCGTGAGCGCCAGCGACCGCGGGATCGGCGTCGCGGTCATGACCAGCACGTCGGGGATGCTGGCGTCCACCGCGTGTCCGCGCTTGTCCCGCAGGCGCTTGCGGTGCTCGACGCCGAAACGGTGCTGCTCGTCGACGATGACCACGCCGAGGTCGGCGAAGGTGACCCGCTCCTCCAGCAGGGCGTGCGTACCGATGAGCAGGTCGATCGTGCCGGCGGCGAGCTCGGCGAGCAGGCCGCGCAGCTGCTTCGCGCTCGTCGCGCCCGTGAGCAGCTCGAGGCGCGGGCCGCCAAACAAGTCCGCACCCGGCCGGTCTCCGCCCCCGGGCGCCCGGCTGCCTGCGTAACCTCGCCGCAGCGGCTCGAGGAGAGCGGTGAACGTTCGCAGGTGCTGCTCTGCGAGGACCTCGGTCGGGGCCATGAGCACGGCCTGCCGCCCGTTGTCGACCGCGGTCAGCATCGCCCACGCGCCGACGAGCGTCTTGCCCGACCCGACGTCGCCCTGAAGCAGGCGGTGCATCGGCTTCGGTCGGGCGAGGTCGGCGCCGAGCTCGGCGAAGGCCCGGCTCTGGGAGGCCGTCGGCGTGAAGGGCAGCCGGTCGAGCAGCGCCTGCGCGAAGCCGTCGGTGCGCGGTTCGTTGACGAGCCCGAGCGCGCGCGACTCGAGGCGTTGGCGGCGCCGCTGGAGCCCGACCTGCAGGGTCAGCAGCTCGTCGTACACGAGGCGGGTGCGCGCCGGCTCGACCGCCCCGAGGTCGGGAGGGCGGTGAATGGTGCGCACCGCCGCGTCGAGGCCGAGAAGGCCCCATCCGGCGCGGAGCGCGTCGGGCAGGTGGTCGGGGATCGGCGGGAGCACGTCGAGGGCCGCGGCCACGAACTTGGCGATGCGGTGGCTCGGAAGCGCCTCGGTGGCGGGGTAGGTCACCTGGACGCGGTCCGCGACGGGACCGGTCTCCTGGTCCGACAGCTCGACGAGCTTGGGGTTCTTCAGCCGCAGGGTGTCACGGAAGCGCTCCAACGTGCCGCTGGCGGCCACCCTCCTGCCCTCGGGGATGCGGCGCGGCCACCACTCCTGGTTGAAGAACGGCACCTCCACCCGCCCGCCGTGCTCGTCGGCCACGGTGGCCTTGACGATGGTCATGCGCCTTTTGCGCGCGCGGAACACGTTCCAGCGAAGGACCGTTCCCACGATCGTGACGGCCTGGCCGACGGCGGCGTCCTTCAACGCGACCTGCTCGCCGACATCCCGGTACTTGTCCTGGTGGGGGTAGTGCTCGAGGAGCTCGCGGACGTTCGTGACGCCGAACGTCTCCCGGAGGACGGTGGCCGCCGCCCGCGTCACGCCCGCCACCTCGGCCACGTCGGCCTCGAGCCAGCTCTGGGCGTCCATTGGTGGCGCAGTCTAGGCCGAGGGACGCGGCAGCCCGGCGCGCTGGCCCGGCGCGCCGGGGCGCGCTACCGTGTCCGTCGGTGCGCTCGCGTCGCACTGCCCCATCCCGCTCGACCCCAAGGTGCTCAAGCCATGGCTGCCGTCTGTGAGATCTGCGACAAGAAGCCCATGTTCAACTATCAGGTGAGCTTCTCGCACCGTCGCTCCAAGCGGCGGTGGGCGCCGAACGTGCAGCGCATCCGCATCTGGGACGGCAAGACGGCCCGTCGGGCGCACGTCTGCACCTCCTGCATCAAGGCCGGCAAGGTCACCCGGCCCCCGCAGCGCACGACCACCTCCTAGCCCGCGGCGCCTTGGAGCGCCGCCCCTTCGCCCCCCGAGGTGCACCGTGGTCGCACGCCCTGCGACCGACGCCGCACCTGCCGGCGGGGCGCCGAGCTCAGCGGCGGCCCCAGGCGTGATCGACCGGGCCGATCCCCGCGCCGAGCGGGAACCCACCGGCGATCGCTTCCGTGAGGAACCTCTTGGCCGCGGAGACGGCCTCGACGACGTCGAGGCCACGAGCCCGGTACGCGGCGATGGCCGCGGCCAGCGTGCAGCCGGTGCCGTGGGTGTGGACGGTGTCGATGCGGCGTCCCGTGATGTACGTCGCGTTCTCGCCGTCGAACAGCAGGTCGACGGCGTCGGGGTTGTCCTTCAGATGGCCGCCCTTCACGAGGACCCACGTCGGCCCGAGGGCTTTGACCGCTTCCGCGGCGGCCCGCAGGTCGCCGACCTCGTGCACCTCGACGCCGGTGAGCACCGTCACCTCGCCGGTGTTGGGGGTGACCACCTCGGCGAGGGGCAGGATCTCCGAGCGCAGCGCCTCCACCGCATCGGGACGCAGCAGCGGGTCCCCGTGCTGGGAGGCGCACACGGGATCGACGACGAGGCGCGCGACCGCGTGGCGACGCAGCCCCTCGGCGACCACCCCGACGATCTCGGCGTTGGCGAGCATGCCGGTCTTGGCCGCGTCCGCGCCGATGTCGCCGAGCACCGCGTCGAGCTGGGCGCGCACGAACTGCGGGGGGACCTCGTGGACGCCGTGCACGCCGAGGCTGTTCTGGGCGGTGAGGGCCGTGACCGCGCTCGCCCCGAAGACGGCGAGCTCCGAGAAGGTCTTGAGGTCGGCCTGGATGCCGGCACCGCCGCCGGAGTCCGAGCCGGCAATGGTGAGCGCGATGGGAGGGGTCACGTCAGGTCCTCCGCGAGTCGTAGTGGTCGTAGCCCATGGGGGCGAGGTCGCATTCGGTCCCGTCCTCGAGCAGCAGCCTCGCGCCCGGCGCATCGACGACCTCACCGATGACCGCGGCCGGCACGCCCTCGACGGCGCCCGCGGCTGCGGCGGCGCGCTCCGCGGCGGCGGGCGGCAGCGTCGCGAGCAGCGCGAAGTCCTCGCCGCCGCCGGCGATCACCCCGACCACGTCGGCGCCGGCGGCTTCGACTGCCGCAACGGCGCCAGGGGCGACCGGCAGGGCGGCCCACCGAACGACGGCGCCCACGCCAGAGGCCGTGCAGATCCGGGCGAGGTCGGCGCCGAGCCCGTCGGAGACGTCGATGAGGGCGGTCGCACCCGCCCGAGCGAGCGCCTGGCCGGCGTCGACGAGCGCGACCGGCCGCCGGTGAGCGGCCAGCAGTGGGGGATCGGGAGCGTCGCCTGCCGCCACCTGCGCGAGGGCGGCTGCGGCGGCGCCCAGGGCGCCGACGACGACGACCCTGTCGCCGGGCCGCGCCCCGGAACGGCGAACCGCGGCCCCCGGGTGGGTCCGCCCCAGGGCAGTGACCGACAAGACGAGCTCGCCCGAGGCGACCGTGTCGCCGCCCACCAGCCGCATGTTCCAGCGGTCGCACGCCTGGCGCATGCCCCCGTACAGCTCCTCGACGCCGCCCTGCTCGAGCCCCGCCGGCCTGCAGAGCGCCACGACCGCGGCGAGCGGCTGCGCGCCCATCGCGGCGATGTCGCTGGCGTTCACGGCCACCGCCTTCCAGCCGACGTCGGCGAGGCTCGACAGGTCTCGCCGGAAGTGCACCCCCTCGACGAGGGCGTCCACCGTCACGACGACCCCGTTCCCGCCGACGGCGAGAACGGCCGCGTCGTCGCCGTGGCCGACCGCCACGCCGTCGCCTTCCCCGTCGAGGTACGAGGCGAGGCGCGCGATCAACTCGAACTCTCCCATGGCCGGACCCCCGAGTATCCCATCCACGTGGCTAGGATGCTGGCGCAGGCCCGCGACTAGGAGGCAACGTGGTCGTCCTCAACACGATCGAGCTCGAGGGGGTGTCCACCGCAAGCTGGCGGCACGCCGCCCAAGAGGCGCTTTCGGAGGCGTCCAGGACGCTGCGCAACATCCGGCGCATGGACATCCTCGGCACGAGCGCGGTGGTCGAGAACGGCGACGTCACCGAGTACCGCACGCAGGTCCGCCTGCTCTTCGAGGTGGAGAGCTCACGCTAGCATCGGGACCGACGAAGGAGCCGCTCATGGTGTCGGCGTACATCCTCATCCTCACCGAGGTCGGTAAAGCGGCCCAGGTGGCCCAGGCGGTCTCCGAGATCGAGGGCGTGGAGGCGGCCGAGGACGTCACCGGTCCCTACGACGTCATCGTGCGGGCCAAGGCGAGCGACGTGGACGCGCTCGGCCGGCTCGTGGTGGCGAAGATCCAGGCCATCGACGGGATCGACCGCACGCTGACCTGTCCCGTGGTCCACCTGTAGGCAGCGCTGCTGTCAGGGGGCGTAGCGGGCCTCCCAGCGCGCCGCTTCGAGCGCGAGGTCGAGCAGCCGGCTGACCAGCTGGGAGTAGTCGCAGCCGACGGCCGCCCACACCGCCGGGAACATCGAGGCGGGCGTGAACCCCGGGATCGTGTTGATCTCGTTGACGTAGACCTGGCCGGCGTCCTCGACGTAGAAGAAGTCGACGCGGGCCATGCCCCGCGCACCGATCGCGAGGTAGGCGCGGCGGGCGTAGTGCATGCAGATGCGGCGCACCTCGTCGGGCACGTCGGCGGGGCAGCGCAGGTCGACGGCGTCGAGGTACTTCGCCGTGAAGTCGTAGAACTCGTGATGCGTGATGACCTCCCCCGGCGGGGTCACCGCGACGTCGGCGTTGCCGAGCACGCCGCACTCCAGCTCCCGCACCCCCGCCAGGGCCTGCTCGACGACGGCGACCCGGTCGTAGGAGAACGCCTCGGTGATGCCCGCGACGAGCTGCCCGCGGTCGCTGCACCTGCAGATGCCGATGGACGACCCCTGCCGCGCCGGCTTCGTGAACACCGGATAGTCGAGGCCGTCCTCGATCTGCGCGACGACCGCGGCTTGGTCCTCCTCCCACGCACGCCGGCGCACCGCGCGGTAGGCGACCTGCGGCAGACCCCGGGCGGTGAACACGTTCTTCATCTGGCGCTTGTCGATGCCGATGGCGCTCGATGCGACGTCGGCGCCGACATAGGGCACCCCGTAGCTCGCGAGCAGCCCCTGCACGGTCCCGTCCTCCCCGTACGGTCCGTGCAGGACGGGGAAGCACACGTCGACCGGGCCGAGCTCCTCGCCGGCGAACGCGTCGGCGAAGCGCACCAGCCGGGGACCCTTTCGGGTGGGGACGAGGGCGACGGTGTCGCCGTCGTCGGGCACGGAGGGCAGCACCCCCTCAGGGGTGTCGGCGACGCCGTCCACCAGGGTCCAGCGGCCGTCGCGGGTGATGCCGACGGTCGTCACGAGGTAGCGGCTGCGGTCGAGCGCGGAGAGCACCGAGCGGGCGGACAGGCACGAGACCTCGTGCTCGCTGGAGCGGCCGCCGAAGAGCACCAGCACACGGGTGAGCGCCGCGGTCACCCGGCTACCGCCGTCCCCTGGCCGTGAAACTCCGCCTTCGGCTCCCGGCCCATGAGGGCGCGGACCATGTCGCGCACGTCCATGCCCTCGTGGACAACCTTCACCACGTGCTCGAGGATCGGCATCTCCACGCCGTGCGCGGTTGCGATCTCCGCGAGCGCCTTCGACGACTTCACGCCCTCGGCGACCATGTTCATCTCGGCGATCACCTCGCCGAGCGACCGGCCCCGGCCGAGCTGGTCGCCGACGTGACGGTTGCGCGAGTGGCTGCTCATGCACGTGGCGACGAGGTCGCCCATGCCCGCGAGCCCGGAGAAGGTGAGGGGGTTGCCGCCCTGCGCGACGCCGAGACGCGTCATCTCGGCCAGCCCCCGGGTGACGAGCATCGCCTTGGTGTTGTCACCGAACCCCATGCCGTCGGCCATGCCGGCGGCGAGCGCCATGGGGTTCTTCACCGCCCCGGCGAGCTCCACGCCCACGAGGTCGGGGTTGGTGTAGACCCGGAAGTAGTCGGTGTGGCTCATCGCCTGCACGCGCTTGGCCACCGCCGGCTCGGCGGCGGCCGCCACGCTGCCGCTCGGCAGCCGCTGCGCGCACTCGCGGGCGAGGTTCGGCCCGCTAAGCACGACGACGCGGTCGTAGGGCAGGTCGAGGACCTCGCGGATCACCTGGCTCGCGCGCTGGTGGCTGTCGAGCTCGATGCCCTTGATGAGGCTCACGTAGACGGCGGTGCGCGGGACGACCGGAGACCACTGCTGCAGCGAGGCCCGCAGCGCGTGGCTCGGCACCGCCACGACGACCACTTCGGCCCCGTCGAGGGCCTCCTCCGGGTCGGCGGTCGCCCGCAGGCCCTCGGGCAGCGGAAGATGCCCGAGGTAGGAGGTGTTGCGATGCTCGCCGGCCACCTCGTCGGCCACGTTTTGACGGCGTGCCCAGAGCACGACGTCCTCTCCGGCGTCGCAGCAGACCATCGCGAACGCGGTGCCCCACGACCCGGCGCCCATCACCGCGATGTTGCCCACTGCGCGAGTCCTCCCGGGCATCGACTGCCCACGATTGTAACGGCGGCGTATAGCCTCCCGGCATGTCCCTGACGGGGGAAGACGCGCCGATCGCGATCGTCCCGCTCAAGGCGCTCGACGAGGCGAAGAGCCGCCTGGCCGGCCACCTCGACCAGGCGCAGCGACGGGAGCTGACCGCCTGGATGCTCAGCCGGGTCCTCGCCGCCTGCCGGGCAGCCAGGTCGCTCGGCGACGTGCTCGTCGTCGCCGGCGACGAGGCGGCCGCGCTCCTGGCTCGCCGGCTGCGCGCTGACGTGATCCTCGAACCGCTTCCCGGCCTGCCGGCCGCCATGGCCACTGCCGACCGGGCGACCGCGGGCGCTCCGGCGACCCTTGTCGTGGCGGCCGACCTACCACTCGCGGCACCGGGCGACCTCGACGCCGTGTGCCGGGCGGGGGGCAACGACGCCTGCGTCGTCGTCAGCCCCACCCGCGACGGAGGCACCGCGGCGCTGTTGCGGCGCCCCGGCGCGGTTATCGCCACCCTCTACGGCGCGGGCTCGGCAGCCGCGCACCTGCGGGCCGGGCGACAGGCGGGCGTTCAGGCGCTGCGCGTCCGTCGGGCGGGCCTCGCCCTCGACGTCGACACCGCCGAGGATCTCCGCGCAGCGGGGCGCCGTGACCGGCGCATCGCCCGCTTCGTCCCCGGATTGTCAGCCGGATGACGCCGCGCGTAGTCTTCTGCCGTCTTGCCGTCACTTGTCAGCGAGGAGCACGGGCATGCCCCAGGGCACGGTGAAGCACTTCGACGTCGAGACGAGCACTGGGACGGTGCTTCTCGACAACCAGGACGAGCTGCCGATCGACGCGGAGACCTTCGCCGCGTCAGGGCTGCTGGAGCTCCGGCTCGGGCAGCGGGTCCGCTTCCAGATCGACGACGAGGGCGGGCGGCCGCGGGTGCGGGGACTGAACATCGTCAGCCTCTGAGCGCCGGCGCGGCGCTTCGGGCCGGCCGCGCTCAGCTCTTCTTCGCAGCCTTCTTCGCGGTCTTCTTCGGGGCAGCCTTCTTCGTGGCCTTCTTCGCCGCAGCCTTCTTCGCCGGGGCAGCCTTCTTGGCCGCAGCCTTCTTCGCCGCAGCCTTCTTCGCTCCAGCCTTCTTCGCTCCAGCCTTCTTCGCTCCGGCCTTCTTCGCTCCGGCCTTCTTGGCGCCGGCCTTCTTCGCGCCGCCGGCGACGGTTTCCCGCAGCCCCGCACCGGCCTTGAACGCCGGCACCACCGTGGCGGCGATGCGCATCTTCTCGCCGGTCTGGGGGTTCTGACCTGTGCGGGCGGCACGCTGTCGCGCCTCGAAGGCGCCGAAGCCGGTCAGCGCGACCTTCTCGCCCTTCTTGAGGGTCGAACCGATCGTATCGATGAAGCGGTCGAGGACGTCCTCCACCTGCTTCCTCGACGCGTCGACCTGCTCGGCGATGGACTCGACCAGTTCACGCTTGTTCACGCCGCATGCCTCCTCGTTGGCCGGCCCGGCGCCTGTCGGCCCGAGCGAAGTCGAGCCGCCATGGCCCGACGCGGTATGCAGCGAGACGCTACGGACTCGACGGCCAGGAATCAACGATCCTGTGCGCCAGTAGGATAGGAAGGGTGATCACGACTTCTGACACCACCTCCCGCACGCGCCCACCCGCCGCCACGGCGGTCGGGTGGCTCGCCGTCGCCGGCGTCGTCGGGGCGACCATCATGTCGCTCGCCCACCTCGACGTCGCCGTGCCCTTCGTCGAGGTCGGACGGGTCGTGCTGCCGGTCGCCATCGGCCTCGCGGTCGGCGCGGTCCTCTACGCCGTGGTCGCGTACGGTGCGTTCACCCAGGCGTCCTGGGCGTGGCCGGTGGCGCTCGTCGTCAACGGCATCGCCCTCGCCGCAACCGCCGGACCACCGTTTCGGGGACCGTTCGAGCTCGTGCCGATCGCCGTGAGCCTCGTCGCCATCGGCGTGCTCGTCTCCTCGGCGGGCCGGGCAGCCCTCCGCAGCCGCCGCTGACGGCGGTCTTCTCCCCCTTCCCGCAGGATTGCCGGCGGCCCCCGCAGGAGACACCAGCGCAGTGATCGCCGATCCGCTGCTCTACGGCGCCTTCGCCGCAATCGTCATCGTGCTGCTCGCGATCGACCTGCTCGTCGTCCACCGCGACACCCATGCGGTGACCATCCGCGAGGCGGCGACGTGGACGGTCATCTGGATCGGCGTCTCGATCATCTTCGGCCTGCTCATCCCCCAGTTCCATGAGGGCACGGGGACGGGCAACCCCGTCGTCGAGTACTTCACCGGTTACGTCATCGAGAAGTCGCTCTCGGTCGACAACGTCTTCCTGTTCCTGCTCATCTTCTCGGCGTTGGCGGTGCCGAAGGAGCTCCAGCACCGGGTGCTGTTCTACGGCGTGCTCGGCGCGATCGTCATGCGCACGATCCTCATCTTCGCGGGCGTCGCGCTGATCGAGCGCTTCGAGTGGCTGCTCTACCTGTTCGGCGCCTTCCTCATCTACGCGGCGGTGCGGACCTTCCGCGAGCGCAACGAGCATCCGGACGTCTCGTCCTCCCCGATCTTCCAGCGGATCCAGCGCATCCTGCCGACGACCGCGGACTACCGCGGCGACCGCTTCTTCGTGCGCGAGAACGGGCGCCTGCTCGCCACGCCGATGTTCGTGGTGCTCATCCTCGTGGAGTTCACCGACCTCATCTTCGCGATGGATTCCATCCCGGCGATCTTCGCCATCACACGCGATCCGTTCATCGTCCTCACCTCGAACGTCTTCGCGATCATGGGGCTGCGCGCGCTGTACTTCCTGCTCGCGGGCGTCGCCGACCGGTTGCGCTATCTCAAGACCGGCCTGGCCGTCATCCTCGGCTACGTCGGCGTCAAGCTCTTCACCGAGAACATCGAGGCGATCTACCACCCGACGCCCCTCCAAAGCCTCGCGGTGATCGCCACGGTGCTCACCGTCACGATCGGCGCCAGCCTGCGAGCCGGACCGACTGGCGAAGGGTTCCCACCGGCGGGCATCGGGCCGCTCTCGTCACGCCGGCGGGAGCACCAGCCCTCCCCCGAGCGTCCGCGCGGGGACCAGCCCTAGACGTCCGCGACGCCGCTCCCGCGCCCTTCCCGCAGGTCCAGGAGGCGGTCGGCAAGCGCCACGAGGTGGTCGGCACCCTCGAGGCGGGTCCGCCATCGGTCCGGAACGGCGTGCTCGCCGAGCAGCGCACCGGCCACGGCCCCCGCCATGGCCGCGACAGTGTCGGTGTCGCCGCCGATGAGGACCGCTGTCCGCACGACCTCCGGCAGCGAGCGGGGGTGGCGGAGGAAGGCCGCCAGTGCCGCGGGGACCGCCTCCACCGCGGCGACGCCGTTGCCGAGCGCCGCAGCGACCGACGTCGGCGACGCGTCGGGCCCAAGGGCGGCCAGGCGGTCGAGCGCCGCGACGAGTGGCGGCGCGGTGGCCGCGGACCGCACCTCGCCGAGGACGCCGCGGGGATCCGCGTCGCCAGGGGCCTGCGCCGCCCACGCGACCGCGACCGCCTGGACGGCGGCCCCCTGCCGCCCGAGCGCGTGCGCATGGGTGATCGCGGCCTGGTCGTGAGCGAGGCGCACGGCCTCCGCGCGGTCAGCGGCGACGAGCCCGACCGGGGCTGCGCGCATCGCGCCGCCGTTGCCGAAGGACCCGTCGCCGCCGAACAGTCCGGCCGCGGCCTCGGTCCAGGCGGCGCCGCGGCGCAGAGCAGCGAAGACCTCCGGCGGCCCGCTGCCGTAGCCACGCCACGGCTCAGCCTCGTAGACGCCGGCGAGGGTCTCGGCCATGTGGGCGCCGTCGAAACCGCGGCACTCCACGAGGGACTGCGCCACGCCGACGCTCATGGCCGTGTCGTCGGTCCAGCGCAGCGGCTGTGGGGCGTCCGCCCACCGGTCGAACGCGGGCGGGTCGACCCTCGTCCGGCCCTCGAAAGGCGCACCGAGCGCGTCACCGACGGCCAGGCCGAGCAGGCATCCACGAAACCGTGCACGGCTGGTGTCGGCTCCCACGAGGCGGGCTCCCCCGTCAGGGACCGCGCAGGTCGGCGCCGCACGGACCGCAGAGCCCGGCGTCGTCGAGCGGCCCCCGCGCCGGCGTGTCGCACCGCCAGCAGCGCTCGCCCGGGTCGGCGGCCTGCGTGGCGAAGGTGCGTTCCTCGCCGTCGTACGCGGTGAGCACGAGGGCCCCGAACTCGGTCGGCAGGACCCGGGGGGTGCTCGCGTCGGCGTTCACGCGCGCAAGCCTACTCTCGCCCGGTTGCCACCGCGGAGCAGGGCGACGGGCGCAGCCCACGGTGGCCGACTACGCTGGGCCTCATGCCCCCCGAGCTCCCGGTAGCCGACCCTGCCCTGCTCCGCGAGGTCGAGCGCCGCCGCACGTTCGCGATCATCAGCCATCCCGACGCGGGCAAGACGACACTGACGGAGAAGCTGCTGCTCTACTCGGGGGCGGTGCACGAGGCCGGCGCGGTCCAGTCCCGCAAGGTCGCCCGGTCCACCACGAGCGACTGGATGGAGCTCGAACGCCAGCGAGGGATCTCGATCTCCTCCACCGTGCTGCACTTCACCTACGGCGGATGGCACTTCAACCTGCTCGACACTCCCGGCCACGCCGACTTCAGCGAGGACACCTACCGGACGCTGTGCGCAGCCGATGCCGCGGTGATGGTGCTCGACAGCGCGAAGGGCCTGGAACCGCAGACGCTCAAGCTCTTCGGGGTGTGCCACGAGCGCGGGCTGCCGATCGTCACGTTCGTGAACAAGTGCGACCGTCCCGGGCTGCCGCCCCTCGGTCTGCTCGACGAGATCGGCGAGCGGATCGGTCTCGAGCCCGTCCCTATGACGTGGCCGGTGGCCGACGGCGCGGACTTCGCCGGCATCGTCCACCGGTCCGCGGGTGAGCTCGTCCGGTTCGACCGCACCGCGCACGGGTCCACGGTCGGCGAGGAGGAGCGCGTCCCGCTCGAGAAGGCGGAGGTCGGGGCGTGCCCCCCCGACCGGTGGGCCGAGGCGATGGAGGAGGTGGAGCTGCTCGACGCCGACGAGCGTTGGCTCGACATCGCAGCGTTCCGCTCCGGCCGCCAGACGCCCGTGTACTTCGGCAGCGCCCTCGCGAACTTCGGGGTGCGCCTGCTGCTC
>Ga0247713_1000109_pt1 | contig 57615 bp, 53 predicted proteins | sample 21E_NmetaG_FD_189936 | JGI IMG/M metagenome (GOLD analysis project Ga0247713, IMG submission 189936) | Soil microbial communities from hillslope of Landscape Evolution Observatory, University of Arizona, Oracle, AZ, United States - 2-1-E_N | ecosystem: Engineered > Artificial ecosystem >... | reverse complement strand
TTAGTGGAGCTGCCGGGAATCGAACCCGGGTCCCCCGAAGCCGCAATAGGTCTTCTACGAGCGTAGTCCGCGGTTGAGATTCGGTCCCCGCCGGCCCGCAGACGGCAGCGACGGTTACCTAGCCCAGGAGAGATGTCCCGTCCATTGCCCCGGGCGGGCGCCGGACGGTGAGCCTGCTAGGCGACGCCGGACCCCGAGATCGCAGGCTCATCTCGGGCCGACGGCCGTCAGTTTAGGGACGGCAACCGTGCTTACGCAGCGGCAGTTAGTTGGTTTCCCAGAGGATTTTTCGAGGTCACACCGGGAGTCCTCGGCTCGCTTCCCCTATTCCGGTCCTTTCGGAGTCGATACCAGTTCAGCCCCCAATTGGACCGCCTCCGAAGAGATCGGAGGAGGTTGTCAAAGATCCGTCGACACTACCAACGCTCCCAAGCCCCCGAGCCTTCCCGCGGAGCTACGTGGCCGGGTCGAGTTCCAGCGCACACGAGTTGATGCAGTACCGCTTTCCCTCCGGCGCCGGTCCGTCGTCGAACACGTGCCCGAGGTGCCCGCCGCAGTGCGCGCACAGCACCTCGGTGCGACGCATGCCGTGGCTTGCGTCTTCCTCGAGCCGAACGTTCTCGCGGTTCGCCGGTTCGGTGAAGCTCGGCCACCCGCTGCGCGAGTCGAACTTGGTTCCCGACTCGAACAGCTCGGCACCGCATCCCGCACAGCGATAGGTCCCGTCGTCCTTGGTGTCTACGTACTTGCCGGTGAACGGTCGCTCCGTCGCCTTTTCACGCAGAACCGCGTACTGCTCGGGCGACAGCTCCGCCCGCCACTCGTCCTCGCTCTTCGTTACCTCTTCGGGCATGTCCTCACCTCCACGTCCATTGTGCGGCATCGGAGCGACAAACAACTCACCGACGTCTCCCGAGCGCCCTCTGGATGTCGCGCTCTGCATCCCGTTTGGCGGTCGAGGCGCGCTTGTCGTGAAGCTTCTTGCCCCGAGCCACCGCGACCTCAACCTTGGCGAGGCCGTGCTTGAAGTACATCCGCAGCGGAACCAGCGTCCTGCCTTCCTGCGATACCTTCGCCGCCAGTCGGTCGATCTCGTCGCGTCGAAGCAAGAGCTTGCGCGGGCGAACGGGTTCGTGGTTCGCGCGGTTCCCGTGCGAGTAAGGACTTATATGCGCACCGAGCAACCACCCCTCGCCGTTCTCGATCACCGCATAAGCATCGGTCAGGTTGGCGCGCCCCTCGCGGCACGACTTGACCTCGGTTCCGGCGAGCACGATGCCCGCCTCGAGCGTGTCCTCGATCTCGTAGTTGTGACGCGCCTTGCGATTGGCCGTGATGAGCTTCGTCGCCGGCGCGCCGGCGGCCTTTGCGCCCGATGCTTTGGACGTCAACCGTTCGAGCCGGAGGTCGAGATCATGAGACCTCGCAGGATCTCGACCGCACGCGCCTTCTGTGCCGCCGGATCCTCCACCTCCACGTCCGGTTCGATACCCCGCCCGTTGATGTTGCGCCCGTCGGGCGTGAGGTACGCCGCGGTAGTGAGCTTGATCGCCGACGATCCGAGCAGCGGAACGATGTCCTGCACCGATCCCTTGCCGTAGGTGGTCGTACCGACGATGATCGCCCGGTCGCGGTCCTGAAGTGCACCGGCCACGATCTCGCTGGCACTCGCCGTCCCCTCGTTCACGAGGACGACGAGAGGGATTTCTTCGAATGCGTCGCCCTCAGCCTCGTACGCGACGTCATCCTCGTCGCGCTGGCGGTAGATGACGACATCGCCGTCTTCGATGAACGTTCCCGCCACTTCGATTCCCTCGGCGAATAGCCCGCCGCCGTTGTCCCGGAGGTCGAGGATTATTCCGGTGGCACCACCTTCGACCAACGCCCGCACTTCGCCTCGCAGTTGCTTACCCGCGCCGCGGCCGAAGCCGAACAGTCGGATATAGCCGACGCCGGGACCCGCTCGTCCCACCTTGAGATTCGGGAGCTCGATGGCGGCGCGGGTGATGGTGAACTCCAGAGTCTCCTCACCGCGCCTGATTCGAAGCCCGACCTCGGTTCCCGACCTCCCCTTGATGCGGGCGACCGCCTCGTCGCTGGTCATCTCGTCAACGGCATAGCCGTCGATCGAGACGATGACATCCCCCCGCTCGATCCCCGCCTCGAGCGCCGGTGTGTTGGGGAGCACCGAAACGATCTCGAGGCCCTCCTTTTCTTTGAGCCAGACTCCGATGCCCGAAAACCTTCCCGTCGTCAACTCCTGGAGCGACTCGTACGCGCCCGGGGGATAAAAGAGCGCGTAGGGGTCACCCGACTTCTTGACGACTTCGACCATGCCCTTGATCGCGCCTCTGACAAGCTCCCTCTCCGAAGGTGGATCGACGGAGGTCGAACGTATCTCGTCGATCGCTTCCCCAAGGAGCTCGCCGCCCGCACCGGCCTTGAACTCGCCGAGAACGATGCTGCGCCGCCCGTCGCCGAGCGAGTAGCCCAGCGAAAACGTACCGGCCGCAAAACAGAGCGCGGCAACGAACGCAAGGAAGATCCTGTACCGAGTGAGCATGACGCTTAAGGGTACCGGCGCGAGCGGCTACTGGAGGTACGGCATCGGGTCTACCGGCGAGCCGTTGACCCTCACCTCGAAGTGGAGGTGGGGCCCGGTGCAGTAACCGGAGCAACCAACTGCACCCACCGGAGTCCCCCGCCCCACGCGCTGGCCGCTGCCGACGGAAAACGCAGACATGTGGTTGTAGGTGGTTGCAAGCCCGCCCCCGTGGTCGACGACCACGACGTTACCGTAGCCGCTCATGGCTCCCGCATAAGCGACCGTGCCCCGCTCTGCCGACACGATCGTCGCGCCGTACGGCGCGCCGATGTCGATCCCGGTATGGAGGCGGCGATCGCCGAAGATCGGGTGCGTTCGATACCCGTACGGAGATGTGACGGGACCGGCCGCGGGCCATGCGAGTTGGCCGCCGGAGGTCGCAGGAGCGGGTGCCGACGACGACGAATTCGACGCGAGCAGCTGCGTGATCTCGCTCGACTCGGCTTCGAGCTGCTCCTGAATCGATTCGTAACGACTCTTCTTCGACTCGACTTGCGAAAGGAGCGTTTCCTTCGCATCGAGCACGTTCTCGAGTTGCGCCAGTACGTCACCGCGGGCGCGACGCACGCTTGCGATCGCCTCGCGATTCTCCTCGAGCTGCGCCTTCGCGAGCGCGATCTCTTCCTTTCGCTCCTCGACCTCCGCTCGCTTCTGCTCCGTCTCATCGCGCAAAACCTCGATCTCTTCGAGCAGCTCGGAATCGGTGTCGAGCGCAGCCTGGTAGTACGCATAGCGTTCGACGAGATCGCCCACGTTCTGCGCCGAGAGCAACGTGTCCACGTACGCCGCCGGACCCGCCTTGTAGACCGCGACCGCCCGCTCGGTGAAGACGTCCGTGCGCGCGACAAGCTGTGACAGGACGTCCCTAAGCTCCTCGCTCAACACCGCCAAATGCTGTTGGGCCCGCGTCAGGCGCCGTTCGACCTCATCGATCTCGGCGTTCAAGGCCGCGATCTCTGCGTCGAGCTTGCGCACCTCCGCCTCGACGCGCTCCCTCTCGCCGTCGACGACGCCGATCTTGTCGAGCAGCTCGCCCTTGCGGTCGACGAGCTCATCGATGCGTCCTGCGATGTCGCTCTGGCGGCGCTCGATGCGGTCGAGGCGATCGCGTGGGCCGGCCGCGGCCGGCACCGTTGCGGCGGCAACGCACAGCAACAACGCGAGGGCTGCGAGCCCCCGCGTCCGGCCGTTATCCCGACGTGGCGTTTTCCGATGCATCCGAGAGATTGTAAGCAACTCCAGCCTCATAGACAACAGACTCAACAACAGGCGCAAGGGTCCCCCTGACCCATCGGCCGGTGCGGCGGTTTACTTGACGCCGGACTAGACCTCGAGGAATCGCCTGAGCGCGAGGCCGGAGCCGATCAGCCCCACGAGTGCGCCGACGGCGACGAGCACGATGGTCACACCCATCAGTTCCCCGCCCGAGAACCTGAGGACGTCGTCGAGCAGCGGGATCGCGCGTCCGATCCGGGAGAACAGCAACCAGTTGGCACCGAGGACGATACCGATCGCGCTCGCGGCGCCGACCAGTGCCGCAAACAGCCCCTCCAGCATGAACGGGATACGAATGAACCAGTTGGTCGCGCCGACCAACTTCATGATGCCGATCTCGTCGCGGCGCGCATAGATGGCAAGGCGGATCGTGTTCGCAATCAGCGCGCCCGCGGCAATCATGAGGATCACCGACATGACGAAGGTCACCGATCTCAGCAGCGTGTTCACCTGCAGCAACGTCTTGATCACATCGCCGCCGAACTTGACCTCGTCGACGCCCGGCGCACCTTCGACCCGCGCCGCGACCTCGACCGCGTCGTTGGCGTCCAGAAGTTTCACCCGGTAGGAGGCAGGAAGTGCATCCTTCGGCAGCCCCTCCCACAGATCGGGATACTGCTCTTTGAATTCGACGAACGCCTGCTCCTTCGAGACGTAGGTGACGTCTTGAACCTCGTTCATCTTCGTGAGGTCAGATGCCAGCGCCTGCTCCTCGTTGGGCGACGCGTCGTCTCGCATGTAGACGGAGACCTCTACCTTCGCCTCCCACTCGTCGGTCATGCGATTGACCACGAGCCCCAGGATCTGTACGCCCCCGAGAAGAAGCAGGGAAATGGCGACGGTCGAGATCGCCGCGACCGTCATGAGGAAGTTGCGCCTGAGATTCGTAACCGTCTCCGACAAAAAGTAGCCGAGCTTCATGTTCCCACTCCGTAGATTCCGCGGGTTTGGTCTCTAACGATGCCGCCATCCTCCAGTTCGACGACGCGCCTCCGCATCGAATCGACGATCGCATGATCGTGCGTCGCCATGACGACGGTCGTGCCGGTCCGGTTGATTCGGTCGAGGAGCCGCATGATACCGACCGATGTCGCCGGATCGAGGTTCCCCGTCGGTTCGTCGGCGATGAGAATCAGCGGCCGGTTGACGAACGCGCGCGCAACCGAGACGCGTTGCTGCTCCCCTCCCGACAGCTCGTCGGGGAAACGATCGAGTTTCTCTCCGAGGCCGACCAACTCGAGGATCTGGGGGACCTGCCGCGCGACGACCGTCTTGGGTCGTCCGATTACCTCGAGCGCGAACGCGACGTTCTCGTAAACCGTCTTATTCGGCAACAGCTTGAAGTCCTGGAAGACGCAACCGACGTTGCGCCGCAGGTAAGGCACGCGCCAGCGCGGAAGGCTCGCCAGGTTCTTACCAGCGACATAAACCTCACCCCTCGTCGGATCCTCCTCCTTCGTGAGCAGCTTGAGAAACGTCGACTTTCCCGATCCCGAAGGGCCGACGACGAAGACGAACTCGCCCTTCTCGATGTCGAGCGAGATGCCGTCGAGCGCGCGCACGTCGCCCTTGTAATCCTTGACCACGTCTTTGAGTTTGATCATGCGACCGGAAAGCGTACCGGACGGGCCGCTCTACGCCCGACAGTCGAGTCGGTCATGCGTCCATGATGGCATCCCCCGCACCGGGACACAACGACGCCGGCGGTTGCTACGAGGAGCCTTCCGCCCTGCGCCTCAGCTCTGCCTCGATCAGATCTTCGATATCGCCGTCGAGAACCGCCTGGATGTTGCCTATTTCGACCCCCGTCCGGTGGTCTTTGACCATTTGGTAAGGGTGGAGGACGTACGACCGAATTTGCGATCCGAAACCGATGTCACGCTGCTCTCCCTTGAGCGTCCGCAACTCCTCCTCGCGCTCCTCACGGGCCCGCTGCAGCAGGCGTGACTTCAGGACGCGCATCGCAACCGCCCGGTTCTGCATCTGTGAACGTTCGTTCTGACAGGAAACAACGACCCCGGTGGGGAGGTGCGTGATCCGAACCGCGGAGTCGGTGACGTTCACGTGCTGGCCGCCGGCGCCGGACGAGCGATAGGTGTCGATCCGCAGGTCCTCGTCGCGGATGTCCACCTCTACGTCGTCCTCGACCTCGGGCGTGACGTCGACCGACGCGAAGGCGGTGTGACGCCGCTTCGCCGTGTCGAACGGGGAGATCCTCACCAAACGGTGCACGCCTCGTTCGGCCGAAAGGAGCCCGTAAGCGTGGCGCCCCTGAATTTCGACGGTCGCGCTTTTGATCCCCGCCTCCTCCCCCGGCGTCACCTCGATGAGGTCCGATTTGAAGCCGCGTCGCTCGGTCCACCTGAGGAACATCCGCAGGAGCATCTCCGCCCAATCCTGCGAATCGGTTCCACCTTCTCCCGCATGAACCGCCAGCAGAGCCGGGTTCTCGTCGAACTCGCCACCGAGGAGCGCCACCACCTCTAGCGACTCCAGCTCGCGCTCGACCCGGACCAGCTCCGCCGCCGCCTCCTCGACCGAGCCCGAATCCTCTTCCGCGGTCCCGAGCTCCCACAGAACGCGCGCGTCCTCGGCGCGCGCTGCAATTCGGTCGTAGGTCGAAACGTCTTCCGAGAGCCGGGACATCTCGGTCATCGCCTTCTGCGCCGCGGGAGGATCGTCCCAGAAATGTGCGTCGGAGGAGAGCTGCTTCAGCTCGTCGGCGCGGGCGCGCTTTGCGTCGACGTCAAAGGTACTCCTTGACCCGGGCGAGCTTACGGTCGGCCGCCGTCAGGCGCTCTCTCAAATCTTCCATGGCTGCCGGAGGCTAACGCACCGCGATGCGAACGAGCTCATCGTCTCCCTGAACCGCGACCCACACCGTTCCGTCGGGCCCGACGGAAACGCCCTGCGGGACCCGCCCCACCCGGACCGCACCCGCAACCTCCGCCGTGTCCGGATCGATCGCGACCACGCGCCCCCGCTCCTGCTCCGTCGCCCACACGAACCCCGCACCCACCGCGAGCCCGCCGATCGGCCCCTTCAGGTGCACGCCGCCGGTGACGCGGCCCACCCCGGGGTCGAAGCGGCTCACGGTCTCCGAGTCGAAGTTTCCCACCCACACCGCCCCCTCTCCCGCCGCGACCGCCGTGGGGCTGCTGCCGACCCGGATTTCATCCGGCGGCCGCCGACCGGAGGGATCGATCTCGAGCAGCACGTTGGCGACGACGTCCGGAACCCAAACTCTGTCGAACCCGGCGGCAACCGCGGATGGAAAACGATCTTCGAGATCGACCCGGCTCGTGACGTCGCCCGAGTCGGCGTCGATAAAGGCCACCGAGGGCTCGTTGAGCGCCGCGACCCACACGCCGGTCCCCCCTTCGGCAACCGCCACCGCCTGGGGGGTTTGGCCGACCAGGACGGGTCCTCCACCCCCGCCGGGGGCATCTACCTCGAGGCGGAGGATGTCCCTCCCCTCGGCAAACCCGACCCACACCGCGTCTCCCGCCACCGCCACGCCCGCGGGGACCGCGCCGAGGTCGACCCGCCGGGTCTCTTGCTCGGAATCCGGATCGAACTCGAGGAGGCGAAGCGACCCCGCCGCCGTCACCCACACCGCCTCCTCGGTGGCCGCCACCCCCACGGGAGCGCGGCGCGCCGGAATGCGTGCGATCACCTCGAGGGCCACGTGCTTCGTCGGGCGCGGCTCGGTCGGATTCGGTGCCGGCGCCCGACCGACCGTCACTGCCACCGCCCCGGCCACCGCGCCCGCACCAACGGCCGCGGCGACCGCCCACCGTCGTCTCCCTCTGTTCACGGTCGAGAGCGTAGCGGCCGGGCATCGCGAACAGGGCCCCGGCATGATGCCGGGGCCCCGATGAGATGTAACGGCTAGATCGATCCCGCCTTCGAGGTCCGCGCCCGCAGCCGCAGGAGGAAGGCACCCGCTCCCACCAGCGCCAAGGCAACCGGGAGCCACAGGACAAGGGCCACTGCGCCGGTGAGCGGGAGGGGCACACCGAGGACGGTGACGCTCCGCGTCCGAGCGACTCCCGCTACGGGGGCGTCGCCTTCGGAAGAGGACGCCCGCTCGATCTGCAGGCCGAGGACCTCGGCCTCGGAGTCTTCGTCCAATTCGGAAACGGCCTCGCCCGCTATGGAGCCGAAGGGCACCGGCCCTGCGACCTCGCCGCCGACGTCGGTCGGACCCGTTCCGGTCCCGAGAAAGCCGGTGGGGGTGAACGTGGGCTGATCTTCCTCACAGTCGCCCTTCATGTGCCCCAGCTTCTTGCCCTTCCCGCGGCCTGCCTGCTCCGGAAGGTCTTTCGGGCAGCCGTCTCGATCCTTCTCGGGGCCGCCGCAGTTGCCTCGGTTGTCATCTTCGAAGTCGGTGTCGTTTCCGCACCCGTTGTTGCCGTCCTGATCCCACTCGTACTCGCCTCCGCTGCCGCCGGGCTTATCGGCGCCCCCGTTTTCCATCCCGTCGGGATCCGACGGGCTCTTGCCCTGCTCGTCGTCGGCGGGACCGGGGTTCTGCTCTCTGTTCTTGCCCGACGGGTGCTTGGAGCGCGGGTCGTCTGCGGGCTTGCCGCCGCCGCCGGAGGTGCCGGATTTGCCGCCGCCGGAGGTGCCGGATTTGCCGCCGCCGCGCTCCTCGGACTTGCCGCGCCCGCGATCCTCGGAGCCGCCGCGGTCTTCGGAATTGCCGCCGCCCGCACTCGAGTTTTCGGAGTTGCCCGCCTCGCCCGAGCCGGAATTCTCCGAATTACCGCCGCCGTTCTCGTGATCGGGTGCGTGATGGGCAAGCGCCGGCACGGCCGATGCCCCCAACAGCAACATAAGCGAAGCAAGCACTGTGAAGGCGCGCACGGATCCGGTTCTCTGCATGACGTCTCTCCCCGTTGTACTGATTTCCTACTCTCCGCGGTGTGTTCGCCACGCTCCGGAGTTAACCTCCAATTCTTACCACGAAAAGCCCCCATCAGGGGAAAAAGTTCACCCCATCGGGGAGAAGAACCCAGGGGATGAAATCCAAATCAGCGCGCGCCGGCTCGCAGGCGCAAAAACAGCAGTCCCCCGCCCACCAACGCGAGGCCGAGAATCGTCCACAACGCGGCCGCCGCGGCTCCGGTCATCGCGAGCGGCACTCCCAGCACCGTGGCACCGCGGCCCTGTCCCGTGCCGACCGCCGCGGCACCGGTCGCGCTCTCCGGCGCCGGCCGCGACAACATTTCTCCCAACACCGCGGTGTGGCGGTCGTCTGCCACCCGATCACTCCTCGTGACCACCGTCCCCAGCACCGCGGAGGTGTCATCGGTCGTGCCCCCGGCGTCGGAGGTGCCGCCGGCAGCAGTGCCGCTGAGACGGAACGACGCGGGCTCGGTCGCGCAACCGCGCTTCGCCAGCCCCAGCTTCTTCCCCCGCCCGCGGGCGCCGGCCGGCATCACCGGGCACTTCTTCGTTTTCTGCTTCGCTACGGCAGGACCACCGCAGTTGCCTCGGTTGTCGTCCTCGAAGTCGTTGTCGTTCCCGCAGCCGTTGTTGCCGTCCTGATCGTCTAGATCGACTCCTCCCGAGCCTCCCGGCTTGTCGGCTCCGCCGTTCTCCATTCCATCGGGATCCGACGGGCTCTTGCCCTGCTCGTCGTCGGCGGGACCCGGGTTCTGCTCTCGGCTGTTACCGGAAGGATGCTCCGAATCGGCGTCCTTGGTCGCCTTGGTCGGCTTGGTCGGCTTCGGCTTAGCCTTCGCGGCCGCCGACTTGCCGCCGCCGTTTTCATGCCGGCTCTTGTGGTGGGCGCCTGCAACCCCCACCCCGGCGCCAAAGATGAGCAACAACGACGCCAGCAGGATCAGCAGTCGCCGAGCGATTGCATTGTCTATCGCGTCCCCCTGGGCGCGCATCGATGTTTCCTTTCTCACTCTTTGTGAGGGAATCCTCACGCTCCGAAGCGCTCCTTCCCACGGTGCGAAGGTGCAAACCCGAACCGAAGAAATCGATGTACGCCAACGCGGCGGCGCGCCGATTACAGCGCGGCGGCTCCCGGCGCGCCGTGACACTGCTTGTACTTCTTGCCGCTGCCGCACGGACAGGGAGCGTTGCGAGGGATCTTGTCCGACTTCGCCTGGACGATCGCCGGTTCGGCCGGCTCGGCCGGCTGCTCCGATCCTCCACCACCCGCGGCGCCGGTGGCGAGCGGCACACTGCGCCGCTCCTCCCGCACGCGCGTCGGCTCCCGGCGCGCCGCCGCGTCGTCGCGCACCATTTCGACGTGGAAGACGTAGCGGGCGAAGTCCTCTTTGATCGTGTGCTGCATCTGCAGGAACATGTCGAACCCCTCGCGCTGATACTCGACGAGCGGATCCTTCTGCCCCATTGCCCGCAGGCCGATGCCCTCCTGCAGGTAGTCCATCTCGTAGAGATGCTCACGCCATCGGTTGTCGATGACGTTCAGCAAAACGAGCCGTTCGATGCGCCGGAGCTGTTCTGCGCCCAGCTCCTCCTCGCGCCGGCGATAGACGCTTAAGGCATCGTCGCGGAACGCGGTGACCACATCGTCGTAGGCAACGGTCTCGAGATCGAATGTGTCGCGCTGAACGCTCGACGGGAAGATCTCGCGCATCTGCACGAACAACTGCTCCCAATCCCATTCGTCGGGCGGCAGCTCGGGGTTTGCATGCAGCGCGGCCGCGGACTCGACGACGTCCGTGATGAGCTCGAGCGCCTGGTCGTGGAAGTCTTCTCCCTCAAGGATCTTGCGGCGCTCCGCGTAGATCACCTGTCGCTGCTTGTCCATGACCTCGTCGTATTTGAGGACGTTCTTCCGGATCTCGAAGTTCATCGATTCGACCTGCGTCTGTGCCCGTTCGATCGACTTCGACACCATCTTCGCTTCGATCGGGACGTCGTCCGGAATCCTGAGACGTTCCATGATGCTGCCGATCCGGTCGGAGGCAAACAGGCGCATAAGGTCGTCCTCGAGCGACAGATAGAAGCGCGTCTCACCGGGATCGCCCTGCCGGCCGGAGCGGCCGCGCAGCTGGTTGTCGATGCGGCGGGATTCGTGCCGTTCGGTTCCGAGGACGTACAGACCCCCGAGCGCAACGACTTCTTCCTTCTCACTTTCCGTCTGCTTCTTGAATTTCTCGAACAGCGGCGTGTACTCGGCTTCGTACTGCTCGCGCTCCTCCGGCTGGTATTCGTCGAGCAGATATCGATCGTTGTCCCAGCCGCGCGCCTTCATCTCCGAGCGCGCCATGCCCTCGGCGTTGCCGCCGAGGATGATGTCGACGCCGCGCCCGGCCATGTTGGTCGCCACCGTGATCGCGTGCTTGCGCCCGGCCTGGGCGACGATTTCCGCTTCTTGTTCGTGCTGCTTTGCGTTCAGGACCTTGTGGGGCACGCCGCGCTTGTCGAGAACACGCGATAGGTGCTCGGATTTCTCGACCGAGACGGTGCCGACGAGCACGGGCTGACCTTTCTCGTACCTCTCTTTGATGTCGGTTGCGAGCGCGTCCCACTTGGCATCGCCGGTCTTGTAGATGAGATCCTGCTGATCGGTGCGGATCATCGGCCGGTTGGTCGGGATCGTCGAGACGTCGAGCTTGTAGATGTGGCCGAACTCGGCCGCTTCGGTAAGCGCGGTCCCCGTCATCCCCGCGAGCTTCTCGTACATGCGGAAATAGTTCTGGAGGGTGATGGTGGCGAGCGTCTGATTCTCTTCTTTGATTCGGACGCCTTCTTTGGCTTCGATCGCCTGGTGAAGACCCTCCGAATAGCGGCGGCCCGGAAGAATGCGGCCGGTGAACTCGTCGACGATGAGAACCTCTCCGTGCTGCACGACGTATTCGACGTCCTTCTTGTACAGCTCCCTCGCCTTGAGCGCCGACTGCAGATGGTGGACAAGGTCGGTGTTCACATGGTCGTAGAGGTTGTCGACCCCCAGAATCTCCTCTACTTTTCCGACCCCTTCTTCACTGATCGCGATCGTGCGCTTCTTCTCGTCGACTTCGTAGTGGATGTCGCGCTGAAGCCGAGGCGTAATGCGGGCGAATGTCTGATACCACTTCGTCGATTCCTGCACGGCACCAGAGATGATCAAAGGCGTTCGCGCCTCGTCGATGAGGATCGAGTCGACCTCGTCGACGATTGCCATGAAATGCCCCCGCTGCGCCAGCCTTTCGTACTCCGTGACCATGTTGTCCCGGAGGTAATCGAAACCGAACTCGTTGTTGGTCCCGTACGTGACGTCGGCCGCGTATGCGGGTTTGCGCTCGAACGGAGACATCTGGGCCTGGATGAGCCCGGTCGAAAGCCCGAGGAACCGGTAGATCTGCCCCATCCATTCCGAGTCGCGTTTGGCGAGGTAGTCGTTGACGGTGACGACGTGAACGCCTTCACCCCACAGCGCATTGAGGTAAACGGCGAGCGTGGCGGTGAGCGTCTTTCCCTCACCGGTCCGCATCTCGGCGATCCAGCCGTTGTGGAGCGCGGCACCTCCCATGAGCTGCACGTCGAAGTGGCGCTGGCCGATCACCCGGCGCGCCGCCTCCCGCACGGCGGCGAATGCTTCGGGAAGGAAATGATCCACGTGCGAGCCCGCTTCGATCCGGCCTCGGAACTCCGCCGTCTTCGCCGCCAAAGCCGCATCGTCGAGGCGTCCGATCTCGTCCTCGAGGGCATTGACCTGCGGAACGACCGCCTGAAGGGCCCTGATCTTCTTACCTTCTCCGGCCGAGAGAACTTTCTTGAAGATGCTCATAAGCCTTCCATTATGCAGCCACGGAATGCAGGCACGGATTCACTCGACCCTACCGATTTGCTACTTGATGTCGAGGAGCTTTTCGCGTACCGCGTAGACGACCGCTTCCATCCGGGAGTGAAGGTGAAGCTTCTCCAGGATGTTCCGCACGTGGTTTTTCACAGTGTTCTCGCTGATGAACAGCTCGGCACCGATATCGCGGTTGTTCATGCCCTTCGCCACCAGCTTGAGAACTTCCAGCTCTCGTTCCGTCAACCGCGGGGCGGGCAGTTGGGCGCGCTCGTCGCGGTGCTTCGAAATAGTTGCGAACTCCGTCAGCAACTTCCCGGCCATCGACGGCGAGATCAACGACTGGCCCGCATGAACGGATCGAACCGCATTCGAAACCTCGTCGATCGAGATCTCCTTGAGGAGGTACCCCGACGCGCCCGCCTTGATGGCGTCGTAGAGGTCGGTTTCCTCGTCCGAGTTCGTCAGCATCAGCACCTTCGTCGACGGCGACGTGTCCTTGATGGTCCGCGTCGCCTCGATGCCGGACCGCTTCGGCATACGGACGTCCATGAGGACGATGTCGGGGGTAAGTTGCTCGGCTCGCTCGACCGCTTCGTCTCCGTCGCTCGCCTCACCTGCGACCTCGATGTCGCTCTCCCCCTCGAGCACCATCTCGAGGCCGCGACGGAACAGGGCGTGGTCGTCGACGATCAGCACCCTGATCGGTTCGCCGGTTGCGCCGGACGCGTCGTTCGCCACTCGAAAGTCATCCTTACGGTCGCCGTTGATCCTTTTCTCCCCCGAGTCTAGTCGAGACGGTCACTCCGTCCCCGGCGGCCTTCCGGCCGCAGTTGATCCACCGGTCATCCGGTGAGGCACGCGACCACGACCTCGACGCTCGTTGCGCCGCCCGACCGCAGCGCGCGGGCACAGGCGGCCGCGGTGGCGCCGGTCGTCAGGACGTCGTCGACCAGTGCAACCCGGGGCGGAACGTTCGGGCGCGCCTCGAAGGCGCCGGCCAGGTTGGCGCGCCGCTCGCGGCCCGATAAACCGACCTGGTCGCGGACGATCCGCACCCGTTCGATCAGCGGCCGCGCGCGGAGCCCGAGGCGCTCTCCGACCTGCGTCGCCAAAACCTCTCCGTGATCGAAGCCGCGGGCACGGGCCGCAGCCGGATTGCCCGGGACCCAGGTCAGGACGTCGGCGGACAAACCCGCGCGCCACACCGCGGCCGCCGCGGCGCCGGCAAGCGGCGCGGCACACCCACGGCGCCCCCGCTCTTTCAGTGCGATCACGAGCGCGCGTGCCGCAGCCTCGTACCTCCACCCCGCGTGGACGCGCGTCACGGCCGGCGGGGACGGTGCTCCTTCGGGATGCCGCAGGAGGTCCCCACAGCCGCGGCACAGGACGAGCCCCGGTCGGCGACAACCGGCACAAGCATCGCCGACCACCGCGCTCGCCCAGGTTGCGGGCTTCATCGATCGAGCTTAGGTTCGGGGTGCGACGCTTCTTCGCGTCCCCCGCGCGGCCGACGCCCCGGGATCCGGCTTTTCCGACCAGCGCACGCAATGAGGAGGTCGAACATCGTCATGTCATGGAGCAAGTTCGTAGGGTGGCTCGGAGAAAACCAGGAGGGCATCATCGCGGGTGGCCTCCGCGTCGTGGTCATTCTGATCGCGGCTTACGTACTCACGCGGTTCCTGCGACGACTCGTGCAGCGCGTGCAGGGAAAGGTCGCCGAGCACACCACACCCATTCGTACCTTGCAGCGCACGGAAACGCTCACGCGCGTGCTGTCCTCTGCGGGCATAGTGATCATCTGGGGCGTCGCGCTCTTCTATGTCCTCAGCATCCTCGGCTTCAACCTCGCCCCGTTGCTCGCGGGTGTCGGCATCGTCGGCCTTGCCGTCGGGTTCGGCGCCCAGAACCTGGTACGCGACGTCGTGACCGGCTTCTTCATCCTGCTCGAGGATCAGTACGGAGTCGGGGACATCGTCGAGCTAAACGAGGTTGCCGCCGGAAAAGTGGAAACACTGACGCTCCGGGTGACGGGCCTCCGAGCTCTCGACGGGACGATGCACTACATGGCAAACGGGCAGATCACACATGTTGCGAACCGCTCCAAGGATTGGGCTCGAGCCGTCGTCGACGTCGGAGTGGGCTACGGCGAAGATCCCGCCAGGGTGCGCGCCGTACTCGAAGAAGTGATGGTGCAGGCGAAGGAGAGCTCCGAACTTGGGCGCAAGCTTTACTCCGTACCCGAGGTGCTGGGCGTCGAGATGCTGGGCGAGTACGAGGTCGTGTGGCGGACCACTGCAGATGTGAAGCCGGCGAAGCAGTGGGAAGTAGCGCGGGACCTGCGCGAGCGAATCAAGGTCGCGTTCGACGAACACGACGTCGAGATCCCGTTCCCGCATCGCGTGATGATCTCGGCGGATGGGAGGCCGAACGGTTAGCCGGGCCCTTACCGGGGTTTAGGTTCCCTCCTCCCAATCCCCCAGATAGCTTTCCTGCTCCGCGGTGAGCTCGTCGATGCGCACGCCCATCGTCTCGAGCTTGAGCCGTGCGACACCTTTGTCGATGTCGGTGGGAACGTCGTAGACCCGCTTTTCGAGTGTGGCATGACCCTTCACCACCCACTCCACGCACAAGGACTGGTTGGCGAACGACATGTCCATGACCGAGGCCGGGTGCCCTTCGGCAGCGGCAAGATTTACGAGCCGTCCCTCGGCCAGGACGTAGACCTTGCGTTCCCCCTCGAGCGAGAACTCTGCCACCTCTCGCCTTACCTCTCGTACGCCGGACGACATCCGGCGTAGCGCGTTCAGGTCGATTTCGATGTCGAAATGTCCGGCGTTCGCAAGAATCGCTCCGTCCTTCATCACCTCGAAATGCTCCGCGCGCAAGACGTGCTTGTTCCCGGTGACGGTGATGAAGATATCGCCCTGCGTTGCCGCTTCCACTCCCGGCAGCACGCGAAGCCCGTCCATCGCGGCCTCCAGTGCACGCGTCGGGTCGACTTCGGTGACGACTACGTCGGCCCCCATCCCGCGGGCGCGCGACGCGACCCCCCGGCCGCACATTCCGTAGCCGCACACGACCACCGTCTTGCCCGCAAGAAGAACGTTGGTCGCCCGAATGATTCCGTCAATCGCGCTTTGCCCGGTTCCATACCGATTGTCGAACAGATGCTTCGTATCCGCGTTGTTCACGCCGACGATCGGATAGGCGAGGACACCTCGCTCCTCCATCGCCCGCAACCGAATGATCCCGGTCGTCGTCTCCTCGGTTCCGCCGATGATGTCCCCGAGCTCGTCCGGCCGCTGCTGGTGGAGCACCGTGACGAGGTCACAGCCGTCGTCCATCGTGATCATCGGGCGCCGGTCGAGGACGGCTTTGATGTGACCGTAGTACTCAGTTTCGGCCACACCCCGAATCGCAAAGGTCGGAATCTCATAGGCGTGCACCAGCGCGGCCGCGGTCGCGTCCTGAGTCGAGAGTGGATTCGAGGCACAAAGGGCGACGTCCGCGCCACCCGATCGCAACGTTCGCATGAGATTTGCGGTTTCGGTCGTCACGTGCAGACATGCGGCGATACGAACTCCCTCGAGCGGCCTCTCCTTCTCGAATCGCTCGCGAATGCGCTCGAGCACCGGCATTTGTCGTTCCGACCACTCGATGCGCAGTCGCCCCTCGTCCGCCAGCGATGGATCGCGGATGTCCGACTCGATCGTCATGTCGCCGCTCCTTCATGTTGTTCGTGCGCCAGTTCCGCTTTCAATTCGTCGATGGCCGCCACCGGCCCGGGATCGACACCGTTGAGGAACGCGGTATAGATCGCCGACATCTGCGTCACCGTGACGAGGTAGAGCAGGCGCGCGAGAACGCCCGTCCCCTCCGACCAGACTTCGAGAGCATCGGCCACGTTCCCACGTACCATCCGACGAGTGATGTCCATCCTCCTCGCGATGCGCGCGTCTTCGCCGTGGTCGCGCAAGAACAGCGACACGAAGTTTTCCCGCGTGACGTCCGGTAACAGGTCCCATCCGACTATTTCGTTGTGGCCCATCTCGGGGACCTCGTTCCAGAACGCGGGCTGTTTTGCATATTCATTCACATCGCACTTCGCACGGTAAGCAGCCGTCGACGGGATACCGGCCCCCCCGTAGTAAACGGGAATGCGCGACGAGATGACGCGCGCCAGCTGTTTGGCGGGATTCTCCGACAGCGGCACTTTCCGATGGCTGCGGGCGCACACGTCGGCAACCACCCCCACCATCTCTTCGACCTCTCCCCGAAGGTCGGGTACGACCTCGATCGCGGTCAAGGCTCCGAGCAACGGCATCGCGAGATACCCGAGTGAAGCCCGCGGCTGCCCGCCCGCGGGAAGCCGAATATGCGTGCACCCATAGGATGCGGCCGCTTCGGCCAACTTGCCTCCCGAAGACAACGCAACGAGACGCGCGCCACGATCGTGTGCCGCCTCGAACGCATCAAGCGTTTCCTCGGTGTCCCCGGAGTACGAAGCGGCACAGACAAGAGTGTTGCGGCCGATCCACTCGGGAAGTGGGCCGTAGGTCTTGACGACGCGAAGCGGCAGGAAAAGACGAGGTTCCGCCACGACCCGCACGACGTCGCCGGAGAATCCGGATCCCCCCATCCCGAGCACGACCACTTGCTCGAGCCCGTCGGCCTGTGGAAGCGCGGGGGCGTTGAGGCCGAGCTCCCATCCGTCGGCGCATTGGTGTGCAAAATCCTCGACCGCGCCGAGGACTCCGAGCGAGTCCATCTGCTCGAAGACCTCGGCGTCGTCGAGATCGATCCTCAAGGTTTTTCGGCCTCATCGATCAGCATCACCGGGATCCCATCTCGTACCGGATAGCGATAGCCGCACTCGCCGCGGCAAACGATGACGGACTCGGCTTCCAGGTATTCGACAGAACCCCTGCAGTTTGGGCAAGCCAGGATCTCCAGCAGTCTCTGGTCGACCATCAAGCACCTCTCCCTATGAGCGCAAGCACCTCGTCACGCCGTTTCTCCATCATCTCGCGCGAGCGCGCCTCCAGGTTCAGGCGCAGCAACGGCTCGGTGTTGGAGGGGCGGCAGTTGAACCACCAGTCGTCGAACTCCACGGTAAGACCATCGGTGAGGTCCTGTCTCCCGTCCGCAAACTCCGCGGCCAACATCTCGATCGCTCGCTGCTGGTCGGCGACTACCGAGTTGATCTCACCGCTGGCGACGTATCGCTCCAGCGGCCTGCGGATCTCCGATAAGGAACGATCCGACTCACTCAATGCCTCGAGAACGAGTAGTGCCGCGATCATTCCCGAGTCGGCGCGAAAGTTGTCGCGGAAGTAGTAGTGGCCCGAGTGCTCCCCGCCGAAGACGGCCTTCGTCTCCGCCATCACCTGCTTGATGAACGAATGCCCGACTCGTGTTCGGATCGGCAATCCACCGTTCTCCTTGATGACCTCCGGCACCGCCCACGAACAGATGAGGTTGTAGATGATCTTTTCGCCGGGAAACTTCTTCAGCAAGCGTTCTGCAACAAGGGCTGTGGTCGTAGATCCGGAGATCAGCTCGGCACGGTCGTCGACGAGGAACATGCGATCCGCGTCACCGTCGAACGCAATGCCGAGGTCGCATCGTCCCTGCAGAACCGCCGCCTGAAGATCCCGCAGGTTGTCGGGTTCGATCGGGTTCGCGGGATGGTTTGGAAACGAGCCGTCGAGTTCGAAGTAGAGGGGTACCACCTCGAAAGGAAGCGGTTCGAACACTACGGGAAGCGTCTTTCCCGCCATTCCGTTGCCTGCATCGACGGCCACCTTGAGCGGACGAAGCTTCGTCTCGTCGATCAGCGCCCGGCAGTGCTCCGCGTACTGCGGAAGAATGTCGACCTTTTCCACCACAGGAGCAGCGAAGTCGCCGATCCGTGAACGCTCCGCCAGCTTCCTGATCTCGGCAAGCCCGGACTCGGAGCCGATCGGAACGGCCCCCGCGCGGCACGGCTTGATGCCGTTGTAACGGCCGGGATTGTGCGACGCCGTGAACATCGCGGCGGGAAGGTCGAGGCGTCCGGACGCGTAATAACACGCATCGGTCGACACTTCTCCGACGTCGACCACGGAGGCGCCGGCGGACGCGGCCCCTTGCGCGAACGCACGGCTGAGAGGGAGTGATGACAGCCTCATATCCCTGCCGACGATCACCCGCTCGGACTCGGTGAACCGAGCAAACGCGTGACCGATGCGGAGCGCGGCATCCTCGTCGAGCTCGTCGGGGTAGAGGCCGCGGATGTCGTACGCCTTGAAGACGGCGCCCAGATCCCGTTCCACCGGCGGGAGTCTAGTCGTTCGAGTATCGACCATCGAGGGAATGCCGGGCACACCATTGACGGGAGGGCAGTTGGCTGGAAGCATCCGGGTTCATGAAAAATTTAGTCGCAACCCCAGAAGCCGAATGGCGACAGCGAGCATCGTGCCTCCGACACCCGTCCGTCCTGTTCTTCGGGATCGACGATTCCGAGACGCCGGCAGAGCGCCGGCTGCGCGAAGACAGGGCCCGGGTCGTCTGCACTTCCTGCGCCGTTCGTCTCCAGTGCCTCGAATACGCACTGGAGGCACGCGAGCCGTACGGGATCTGGGGCGGCCTCACCGAGCTGGAACGCAAGGCTCGCCTCCGCAGCAACCGCTTCTAGAACTCGCGGCTAGGGAACGAGGCGAACCGGGAGCCTCACCACGTGCTGTGGGGATCCGTCCTCAGCCGAAGCCGAGTAGACCTCGATCACGCCGTCCTGCTCGGTCTGTATCGCAAACCTGAGTCTTTTCGCGTACGTTCCTCGGCATCCGCTGCCGCATGTTGCAGTTGTGAATGTGTCGAGCAACTCGTTTCCGTCCGCGTCGAGCACCCGGAGCGAAACGGTCGCCTCGAACACGTCTGCGTCCCCGCGCACCTCAGCGCCCGGCGATACCCGGGCCCCGGGACGCGGGGCGGTGACGACGATCGGCGGAGCGTAGTCGGCAAAGTCGGACCTCTGTAGCGGTTCCGACGTATCGACTCCCTCGCCGCCAAAGGACTCTACGTGCTCGCCCTCGATATCGAAAAGCACGCCGTGCACGGTGTCGAACTGCGTCAGCGTGTATACGACTTGGGCGAGTCTCATCGACATCGAAACCGCGCCCCCTCCCGATTCGAAATCACGGCTCAAGTCGACCGTGGCGATGCCGTCCGTAATCGACAAGCCGAGGAGTCTCGTCCCCTCGGGCGCCTGAGTCCCCATACCCTCCGCGGCCTCCTCTGAGGTCGGGCCGGCGAGCAGTTGCTCCATTGCGGCCCGACCGGGTGCCCGGGTGGCGGGAACCGCCCGGTAAGCAACCGCCACGCGCTCACCGTCGTGGAACCACACCTCAAGCCCGGTCTCTCCCTCCGGTTCCGCAGGGGATTCCTCGGGAAGAGACCCGGTGGGTTCCGCCGCGGGCGAGGATGATGCGGAAGCGAACGGAGACTCCTCCACCGCGACCGGGACCGGGTCGTCGTCTCCACAAGCGGCGAGGACCATCACGAACGCCGCCGCCGCCACGATCCGACTCCTGTGCTTCACCCGATTCCTCCGATCATGCAGACGCCGTTCTAGCAGCTCGCCTCTTTGACGCCGGATCGACGCTCGTGGTTGCCCCGCCCGGCGCCGGTATGTTCTCCCCCATGCCCGACGTCGGCCCATCTCCCCTCAGGGGCATCCGCAAAGCCGCGGCGCGGGCCGCGGCCCGCGGCCCTCGTGAGGCATTGTCGGCGTTTGCCGCCCGAATCAAAGGAGGAATCCATTCGCAGGGAGTTCTCATCTTCCTCGTGCGGGATCTCGGCGGGACGGTTGCTCCTCCGGTTCCAGAAGGTATGGCGGTCCGGCGGGCGACGGCCGCCGACGACCGCTCGTACGCCCGGGACATCGGGACCGACTCACCGACTACGTTTCGCCGGCGGCTGAGCGCGTCGACCGGCTGCTGGCTCCTCCTCGAGCGAGACCGCATCTTGCATGCGACCTGGACGACGACGGGAGCCGCGTGGGCGGGAGAGATCCGTCGCTTCTTTCGGCCGCCCGACGGCGACATCTACATCTACGAATCATTCACGCGCCCCGAGGCCCGCGGACGAGGTGCGTATCCGCTGATCCTCGGACACGTCTGCGGTGACGCGGCGGCGGCCGGGTTGACGCGTGCCTGGATCGGCGTCGAAAAGCACAACGAGCCCTCGATGCGGGCCATCACCAAAGCCGGGTTCAGACCTGCCCTCGAGATCGAATTCGGGCGCCGGTGGGGCCGCCTCCGCGTCGGCCAGCCGCACGGCCCCCGGGCCGACGACTGCCGCGACTGCTTCGTCCACCATTCAAGTCGTCCCGGGGCTGGCGCAATCCAGCGAGGCAAGCCATAATTAGACATTCAACCGGACACAGCTTGCGGGCGCCCGGCTGCCAGACCGACGATTGCTCCTGCGGCTTTCGCGGAGTGGACCGGCACGACCCCCTCAACTGGCACCTGTTGCCGGACGGCGGCTTTCAGGCGTCGGGCGCCCGCAGTCCTTCCGGCTGCTCGCGATCCTCGGGCGAGGACCGCCCACGGGCTTCAGCCCGTGTCGCGCGCGGGGTTGGCGAGATCGAGAACGTCGTCGAGCGAGACCATCTCACCGTCGCGCAGCCACCACTTCGTCTCGCAACGACGGCACGACAGAAACCTCACCGGGTCGGCATCCCGAAGCGTTATTTCGATCTCCATGCTGTCGTCGGAGCGACATTCCGGACAATACATGCCGCAATGATCCCCTCATGCTCCGGTCGCGTGAATGGCCCAAGTGGGTGAAATCGCCCCCCCGACCGGGCTAGTCATTCGGCGGTATCGGCCGGCACGGCCGCGTCGTCGGGGAGGATTTTTCCGATGTAGCGGGAGCGAAGTCTCTTGCCCTCGCGAAAGTAGGCATACCAGTAGGGGCCGTGGGGACACGACTTGCATCCGGGCTTCCCGCATTTGACGCTTTCGAGTCGGTACGAAACTGTCTCGTCGTTCGATCCGTTCGACGCGGCCGGGGCGTCGCCGGCCGCCAGCAACAGCCCCCTGACGAAGATCAAGACCCGGCGGAGCTCGTGCCTGTCCAGCAGCCTCAGCTCCCGGAAGAGCGTGCGCTCCCGGTTTGCCGCGCCTTCGCTCCTACGCACTCGATCCAAAGGACATCTGGCTGCGCTCGGGCCGGCTCTCGGGAGCGAGCCGTGCATCCCGCCGCTCGGGCAGGTCCACCACGAGAATGCCGTCGTTCTCCCGCGGGTCCGCGGCAAACAGCGGCGGCGACGCGCGGCGATCGTCGAGGGTCCAGCCGACGGGAGTCGTGAGTCGCTCGGCGCAGTCCGTGCAGAGCACGTACACGTGCGGATTGGGATCGCTGGGGGACGGGTCTTCCAGGATTGCGACGCGCCCCGCATAGTCGTATCCGAGGACGACTGCTCCGGGGCCCGCGCAACCGGGCTTCGAACAGAGGCTCACGCCCGCAGGCTAAGGGATGAACTCGGCGCGAACCCGGATTACCGGATGGCGGCAGGTGCTCGTCGGCCGGGGCGGAACGTTTTCCCGAGGACAACCGCGGCCGCGCCGGCCGCCGTCATCACGTAGCCCACCACCAGCCACGTCTCGAGGTTCCCGCCGGTAGCGGGAAGGCGCTCCCGGGCGGTGACGGGTGCCGGCGCCGCGTCGCCGTCGCGACTCTCGGCCGGCGCGTTCTCACCCCCGGCATCGGCGCCTGCGGTTGTTGTTGCCGGCGCGATGAGAGGAACGAAGGGATCACGGGGATGAGCTGCGGCGGGCAGGCTACAGATGAGGAGCACGGCGGTGGCAAGGCCGCAGACGAACCGTCTCATGTTCCGAAACTACCGCTCCTGCGGGCGACGGGCCAGGCGCAGCCGGTAGCATGCTTCGGTGCCCATCGCCGAGTTCGACGACATTCGCCTCCATTACGAGATCCACGGCAACGCCACCAAACCTGCGGTTGTCGGAATCATGGGCCTCGCCCTCGACCAACGGTTTTGGGCCGGGCAGATCCCTGCGGTTACCGCGACCCACTCCTTCATCACGTTCGACAATCGCGGCCTGGGCGAGTCGACCGGGCCCGAGGCGACATCGGGGGATGAGATGGTCGCCGATACGATCCGCGTGCTCGATCACCTCGAGATCGAACGCGCCGTGATGTTCGGTGCGTCGATGGGCGGGATCCTTGCACAGCGAATCGCGCTCGACCACCCCGAGCGCGTGTCGGCCTTGGTGCTTGCGGTCACATGGGCGCGCCCGATCGAGTTCATGCGCCGGCAGGTCGATCTCGGTCGCACGGTTCTGCGGGCGGGCGGCAGCGCCGCCTTCTCCCGGGCCGGAGCGCTGCGGATGTTCACGCCCCAATTCTTCGAGTTCGGCGCCGACATGGTCGACGGGATTCTCCAAACGATGCAGGAGCCCGGTTCCGACTCCGCCGATTTGGTCCTTCAAGCGCAGTTGGATGCGATCGAGAAGCACGACGTGCTGGCGGAGCTGAGCCGCATCGACGTTCCCACGCTGGTGCTCGGAGGAAAGATGGATCAGATGGCGCCGTTCTTCGCGTCGGAGGAGATCGCGGCGGCGATTCCCGAGGCGCGCCTCGTCGCCTTCGAGACCGGGCACGCACTCATGGTCGAGGAGATGAACGCGTTCAACGCCGCGCTGTCGGACTTTCTCGCCGCGCTGGTGGCGTAAGTCTTGTGTAAAGACTCGTACCCAACCGCCCTTTTGTAATTTTGCACGGGCTCGGCCCGGGATCGCGGCTTCGCGCGGGAGGGGAAAAGGCGTACCCCGCAGTGACGTTCGGCCGGAGCCTACTTGCCTCTACGGGGTACGGGAAGAAATCTACGACGGCGGCGACCGTCTCCGCAAGACCCCCACGAAAGAAAGTTTCGCGCTCCCGGAAAACTACTGGGCCGACTGCTCGGCGAGGGGGGCCGAGGACGAGGAATAGAGGGGCTTGAGCGATCCGTGCACGACCGACACGATCGGCGTGCCGACCTCGATCATGTCGTACAGCTCGATCACGGCATCGTTCGACATGCGCACGCATCCGTGCGATGCGTTGTAGCCGAGCGAGTAGGTCGCAGACGTCCCGTGGAAGCGGATGGCCGGCGCCGACCAGTTGATCGCCCGCAGGCCGAGTGGGTTACCGGGGCCCGGCGGAATCGATGCCGGCATGCTCGCCCCCCACGTCGTGGGGGCGGGATTCACCCAGGTCGGGAGGTAACGCTTCTCCGTCACCTCGAAGACCCCCGTCGGCGTCATGTACTCGGGCTGACCCGTGGCGACGCTCCACTCGCGCACGATCTCGCCGTCTTCGTACAAATAGAGTTTGTTGTCGCCGATGTGGACGAGCAGCACGTGGCGGAACGCATCAGCAGTTACCTCCGGTTCGAGCACGCGGACTTCTAGCTCCGCCGCGTCCGTGCCCGAGACGAGGGCCTCTCGCAGAGCCGCCACACTCGGTGCCTGCCGCACCTGACGGCCCGTGCGGGACTCCACGATCTCGACCCATCCGGATGAGTAGTCGATGGACGCGTCCTGCGCCTCCCGATCGAACGACGATGCGATACCCGCTACGAACCCCTTGGTGCCCTTGTACGGATAGCGGATGGCCACATCGCGGCGGAAGTCGAGCGTCTCCCCCAGGACGCGCATACGAGCCTTGTCCACGAACGTTGCGTCACCGCTCGCGGCGAGCGCGGCGTCGACCGCCGCCCGCGCGTCGCTCTTTGCCCCCATCTCCTTGGGCGTCGTCGACCACGTCCGGTCCTCCCACGTGACCATCACCTCTCGCGTGAGATCGGGGCGCACGGCCGCACGGACGGCGGCGATCGCATCCTCCCTGTCCATGCCGCCGACGTCGACGCCGGCGATCTTGGCTCCGGGAAGGATGCGCCCCTCATGATCACGAGACAGGTCGTAGGTGGCGTAGGCGACGCCGGCGACGCCCAATACCCCAAGCAACATGAGGATGGCGAGCGCGGCGAACGTTTTCCGCCCCGGGCGGAATCGCCGGTGCGCGGAAACGACGTCGCGGTCGGCGAGCTCGGACGCCGGCCTGAGGTCGACCGGCGGTGGTGGAGGCGCGGCGGCCGCAGCGGCGGCCGGGTCCTCGGAGGCGCTTTCCTCGTCGGTGGGGGCTTCTGCGACCGCGTCTTCATCGGCCACGGGGGCTTCTGCGACCGCGTCCTCATGGGCCGCGACGGAAAGCTCGTCGGGAACCCGTTCGTCGGGACTCACCTCCGCGGCAACTTCCGGCGGTTCCGGCTCGAGGGCGCCCGACTTGGCGGCCCCGCGTGCGGCTTCCTCTCCGAGGGGGATCGGGATCTCGGGGATTTCGCTCTCGCCGGCGTCCTGCGCTGCGATCTCTTGGTCTCTTGTGAACTCGTCCATGCCGCTCCTGGCTCGTGACCGGCACACAGCCTACAGGTGCCGATCAACTTCACAAAGTCCTTGATTACCCTCAGACAGACGTTTGGAACGACGTTTCGGTTTCACCCGCCGAGCTTGCAGTCCGCGCCCGGGTGGGAAACGATCGGGGCATGGACACCTACGGATCGCTCATCGACATCGTCGGAAACACCCCGCTGCTGCGGCTCGAACGGATCGGAGCCGACGTCGAGGGGACGCTTCTCGCCAAGCTCGAGATGTTGAACCCGGGCGGGAGCGTCAAGGACCGGATCGGGATCCGCATGATCGAGGCGGCCGAGCGCGCCGGATTGCTGGGGCCCGGCGGCACCATCGTCGAGCCCACCTCCGGGAACACCGGCGTCGGCCTCGCCATCGCCGCGGCGCTCAAGGGCTACCGCTGCATATTCACGATGCCCGACAAGATGAGCCTGGAAAAGATCTCGCTCCTGCGCGCCTACGGCGCCGAGGTGGTCATCGCACCGACTGCGGTCCCGCCGGAGCATCCCGACTCCTACTACCGGGTCGCCGACCGCCTGGCCCGGGAGATTCGCGGCGCCTTTCAGCCCAATCAGTACTTCAACCAGGAGAACCCGCGCACGCACTACGAGACGACCGGACCCGAGATCTGGCGGCAAACCGACGGGCGCATCACGCACCTGGTGGTCGGCGTCGGAACCGGCGGCACGGTGACCGGAACCGGCCGCTACCTCAAAGAGCAGAATCCGGATTGCCAAATCGTCGGCGCCGACCCGGAGGGATCCGTCTACACGGGAAAAGAGGCGCGGCCGTACCTCGTCGAGGGCATCGGCGAGGACTTCTTCCCCGAGACGTTCGATCCCGACATCGTGGACAGGTGGGTGACCGTCGGCGACAAGGACTCGTTCGTCACGGCGCGCCGGATCACCCGCGAGGAGGGCTTGCTCGTGGGGGGCTCGGGCGGCACCGCGATGTTCGCCGCGCTCGAGGTTGCCCGCGGGGCGGGGCCGGACGCGGTGATCGTCGTCATCCTCCCGGACTCGGGCAAGTCGTATCTCTCGAAGGTCTACAACGATGCGTGGATGAGCGAGTACGGCTTCCTCGAGCGTCCCGGGAGCCGTGCGCGAATCGCCGACGTCCTCGGCGAAAAGCGCCGCATCGATGCGTCGATCCCCGATCTCATCGTGGTCCCCGAGAACGAGACGGTGGGGAGGTCGATCGACATTTTGCAACGGTTCGGCATCTCGCAGCTGCCGGTGGCGAAGGAGCCCGAGGTGGACGATCTCGCGGAGATCGTCGGCTCCATCCAGGAGCGCTCGTTGCTCGACAAGGTCTTCCGCAACCCGGCGGCGATCGACCGAAGCGTGTCCGACGTCATGGACGCCCCGCTCCCCACGGTCCAGGCGACGGCCGGGATCGACGACCTGTTCGCCGATTTGTCGCGGGGGGCGGAGGCGCTCGTCGTCGCCGACGGCGCCCGGCCGGTAGGGGTCGTGACGCGCGCCGACCTGCTCGAATTCCTGGCGCACCAGCGCATCTAAATACCTCCCTCTAATTTGCTTTTTGGTGGGCCGAAAGATAAGTTCTCGGTCTCGAAAAAGCGGGTCGCCGCCGGCCGCGCGCGCCGCGAGGCGGAACGACCGGGCGGTGGCCGTTACGGCCGGGGCGACGCCACATAGAAAGGAGCACGAATGAACCATCTCCTGCTCAGCGCGGAGGGGGGATATCAGGAGTTCACCCTGGGGGGCACCGAGATGTTCTGGCTGTTCTTCTCGGCCGGCGCCGCGTTGCTGGCGATCGTCGTCGGATTCGCGCTGATGCGCGGCGTACTTGCCGCCGATCGGGGCACCGAGGCAATGCAGGAAATCGCGGCCGCGATCCAAGAAGGGGCGATGGCCTACCTCCGGCGCCAGTTCAAGACGATCGCTCTCATCTTGATACCGCTCGTCGCGATCGTGTTCGCAACCTCCACCGCGGTGCTGAAGCCCGACGGGAGCGAAGCGCTCGGGTTCACCGAATCGGGCGTCTTCCGGACGCTTGCGTTCCTCGCCGGCTGTCTCATGTCCGGTCTCACCGGCTTTATCGGGATGGGCCTGGCGGTGCGCGGAAACGTCCGCACCGCGGCCGCGGCCCGCTCCGGCTCTCTTCCGGCCGCACTCAAGGTCGCGTTCCGCACGGGTGGCGTCGCCGGCATGTTCACGGTCGGGCTCGGGCTTCTGGGCGCCACCCTGATCATCCTCATCTTCCAGAACACCTCCTCGGCGATCCTCGTCGGCTTCGGCTTCGGAGGATCGCTCCTCGCGCTGTTCCTTCGCGTCGGCGGGGGCATCTTCACCAAGGCGGCGGACGTCGGCGCCGACCTCGTCGGGAAGGTCGAGGCCGGCATTCCGGAGGACGACCCGCGCAACCCCGCGACCATTGCCGACAACGTAGGCGACAACGTGGGCGACTGCGCGGGTATGGCGGCCGACCTCTTCGAGAGTTACGAGGTGACGCTCGTGGCGTCGATCATTCTCGGCGTTGCCGCGTTCGAATCGATCGGTGCGAACCCGGCGCTGGGGCTGATCTTCCCCGTCATCGCGCGGGCGATCGGCGTGCTCGCGTCGATCGTGGGCGTCTACGCGGTGCGGGCAACCGAGAAGGACAAGTCGGCGATGGCACCCATCAACCGCGGTTTTCTCACCGCCGGTCTCCTGACGATCGTGGGGACCGCCTTCGTTGCGTTCACCTACATCGGCGACAAGGCTCCCGGCGGCGGCCACGAAGGATTCAAGGTCTTCGCGGCGGTCGTCACGGGCCTCGTCCTAGCCCAGGTCGTGAGCCGGTTGACCGAGTACTTCACGTCGACGGAGACCGCACCGGTTCGCGAGATCTCCGAGGCCGCGCGCACGGGTCCGGCGACCACGATCTTGTCCGGCATCTCATCCGGTCTCGAGTCGACCGTCTACGCGATCATCGCCATCGCCGCCGCGCTCGGTGTCGCCATTGCACTGGGCGGAGGCAATATTCAGTTCTCGCTCTACCTCGTCGCGCTCACCGGCATGGGCATGCTCGCGACGACGGGCGTGGTGGTGTCGGAGGACACGTTTGGCCCCGTGTCCGACAACGCGGCCGGCATCGCGGAGATGTCGGGGGAGTTCTCAGGAGAGCCCCAACGAATCATGGTGAGCCTCGACGCCGTCGGCAACACCACGAAGGCGGTGACGAAGGGCTTCGCAATCGGCTCGGCTGTGATCGCCGCGGTCGCGCTTTTCGCCTCCTACATCGAGACGATCGGAAGCGAGCTCGACCTCGGCCTCGAGGGGTCCGAGCTCTTCCGTGCCGTGGAGACGCAGATCAACGTCGCCGACCCGAAGACGTTCATCGGCCTCCTCGTCGGAGGATCTGTGGCGTTCCTCTTCAGTGCACTCGCCATCCGCGCGGTCGGCCGCACCGCCGCGGTCGTCGTTCAGGAGGTGCGCAAGCAGTTCCGTGACAAGCCCGGCATCATGCTCGGAACGGAGAAACCCGACTACGGTCCCGTCATCGACATCTGCACGGCAGCATCGTTGCGCGAACTTGCAACCCCGGCGCTTCTTGCAGTGCTTACGCCGGTGATCATCGGCTTCGGCATCAACTACTTCGCCCTCGGTGCATTTCTTGCCGCCGTCATCTTGACGGGGCAGCTCATGGCGAACTTCCTCAGCAACTCGGGGGGCGCATGGGACAACGCGAAGAAGCACATCGAAGACGGTCACGAGGGCGGTAAAGGGTCGGAGGCGCACAAGGCGGCCGTCATCGGCGACACCGTCGGGGATCCCTTCAAGGACACCGCGGGCCCCGCGCTCAACCCGCTCATCAAGGTGATGAACCTGGTGTCGCTGTTGATCCTGCCGGCCGTGATCAACCTGCAAGACAACGATCCCGCTCGATTCACGATCGCCGGGGTGGCGTTGCTCGTCCTCATCGGAGCCATCATGTTCTCCAAGCGAAAGGGCGAGGCGATGGACGCGGGCGTGCCCGCGAGCATCTCCGGCGACGCCGTGATGGCGGACGAGAGGGCCGCGTTGCAGGCAGCGATCGATCGGTGGATGTTCGACCTCAGCGACGAAGAGGCCGAGCTCAAGGAGCGACTGCGACACGTGCGGGGACAGATCGAGTCGCTCCCGGGGCGCAGATAGCTCATGTAGGTCCCAGACGGGGAAGGATCACCACCAGCAGCGCGAGGGGAACGAACAGCGCGATCCCAAGGATGATCCCGGCGCGCCGGTCGGGCGGCCACTCGACGACGGGAGCTTCGGCAGGCGGCAAACCCGGCGCGCCGGCAACCATCTTGATCGTGCGCCACAAGAACAACGCGATCGCGATTCCGACCACACCCACGTAGACGAGGCCGAGAGTCGCCAGAGGGCGCGGGAGATTTCCCTCGGTCACCGCGTCAGACACCCCTTCCACGACGACTGCGGTCGAGTTCCACGCCGCGTGCAGGCCGGCACCGAGCGCCGGCCCGCGTACGAGGGCGCGCCGGGCGTTCGTCCTGCGGAACTCCCACCACCCCAGGTAGACCAGCCCGCTGGCGAGCGGGTGCATCGCGCCGGAGACACTGCGGAGCAACAGAACCTGCACCCAATCGTCCCCGTATTCGGCCGCCGGCAACGCGTAGAAAGCGTGCTCCACGATGGAGAAGCCGGCACCGGCGGTTACACCCGCCAAGAACGCCCCGCGCAAGGTCTCGGCCCGGGCGAACGTGGCTCCGACCGCCTTCGCCGGCTCCTCGGTAAGTGGTGCGAGGACGGCGGCAGTGACGAGCAGCACGACCAGAAGCCGGGCATCGATGTCCTCCGGGACACGGGTGCCGATCACGACGTCGACCAGATCCTGCGCCGGCGGAAACACGAGAGACAAAGACAGGATGATGACGAGATGGGCGGCTCCGGCAAGGAGCAGTCCGAGGACGGGGGCGGCGGCGAACGCGCGGAGCGAAGGCCTCAGCCCGAGACGTCCGGCGACGAGCCCGAGGACGACGACGACGGCCCCGGCCGCGGCACAGAAGATCGCGGGAGCCGACGGGTCGTCGGCGCCGAAGATGCCCCGCCCGGCCGCGCCGAGCGTGACCGCGCCGCCCGCGCCGGCCGCGGCGTATGCCGATCGCGGCCGCACCGGCCGGTCGCCGCGTCCGTCGCCCACGGCGAAAACCTACTCGCCGCACCCACCGCGCCCGCGCGCGCTGCTTCTTACGACCTAGAGGAGCGGCATTCGCCTGTAGGTCGACAAAAGCCGATTCCCGGCGAAGACGTCATCCGTGGGTGGGAACGACCCGCCTCCACACCAGCCTCACGACTACCGCGACCACGAGCGCGATCAGCGCGATCGGCACGAGAAACCCGGTGAGCACGATCGCGCCGGCGAACACCGAGACGAACCCGGCACGGGCCTTGCCGAAGGCCCGTGCGATCGGCCCCTCCTCCGCAACGACGACCCCTTCCTCCGCGAGACGGAGGTCGATCGTGGCGAGCGAGGTGCGATCTTCCAGGAAGCGCATGCGGCCGCGAATTCGTTCGATGTCGAGCTGCACGGGCGTCAGCTGGCGCTGTACCCGAATCGACGCCGCAACCGTAGTGGCGTCGTCCATGAGGCTCAACAGGACGCGTTCCTGAGCCTCGAGGTTCCGCAGTCGCGCCTCGAGGTCGACGAACTCTTCGGTGACGTCCCGCCCGGTGATCTCCTCGCGCCGTACCTCGCCGAGATCGTCCAGATCCGACAGGGCGCGCTCGAACTCCCCGGCCGGGATGCGAAGCCGCATGGTCGCGCTCCCCCGTTTGCCTTCTTCGAGCGCGGTCTCGAGGACGAAGCCGCCGAGGTCTCCGGCGATCCTCACGGCTTCATCGACCGCATCGGGCAGCGTTCCCCGCACCTCGATGTCGAGCGATGCGTCCTTGACGATGGATTGTTCGAGCCCCGGCACCAGCGCCGCCGAGCGGGCTTCCGCCCCACCCATCTGGTGGACCTCGGCGAGGTCGTTCCCCCCGCCCGATCCCCCGTCTTCGGCGCGGCCCACCGAGGAGGCGCCGGACTCGTCGGATCCGCCGGCCGTGTCCAAGGAGGAGCACGCCCCGAAGACCAGCAACGCGCTCACACCGACCGCCGCCGCCCACCGCCGCCGCTCCACCATCTACAGCACCTCCCGATTCGCCGGACCGTGCGGCTTGGACGCTCCGGCGGGGGGCGCAGGTTCCCTTGTCAGCCGAGCGCGGCGGCGAGGTCGGCGATGAGGTCGTCGGGGTGCTCGATGCCGACCGACAGCCGCACGAGCGCGGGGGATACCTCGATGCCCGATCCCGCGAGGCTGGCATGGGTCATCTTCCCGGGGTGCTCGATGAGCGACTCGACGCCCCCCAGCGACTCCGCGAGGAAGAACAACTCCGTTCGCTCACACACCTCGAGCGCGCGCTTCTCGGACTCGACCTCGAACGAGACCATGCCCCCGTAAAGGGGCGCGCCGGCGGCCGCCATTTGGACCGTCGCCAGCTTGTGACCGGCGAAGTCGGAAAGCCCCGGATAGTGCACGCGCGCTACCGCAGGATGCTCGGCAAGCCACTCCGCAACCCGGCGCGCCCCGTCGCAGTGGGCCCGCATTCGCACCGCAAGCGTCTTCAACCCGCGCAAGAGCAACCACGAGTCGAAGGGACCGGGAATCGCACCCACCGAGTTTTGAAGGAACCGGAGGTGCGTCGCGAGCTCATCGTCGGCAAGCGTCACCGCCCCCATCACGAGATCCGAGTGGCCGCCCAGGTACTTGGTCGCCGAATACACGACCACGTCCGCCCCGAACTCGAGCGGGCGCTGGACGAACATGGTCGCAAACGTGTTGTCGACCGCGAAGATGCCGCCGGCATCGTGCGCTATCCGCCCCAGCCCCTCGAGATCGAGCACCTTGAGCATCGGATTCCCCGGAGTCTCGGCAATGATCAGATCGCACCCACCTGCGGCCGCCGACGAGACCTTGTCGAGATCGGTCATGTCGACCGTCTCGAACCCAACCCCGTGGGACGACAGGACCTTCGAGAACAGCCGGTAGGTGCCTCCGTAGACGTCGTCGGCGATGAGGGCGCGCCCACCGCCGAGCGCGAGGGCGAGCGTCGATAGCGCCGCCATCCCGGACCCGAACGAAACGGCATGCGGAGCCCCTTCGAGAGCCGCGAGGCACGTCTCGAGCGCGCGCCGGGTCGGATTGTCGGTTCGCGAGTACTCGAATCCCTTGTGCGCGCCTACCGCATCTTGAACGTAAGTTGATGTTTGATAGATAGGAACAACGGCGGCACCGGTCGCGGGGTCGGGAGCTTGTCCTGCATGTATGGCCGCAGTCTCAAACCGCATACGATCGTTCACCTCAGTCCTTCAGTTCTTGTCCTCGGAGACGATGTGAACAGCATGGCATGGAGAAAACGATGATCGGGAGAAGTGACGGCGGCGACGGCCACATTGTGGTCGTCGGGCAGTGGCGAGAGGGACAGGGTCGGGTCCCGACGGCGTACGCGCGGGCGGTCGAGGCCTCCGGGGGGAACCCGGTCATCTTCTCCACGTTCGACCTCCCCGACGACCAGGTGCCGGTCGGCATCCCCTTCTTCGAGGAATGCGATCCTTACGACCCGTCCGCCCTCGACGGAGCGACCGGGCTCCTGCTGCCGGGTGGCGGAGACATCGATCCGAGCCTCTACGGCAGGGGCCGTCACCGCACGACGCGTAACGTCAACCACCGCCGGGACCAGTACGAGCGGACTCTGCTCGACCTTGCGCTCGAGCGTGACGTCCCCGTGCTCGCGATCTGCCACGGCATGCAGATCCTCAACGTCCACCTCGGCGGGACGCTCGAACAAAACCTGTCGGACGATCCGATCCGGCTCCGGCACGACGGTTCGTTCCCCACCCCCGAGCCGGTGCATCGAGTCGACGTCACTCCCGGGACGCTGCTGGCGGCGGCCATCGGCGCCACCGCTCTCGACGTCAACTCCCATCATCACCAGGGACTCGACGACGTCGCGTCGCCCCTCGTCGAGGTGGCGTGGGCGGAGGACGGAGTGCTCGAGGGCGTCGTCTCGCGCGACCACTCGTGGGTCGTCGGCGTGCAGTGGCACCCGGAGGTTATGGCGCCCGTCGACGCCCGTCAGGCGAGCTTGTTCGACGCCTTCGTCACCGCGGCCGCGGAGTACGAGGGCAACGTCGAACGCGCCGCGTCCTGACCCCACCTCACGGCAGGGGAACCCCCATCACCGACGTAACGTCGCGGGCCGCCCGTTCGAATGCGAACCGCTCCACCACCACCGGCACGCTCGACTCGACGAACGCAAGGACGGGGGCGCCGCCGGTCCAGCGCGCCAGCGGAATCCGAATTCGGCCGCCGGGTCCGATCTCGGGATCCGCAAGGCCGGGAGTTGCCATCTCGATCCCGTCCATCCCGAGCAGGCGAACCGTGACTTGCGCCTCATCGGTGGACGGGTTGAGGATCGACAACGCGTCCTCCGCCGCCTCCGTGGCCGCCGGAGGCGCGATCCACCGTTCGGATTCGGCAGTCGCTCCCACCTCTGCCGCGACGCCCACGCCGGCATCCGAGTCGTAGGACACCTCCCGCTCCGCGACCACCGGGACCTCGTTGATCGAGCGCACCGTAGCGGAGACCGCCCTCGGCTCGTCACCGGTCTTCAGGTAGTCGGCGACCCGCACGTTCGTCTGCGAGCGCGGCGGGACGGCCACCTCCATCAGGTCGGGAGGCGACAGGACCTTCGCCCGGTCGACCGCAAGGGTGATCGCCACCACCGCCTCCTCCTCGCTGGGATTGAGAATCGATATTCGCTCGGCGGCGCCTCCTCCGACCGCGCCTTCGGGGAAATGCCACGCCGCGGCCGCCTTCGGCGCGCCGAGCGAGAACTCCATGCCCGTCGGCCGGTCCTCGTCGGCGACGAACATCTGGCGCCACGCCACCACCCGCCCCCGCTCCGCCTGCACCTGGAGCGCCAGCGTCCTTCCCTCCTCCACCTGGACCGCTTCGTTCAGCTCCACCACCGTGAAGCTTCGCGACGGCACCGGAATGTCCGCGAGGGATGCCTTGCTCATCTCGCCCTTCGGCGTGAACAACACGATCCTCACCACCGCCTCGTCCGGGAAGGGGTTGTAGAGCAGGACGCGTTCGTCTACGTCGAGCGATGCCGAGCCCGCCGCGAAGTACCACGTCTCACCGGCGGCGCCCGCACACCCGGCCGCTCCGGCCCCGGCACCCGGTCGCTCGGTCGTCGTCATCGCGTGTGCGGTTGCGAACCCGCCGTAGCCGACGACATCCGTGGGTTCCCCGTTGCCGACGTCGTACAGCAGCCCCCCGAACGGTGACACATCTGCCGGCGCATCCTCATGGGGCTCGATCCCCACGGTCAGAGGATCATCGGTCGGTGCTGCAATGACGAGGTCGAGGGCGGCGGCCGCGCCGGATACGGCTCCCGGGCAGAAGATCGAGCGCGCCCGGAACGTGGACGCGTCGAGCGATCCCCCGCGAGCCGGGGGGACCTCGCTCGATCCCACGTCGAGGGCAACGCCGAGGAGCAGCAGGGCCACGAGGATGCCTGCGAACGTCACCTCCCCTCTGCGGTCGGTCACCGTCGGTTCAACCTCGTTCTCCGGGGGATGCCGATGCCGATCGCCACGATCCACGCGAACACGAGCAGCGCCGTCCACACGTGACGAACCATCGACGACTCGTAGTGCAGCCGCACCGTCGACGTTCCCTCGGGCAACGCGAACGCATTCCCCCACCCGTTCTCGATGCGAGCGAGCGAGCGTTCATCGACCGTCGCCTGCCACCCGGCGTCTCCGTTCTCGGCGAGGAAGACGACTCCCGGTCCGTCGGCGCGCCCGGTAAAGGCGCGGCCTTCATCGCGCGCTCGCAACGTCTTCTCGGCCGGCTCTTCGCCGGCGTCACTCAAGACCTCCGCCCCCCGATCGAGGGCGCGCACGGCAACCGGGACCTCGGGAAAGATCCCCGCCCGCGGAAGCTCACGTTCGTTGCGCAGCACGTAGTACGTCGGTTCGGTGCGAATCAGGGCGAGGTCCTGCTGCGCCAGCCATGCATCCGCCTCCGGCGAGCGCTCGACGACTACGAAGTGAACGTTGAACGCTCCGAGAAGACGCCCTCCGCGGTCGGTCGCGCCGCCTTCGATCGACGCGATCACCCGGTGCAGCCGACCTTCCCCGGGGCCGCTGCCGGGATCGAACAAATCCGTGAGCTGATGGCTCTGTTCACCGGTGATGAAGTGCTCCGCAATGGGGCGGAGCGCGCTCGCATCGTCCGGGAGCCAGCTTTCGCCCACCCACAGGGCGCGGAACTCGCCGAGCTGTTGGGCCTCGGCGTTGAGGAGAGCGGAGACCTGCTCGACGACCGGCGCATCGACGCCGCCCGAGGTAAGCCCCGGATCCCACCCCCCGCGGATCGTGGCCGGCCCGAGGCCGGCGACGACGAGGAATGCGGAGACTCCCAACGCTCCGATCGTCGCCGCGTGCTGCCAGCCGAGGGCCCTCCGGCGAAGGTCGAGGCGGAATGCGCCTATCGCGAGTCCGGCCAGTCCCGCGAATGCCAGCGATGCCGGGACCCCGGCCTCGGTGGGTGAGGCGACCAGCGGCCGGAGGAAACCGCCGGCAAACAGGGACACGAGAAGCCCCGTCAGCACGACCACGCCCCACAGAGCAAGCGCCATCCTCCGGCGCGCCCCCTCACCGACGAGGACCGCGACGAGGCCGAGCAGGGGAAGAGCGAGGCCGAACAAAGGAGGTCCGTCCGGCGTCTGCCCGAGAAGCACGCTCAGCATGCCGTGACCCCGGAACGAAGACGCGAAGATCTGCCAGGTGTCGTCCCCGATGAGGCGTCCGAAGATGCCGCCGCCGCCAAACCAAGTTGCGCTCCACGGAAGCAAGAGCCCCCATGCGAACGCGAGGCCGATCAGCGTCGGCACGAGCCCGCCGGAAGCACGCTCGCCGCGGTCGAGGAGTCGTCGCGACAGCGTGACGAGCACCGCTACCGACGCATAAAGCAGGAGCGACCCCGGCACGAACGCGGCCGATACCGCCCCTCCAAGGGCGACGCGCGCGACCGCACGGCCCGGTTCCCATCCCGGCGGACGCGCCCACCCCGCGAGCCGGATCATCGAGGTCAGCACGAACGGGGCCGCCGCAGCAAAGACGAGGGACCCGAGGCGCGCTTCACGAAGACCCGCATATCCAACCGCTCCAAAGGCATAGGCGAGTCCGGATGCGACACGCCCGGGGCGATCCACGAGCTCGGCGACCAGCGAGTACGCGCCGGCGAAGGCCACCACCCCCAACAGGATCATGAGGAGCTTCTGCGCCGCGGCGGCGGCGCCGAATGTGAGGAGCGGGACGATCCCCAGGATTCCGAACGCCGGCGGGTGCGGAGGCGGATGGCCGAGACCGGCCGGATTCCACGCATCGATTAGCGCCCGCCACATCGTCGTCGCCCCGTCCGGATACGGGAGGATCTCCCCGGCCGTCGTCGGCGCCGACCACAAGACGTTACGGAAGCCGATCGTGATGACGACGAGGACCAACAACGCGACCATGCCGGGCCACCCGGCCAGGCGTGCTCCGAAGTATCTCGCCTGGGCTCCCCGGTGCGCGACCAGTTCGGCGCGCCGGCCCCACGCCTCCTCGAGCCGCTGCGCCTGGTTCTCGATGTAGGCACGCAGGCGCGTCGACTCCCGCACGCTGAGGCGTCTCAACTTGTGGTCCGGAACCTTCCGCCGCCGCTGGACGCGGGCGCGCTCGGTCAACGTCTGAGGCAGGTGGACGACGTTCCACCCGAGGGCGCGCGCGAGGCTCAGGATCTCGGCGGGTTGGCGGAGCACGGCGAACGCGATCATTTCCGCGATCGTCAGGAGCAGGTACTGAGGGATCAGCGCGATGAGCCGAAGCGTCGACGCGTTCTTCGCCACCGAACGCAGGCGGTTCCGTCTGATGAAGTAACGGGCGGGACGAAACGGCGAGTCACGCTGCCCGGTTGCAAGGCCCATCGCGTGGCGGGCGACTGCCGCCGGCTCGAAGCGAACGCCGTGGCCCGCGATCCGCGCCCGCCAGCAGAGGTCGAGGTCCTCCGAGAACGCCTTCATCTGCGCGTCCCACCCTCGGAGTTGCCTGAAGACGCCATGTCGCACGAGCATGCAGGTTGAGGTGACGTAGAAGACCTCCGACGCCCGATCGTGCTGCCCCAGATCGATTTCCCCCTGGTCGAGGCCCTTGTAGGGATAGCCGAAGCGGTCGGCCGCCATACCGACCTCTTCGAGGATCTGCGGGTCGTCCCAATTCACGACCTTGGGCCCGACGACGGCGGTCTCCGGCTCGAGCGTCATGCGCTCGACCATTCTCTCGACGGAGTCACGCCCGATCACCGCGTCGTCATGAAGGAACAGCAACAGGTCGGCATCCGTGCGTACCCGCGACAGCGCCCAGTTCGCGGCCGCCCCAAACCCCAGCGGCCGCGGAGTTCTGAGATAGCCCCAGCGCCGCCGCCGGAGGTGCCTTTTTGCGATGCGCTTGAGCGACGGTTGCCGGCGATGATCCGTCGACGCATCGTCGACGACCAGCACGTCGAGCAGTGGATAGCTCTGGTTCGCAAGCGCGACAAGTGACTCCCGAAGCCACGCCCGGCCGTTGTGCGTCACGACGACGGCGAGCACGCTGGGCGGGCCCGGTTCGGCGTCCGCGGGCATGCGCGGCGGTACGGCTTGCGTCTGGGTCATGGCGTTGTCTTCCGCTGCTAAACGGGCACGGTGTCGTAGAGGGTAGTCCGACGGCGCGGCACACGCCCCAGGGAACGGATGAGACGCTCGAGCTGGGCGACCGTCAGCTCCTGCCCGTGGCTCGCGCCCGCCGCGCGCGAGATGTTCTCGTTCATCAGGGTCCCACCGAGGTCGTTCGCACCGACCTGGAGCGCGACCCGTGCACCTTCGATTCCCATCTTGACCCACGAGACCTGAATGTTCGGAATGCTCCCATCAAGCGCAATGCGGGCAACAGAATGCATCTTGATCGCCTCGTCGAAGGTCGGGCCGCGCCGCGCCTTGCCCTGCAGGTAGATCGGCGCGCCCATGTGCACAAACGGCAACGGGACGAATTCGAACAGTCCTTCGTGCCCTTCGGCCACGAGCGACTCGTGCAGATCGCGGACCACCACGAGATGCCGCGCCCAGTGCCGCGGCCCCTCGACGGTTCCGAACATGATGGTGGCGTTGCTTCTCAATCCAAGCGAATGCGCAACACGATGTACCTCGAGCCATTGACCGGTGGTGATCTTGTCGGGGCAGATGATCGCCCGAATCTCGTCGTCGAGGATCTCGGCCGCGGTCCCGGGTAACGTCGCGAGCCCTGCCTTGGCGAGGCGCTCGAGAAACTGCCTCACCGAGACCCCGAGCGTCGCCGCACCCTGCCATACCTCGAGCGCGGTAAATGCATGCACATGCATCTGCGGCACGGCCTGCTTCACCGCCCGCAGGTAACGAACGTAGTGCTCGCCGGTGAACGACCCGTGAATCCCCCCCTGCATGCAGACCTCGGATGCCCCCAGGCTCCACGCCTCGACGGCGCGCCGCGCAACCTCCTGCTCGGCCAAGAGATAGGGCTCGCCCCGGAGGTTCAAAGACTTCGGTCCTTTGCTGAACGCGCAGAAGCCACATTTGAAGTAACAGAGATTCGTGTAGTTGATGTTTCGGTTCACTACATACGTGACCTCGTCGCCCACCGCCCGCGCGCGTAATCCGTCTGCAACCTCATACAGTCGCTCCGTTTCGGAACCGCGCGCGGTGAACAGCCGGGCAATCTCTTCTTCGCGAAGGCGAACACCGTCTGCAGCGCGGGCGAGCGCGTCCGCCACCGCCGGACGGACAACGCGTCCCGGCACTCGCCACGCGCCTGCATGTGCAGCTTCAACGGTCCGCAGCGAGCGCTCGGGAGCGTCGCCGTCACCACCCGCGTACCACCGCTCGTCTGCAGGTCGGCGAAGGCCGTCTGCATCCACTGCATCGAGTACGCGCCGTCGCAACTTCACGTCGATCCACTCGCTGCGCGCCGACGGTTCGCCGCAGAATCGCGGGTAGATCGCGAGCCTCTCGAGGAGGAGAAATCCCCGCCCCTCCGTTACCGCCGCCAGCTCGTCGAGCTTCGGCCACGGAGCCTCGGGATTGACGTGGTCGATCGTGACGGGTGAGACACCGCCCCAGTCCGAAAGCCCCGCGTCAAGATACGACCCGTATGCGTCCGGAGCCAAGTTGGGAGGGGCTTGAATAGCGACGTCGGGGCCCATGATGAGCCGCGCCAGCGCGATCGTCAGCGCCATCTCGTCGACGCCGGGCTCGTCATGCGAGTGCATCAAAATGTCCCGCTTCCGCCGAAAGTTCTGAACGATCACCTCCATGATGTTCCCGTGGCGCTCGTGTGCGGCGCGGATCGCCAGAAGCGCGTCGATCCGTTCGGCGTCCGTCTCGCCGATCCCGATCAAGATGCCGGTCGTAAACGGCACCCGTGCCCGTCCCACGTTCTCGAGCGTGTCGAGCCTGACTCGAGGTCTTTTGTCGGGCGCGCCGAAGTGAGCCATTCCGCGCCCGAGAAGCCGTTCCGAGGTCGTCTCGAGCATCATCCCTTGACTGACCGAGACCCCGCGCAGCGCAACTGCCTCTTCGAACGTGAGGGTGCCGGGATTCGCGTGCGGCAGCAACGACGTTTCCTCGAGCACCGCGCGGCACGCGGCTACGAGGTACTCGATCGTCGTCGCATATCCGGCCGCTTTCAACTCCGCACGCGCCTCCGGATACTTCCGTTCGGGTTTTTCGCCGAGCGTGAACAGCGCTTCCTTACACCCCGCGCGCTCACCCTCCCGCGCGACCTCCACGACCTCGTCGATGGTCATAAACGCTCGTTCGCCCGGCCGCGGCGGGTGGGCGAAGGTGCAATACGCGCACGCGTCGCGGCACAGCTTGGTGAGCGGAATGAACACCTTGCGCGAGAAGGTGATGCGGGGCCCACTCGAGTTATCTCGCAGGCGAGCGGCCGCGTCGAGAACGGGTTCCCGATCGTCCGCCGCGAGGCGCGCAAGTTCCCGCACATCGGCATCGTCCAAGCGCTCTCCGCGCCCGGCGCGCCAGGCCAACATCTCCAATCGATTCATGGGCGCAGTCTACGGGGCGCCGCTTGCGCCGCGATAGCCTGCGCGGTTGTGAAGATCACCGCTCTGGCCGGCGGCGTCGGCGGCGCCAAGCTGCTGGTCGGCCTCGCCGCGCTCGACGACGTCCAATTGACCGCGGTCGTCAACACCGCGGACGATGCGGTGATCTACGGCGTTCACGTGAGCCCCGACGTCGACATCTGCACCTACTGGCTGGCCGGCATCGCAGACGAGGAGCGAGGCTGGGGCATTTCGAACGATACGTTCCACGTCGTCGAGGCGTTGCGGGCGCTCGGGGAAGATACTTGGTTTTCGCTCGGCGATCGGGACTTCGCGACGTGCATCCTGCGTACCGAACGGCTTGCGGAGGGCGTTCCGTTGCACGCGGTCACCGACGAGATCGCACACCGACTCGGCGCGCCGTGTCGCGTGATGCCGATGTCGAACGACCCCGTACGCACGATCGTCACGACCGCGGACGGTCGATCGCTCGAGTTCCAGGAGTATTTCGTAAAGGAGAGGTCCGAACCCGAGATCGCCCAGGTGCTCTTTTCCGGCATCGCCGACGCAGAGCCGGCGCCGGGCGTGCTCGATGCCCTACGGCAAGCGGATCGAATCATCGTTTGTCCGAGCAACCCCATCGTGTCGGTCGGCCCCATCCTTTCGCTTCGGGGGGTGCGGGACGCCCTCAGGTCACACCCCGAAGTCACCGCGGTCAGCCCGATAGTGCGCGGCGAAGCGCTGAAGGGGCCGGCCGACCGGATGCTCCGGGCCGTCGGAACGGAATCCTCTGCCTCGGGAGTGGCCTCGCTCTACGCAGATTTCGTCACACGCTTCGTGGTCGACGTCACCGACGACGCGGAAGCAGCCCGCGTATCGAGCCTCGGCATCGAGTCACTCCGGGCGGACACGATCATGAGCGGACGGTCCCGCTCGCGGGAGCTGGCGCACGTGCTGGTTACGGCATGAACGAGATTCGGATCGTTCCGATCGAGGGTCTACCCGAGATCACGCCGGGCGACGACCTCGCCGAGCTCGTGGTCGCCCACGCCGGTGACTTCCTCGAACCCGACGACGTAGTGGTCGTCGCTCAGAAAATCGTGTCCAAGAGTGAGGGGCGGTTCGTCCCCGCCGACGACCGGCGCGCCGTGATCGAGGCAGAAACGGCGCGGACTCTGCGGCGCTCGGGAGAAATGATCATCGCCGAGACGCACCACGGATTCGTCTGTGCCAACGCCGGTGTAGACGGATCGAACGTGCCCGGCGACAGACTCCTGCTGCTTCCCGCCGATCCCGATCGTTCGGCGCGCCGAATACGGGCGCGCCTCGAAGACCTATTGCACGTGCGTCTCGGCGTCCTCATATCCGACACTTTCGGACGTGCGTGGCGGCTCGGGCAGACGAACATCGCGATCGGCGTCGCCGGATTCGAGCCCTTCGTCGACCTTCGCGGCGCGACCGACGCGCAGGGACGCGAGCTGACCGCCACCCGGATCTGCGTTGCCGATGAGATCGCGGCGGCAGCGGAGATGGTCATGGGCAAGATCAACGGTGTTCCGGTTGCCGTGGTTCGAGGAACGCCGGTCCCGTGGGGCCGCGGTTCCGCGCGCGAGATCGTGCGCCCGCCCGGGGAGGACTTCTTCCGGTGAATTTCGAGGAAGTCGTTGCCGCGCGCCGGAGCATCCGGGCGTTCGACGGGCGCTCGGTGCCGCGCGCACATGTCGAGCGCGCGGTGGCACTTGCGGTTCAGGCGCCCGCTCCTCATCACAGCGCGCCGTGGCGTTTCGCCATCATCGAGACGCAAGATGAGAAAGCGCGGTTGTCGGCATCGATGGCGCAGCGATGGCGGGACGACCTCGCGAGAGACGGATTTTCACAGGAAAAGATCGACACGATCACGGGACGATCGCATCGGTTGTTGACGTCGACCCCGCTTCTGACGATTGCGTGCGCCGACATGACGCGGGCGCACATCTATACAGACGAAGAGAGACGCCTCGCCGAATGGACATTATTCGCACACTCCATCGGCGCCGCCCTGCAGACCTACATGCTGGCTTTGGCGGAGAGTGGAATTGCTTCGTGCTGGATCTCAGCACCGGTTTTCTGCCGGGACGTCGTACGAGAAACGTTGCTGTTGGATGAGCAGATAGAACCACAGGCTCTCGTCCTCGTCGGGTACCCGTCACCGGAATACGAACCTCGCTTGCGCACCGCAACGGACGCACGCGACTACATCCTCGGTTCTTGGTAGCCTCTGCAATCCCATGAGCAAGAAACTCGAGCAGAAGCAGCAGCGGCGCGCGGCCGAAGAGGCCCGGCAGGCGGAACTCAAATCCGTGGCCCGGCGCCGGAACCTCATCACCTTCGGCGTCATCGGCGTCGTCGTCGCGCTCGTTTTGCTGCTGATTCTCGGCGAACGCGACAAGGCGACGGGACCGGTGGGCGTGGCCGCGGCGGAGGCGGGCTGCACGGACGTCGAACGACCGGCCGTCGCCGAGCGGGCAAACCACGTCGAGGAGGGGACGCGCGTCGACTACGAAACGAATCCCCCCACCTCGGGCGATCACTGGCAGCAACCGGCCGACGCTCGCTTCTATCCGCCGGAAAGCGCAGGTGATCCGCCGCCGGAGCGTGCGGTCCACAACCTCGAGCACGGGCAGATCGTCATCTGGTACAACCCCGACGCCCCTTCCGGCGTCGTCGACGACATCGAGGGCTACATCGACCGGCAGCCGGGAAATCAGGTGCTTGCGCTGCTCGCGGTCCCCCTTCCCGGGCTCGAGGGAGGCAATCTCGCGGTGGGCGCGTGGGGCGCGTTTCAAACCTGCGACGAGGTCTCGCAGGACGTGCTCGACGAGTTTCGCGCGACCTTCCAGGCGAGGGGTCCGGAAAACGTAGGCGTCCCCGCGTTCTCGCCCGAGTAGCAGGTCGTTACTTCGGGTTCGCCCGAAACCAGGCGACCGTCTGCTTGAGGCCGTCGTCGAGATCTACCGATGGGCGCCACTTCAACACGTGGGCCGCCTTCGCGTTGTCGACGCGAATCCGGTAGAGCTCGCCCGGTCGCGCCCCTGCGTGCACCGCCTGATAGCGCGTGCCGGTGTGCTCGGCGAGACGATCGTGCAACTCGTTCACGGACAGCTCGGTGTTCGTAGAGATGTTGATCAGTTCGCCACCGCCCTTCGTGCGCGCCGCCAGAAAACCGGTGACCACGTCGTCGACGTACACGAAATCGCGGGTTTGACCCCCGTTCCCGTAGATCGTGCACGGTCGTCCCGCAAGCATCTTCCGGCAGAAGATCGCGACCACCTGCCCCTCGAGGCCGACTTCCGACGCCGGCTCCTGGCGCGGGCCGTAGACGTTGGAGAGCGCGAGTGCGGTGTAGTCGAGCCCCCGAACCGCCTTGAAGTAGCGAAGGTAATCGAGAACTATCTTCTTCGACACACCGTACGGTGATTCGGGCATCGCCTCCGGCCGGAACACTTGCTCTTCGTCCACCGGAAGCCGCGACTCATCGGGCTCGCCGTAGATGCACCCCCCGGACGATGTGAAGACGACCTTTTCGGTCCCTGCTTCGACCGCGGCCTGAAGGATGTTCAACGTTCCGATGACGTTGATCATCGCGTCGTGAATGGGGTCCGAGACCGACTTGCGAACGTCTACCTGCGCCGCCAGGTGCATGACCAGCTCGGGCTTGACCCGACGGATCAATTCTGCGATCGCGGTTGACGTCACATCGACGCGATGAAAGCTGAACTTGCCGAGCGCGGAGCGGCGCGCGTCGGCCAGGTTCACGAGCGCACCCGACGAAAGATCGTCGACGCCGATGACGTCTTCGCCCTCGGCAAGCAGACGATCGACCAGATGCGAACCCACGAACCCGGCGGCGCCGGTCACAAGCACGCGCACGTCGTCCTCCTCGTTTTGCGCCCCGACCACGAACCGGCGCCCGGCTCAGGAGAGAGCATCGTCTTCACCCGGTGCCAGCGTTTCGTCCTCGATCGTCACGCCCGCCGCGACGCGGGCCCCGTCTCCAAGGATCGATCTTCTAACCACCGCGTCCCGTTCGACCTTTGCGCCCGGGAGCAGAACGGACGACTCGACGATCGCCCCCGAGGCAATCGTCGCATCGGCTCCGAGACAGACAGAGGATACCCGGGCCCCCTCTTCCACCTGCGCTCCGGGGGCACGAAGAACGAGGCCCGATCGCGGATGCCGAACGCTCTTCGTCCGGAAGCGTCCCTCGAGGGCGTCGAGGTTTGCCTCGAGGAACTTTGACGGGGTCCCGATGTCCATCCAGTAGGCGTCAGTTGAAATGCCGAACACGGGTGCCCCCTCCTCCACCAGTCCGGGAAAAAGCTGCCGCTCCGCCGACCACACCTCGCCGGCGGGAATTCGGTCGAGGACGGTCGGTTCGAAGACGTATATCCCGGCGTTGATCAAGTTGGTCGGTGCGGTTCCGGGGGGCGGTTTCTCGACGAAGCCCAAAACACGTCCGTCACGATCGGTAGGGACTACTCCGAACGCCGACGGATCCGGAACCGGCTGCAGCCATATCGTCGCCTCGGCCTCGTTCGTCCGGTGCCATTCGAGTATGCGTCCGAGATCGCAGTCGGTCAGGATGTCTCCGTTGAACACGAGGAACGTCCCGTCGCCCACGAGCGTCTGTGCGTTCTTGAGCGCGCCGGCGGTGCCGAGCGGCTCTCGCTCGTGCGTGACCTCGACCGCGAGCCCGCGCGCTTCGGCCGAGGCGACCGCGCCTGTGAACGCGTCGGCAAGGTACGAGGTGAGCAACACCACACCGTCTACCCCGTGAGCGAGCAGGAGGTCGAACACGTGCTCGATGTGGGGACGATTTGCAATCGGCAGCAGATGCTTCGGGCGAGTGAGCGTGAGGGGCCTCAGGCGCGTTCCGAAGCCGCCCGCCAGAAGCAGCGCTTTCACGACTTGCGCGCCTACGAACCGCTGACGCTGCGCGACGAGAAGCCGACGATCGCAATGCCGATCGCGACCACGACCACCCCCACCCACCTGAGCGGAGGCACGGGCTCGTGCAGGGCGAAGCGCGCCAGGAGCACGACCACGACGTAAGAGATGCCGACGAAGGGATACGCAAGCGACAGCGGGACGCGCGACAAAACGACCAACCAGAACGCGGCAGAGACGCCGAAGAGCACGAGACCGCCCCACAGGCGCGGCTCGCGCAGTGCACGGCCCACGTACTCACCCGCAGCGTGCACTTCGGCGCTCCCGATGCGCCCGATCGCATCCATCGCGGCCTTGAGCATCAGCTGCCCGCCGACGGCGAATCCGACGCTCACCAACAACAAGACGAGCGAGATGACACTGCTCGAGCGAGCGCCGCTCGAGGCGGCGAGCTCATCGGGAGTCGGTATTTCCACGCCCGGCAGTGTACGGGACGGCACTACGAACCTAGTCGGTCCTCGTTACCTTTACTCGGAACAGAGTGTCCTTCAGGCCGAGCGCGCTCCTTATGTCCCATCCGTCGGCGCGCACGGTCTTGGCGTCGCCTACGATCTTGACGCCGCCCTCGGTTGCCGACTTAACCACCGTGACCCTGCCGGATACACCGAACGGCTCGAGCAGCCGAAAACGGGACACCTTCCCCGTCCCGAAACGAGCCGCCAGCTTCGAGGAGAACGATCTCCACGTCATCGTGAGCGACCACTCGTGGTTGGGGTTTGCCGAAACGGCATCCGGTCCGTCCGCGACTCCTCGAAGGTAGGGAATCGCCGCCCCTCCCCACACGTTTTCGTTGTTCTCCGTGTGTCCGCCGGAGGACGACGAGTAGAGCGCTTGAATCGGGTCTCCGCGATAGAGGATCACTTGTCCCCCGGTCGCGTCCACGGCGCCTTTCCAATCCGTCCAATAGGTTCCGGACCCGGTTCTCTTCGCGTCTCCGATGTAAGCCTGGTCGATGGTCGAGTCGTAGACCGCGCACGCACAGGGGTATCTGTCCTGCCCCAGGCGCTTCACCTTCTCGTAGGCGTAAGTCCGGCCGGCGATCGCCTGCGCGCGGAGAACACCCGACGGCCACGACGCCGGCACCTCGCCCAAGCCGTAAAGATATTTCTGCATGGGGAGCTTCACGACGAGGTTGAGGCAATACGACCCGCACGACGACGACGAGTAGGAGGCGAACTCCATGCGCCCGTAGGCGTAGTTGTTGTTCTTCTCGACCACCTCGACGAGCGTGCCGAACGGCTCGTACTTGAGGATCAGGGGACTGGTCGAGGATCCAAATGCCCGCCTCCCGTCGTGCCGAACCCGGTCGCCGTTCTTGAGGAGACGCATCGCGCCGGTGGGACCGGCCTCCACCTTCCAGTTGGCCCCCGCCCCTCCTTGGGCGATCTGTTCGGAGGAGCCCGAGACTTTCCAGGTGACTTTGCCGCCGCCGTCGGAGAACGCCGACGAAGTGGTGGCGATCGATGAACGTCCCTGCAGGAGCCCCACCCGGATCCGGCGCGGCATCTTCGCCGATTTCACCTCGGCCCCGGTGTAGTACTTCTCGAGGATGTTCTCGGCGGATTTCCCATTCTTGGCGCGCCCGTATGCGCCGTATTGGGACATTCCGATGCCGTGACCCCAGCCGCCCCCCTTGATGGTCACCTTCCGCCCCGCGTGCGCCGGCATCGCAACCAGGAGGACCAGGCACAGGATCGCCCCGGCCGCCGCCGGCCGCCGGCCGGGCAGCGAGCGCTCCGTGCTGTCGCTCATCTTCACCATCCGATAACAATCGTCACTTCGATACCGCAACTTCATAAGCAGCCAGTGTTGATTTCGCCGCTCTCATCCACGTGAACTGAGCGGCCTGCGCTCTTCCCCTGCGCGCGAGGTCGGCCCGCAGAGCGTCATCCTCGAGCGCCTTTCGCAAACATGCTCCCATCGCATCCTTATCGGACGGGTCCATCAGCAAGGCCGCCTCTCCGACGACCTCGCGAGCGGCCGAGTAGGCGCCCACGAGCGCCGCGGTGCCCGCGGCCATTGCCTCCAGCGGAGGCAGGCCGAACCCCTCGTACAGAGACGGGTAACAGAACAACTCCGCCGCCGCAAGCAGACCGGGCAGCGTCTCGTCGCCGACCCACCCGACGAGTGCGACTCCGGGCGTCTCCGGCAACGCGGGTCCCCACCCGCGCGGCCCCGCAATAACAAGCGTCCACTCCTCGAAACCGCGCCGCGCCTCGCGCCACGCCGCAAGGAGCCGCGGCAGGTTCTTGCGCGGCTCGATGGTGCCCACCGCGACCACGAACGGCGCCCTGATACCCATCGCGGCGAGGGCGCCGGCGGCGAGCGGAGCCGCACCGAAGAACACCGGCGCTACTCCTTCGTAGGTCACGCGGACGCGTTCGGGCGCGACGTCGTAGGTGCCGCATAGCTCTTCCTTTATCGCCTCGGTCGGGACGAGGACCGCCGCGGCGCGCCGGACCGACCACGGGACGAGATCGAGCAGGCGACGGCCTCCGGGAAAAGTGTCGCCGCGGCGAAACGAGAGGTCGTGAACCGTCACGACTCCGGGCACGTCTCCGAGCGCCGGCAGCACGAAGTTCGTCGCGTGCACGACATCGGCGGGACCCGCAAGAGTGGTGATGCGCGGCCTCCCTGCGTGGCGCCATGCGGCCTGCATCATCCGGGCGGGAACGCGCCACCGGCGGATCGCACCGCCGGCCGCCGGACCTCCCGCCGCGACTGCATACAAGGCAAGATCCACCCCCAGGGCGCGGAGCGCGGCGGCGAGCTCCTCCGCATAACGCCCGACGCCCGTGCGAATGTTGATCAACGGGCCGGCATCGTATGCGACCCGAAGCGCGCCGTCGCCGCGCGTCACCCGAGTACGACTGCTTCGGCTTCGTCCCGATGTGAGAGGTACCAGTCGATCGTGGCGTGCAGACCATCCTCGAGTGAGGTAACCGCGCGCCACCCCAGCGCCCTCTCCGCGCGAGAGGCATCAACCGAACGCCGCGGCTGCCCGTCCGGCCTGGAGGCGTCCCACACCAATTCGCCTTCGAACCCGGTGAGGCGCGCGATCACCGCCACGAGCTCACGAATCGGAATTTCCCGGCCGGTGCCGAGATTCACGGGATCGGGGTCTTCGTAGCGCTCCGACGCGAGCACTATTGCTTCGGCGCAGTCCTCGACGTAAAGGAACTCGCGCGTCGCGGCGCCCGTGCCCCAGACCTCGACAGACTTTTGCCCGGTCTCGCGTGCATCGACGCACTTCTTGATGAGGGCGGGAATGACGTGACTGACCGACGGGTGGAATTTGTCACCGGGGCCGTAAAGGTTGGTCGGGAGCAGATAGATGCAGTGCTGTCCGTATTGGGCGCGATTCGCCTGTGCGTGAACCAGCAACGCCTTCTTCGCCACTCCGTAAGGTGCGTTGGTCTCCTCCGGATATCCGTTCCATAGGTCGCCCTCGCGGAACGGCACCGGTGTGAACTTGGGATACGAGCAGATCGTCCCGACGAGCACGGTCTTTGCCACCCCCCGCACCCGCGCCTCCTCGATGACGTACGTCCCCATGAGGAGGTTCGTGAGATACAACTCCGCCGGCCTCGATCGGTTCGCTCCGATGCCTCCCACGCGGGCCGCGAGATGCACTACGACGTCGGGCTCCGCGGCGTCGAAGAGGCGACCCACGTCGTCCGGCCGGGTCAGGTCGTAATCGCCGCTCCGGGGCACGAATACCTCTTTAGCGCCGCGCTCCGCGAGGCGCCGCACAACGGCACGCCCGAGAAATCCGTTCCCCCCGGTAACCAGGAAGCGCACGGCGTCGAACGCGGCGGCGGCCATCTCAGTGATGGTAGCCGCTCGGCGTCTCGGCAAGAAGCTGACACAATGCGGCCGTGGACGAACCCATTCGAGTTGCCTACATGCTCGAACAGTGCTGGCACAAGGTACCGGGCGGCACCGCCGTCGCCGCGCTCGAAACGGCGCGCGCGCTGTCGGATCGGCAAGACGTCCGGCTGCGGGGCGTCGCAGCCCGCCATGCGGGACCGCCGCCGCCGGCGTGGACACCTCCGATCGAAGTGCACCACCTTCCGCTCCCACGCCTTGCGCTGTACGAATCGTGGCACCGCCTGCGCCGCCCCAAAGTAGAACGTGCAACGGGGCCGATCGACGTCGTGCATGCAACCACACTCGCGATGCCGCCCCGGTCGAAGCCGATCGTGCTGACGATTCACGATCTTGCTTTCCTCCATCACCCCCGGCACTTCACCGCGCGCGGACTGTCTTTTTTCGGTCGGGGGCTGCAAATCGCACTGAGGGATGCGGATCTCGTGTTGTGCTCGTCGCGCGCGGTGGTGGAGGACTGCACTGCCGCCGGGTTCGCGGAAGAGCGCCTTCGCCTGGTCCCCCTCGGCGTTCACTCCCGCCGTGCACCCCGCGAAGAGGTCGAGGGGGCGCGGCGACGTTACCGTCTCGACCGGCCTTACGTGATGTGGGCCGGGACTATCGAGCCGCGCAAGAATCTCCCCGGGCTCATTACCGCATTCCGAAACCTCGAGCGAGACCTCGATCTCGTCCTCGCCGGCCCCGACGGCTGGAACGAAGACGCGGGCACACTGATTGCCCCCATCCGCGACCGGGTCCACCTCGTCGGATTCGTTCCACCCGCGGACCGCGATGCATTGCTCGCCGGCGCCGAAGTCTTTTGCTACCCGTCGCTCATGGAGGGCTTCGGACTTCCGGTGCTCGAAGCCATGGCCCAGGGAACGCCCGTCGTAACCTCTGCGGGAACTTCGACCGAGGAGATCGCCGAAGGTGCCGGCATCATCGTCGATCCGCGCGATCCGGACGCGATCACCTCCGGTTTGCGATCCGTCATCGACGATCGCGACGCGGCCGCGGATCTGGTCCACAAAGGACTCGCCCGCGCCGCGCGGTACACGTGGGACCGGACGGCGGAGCTTGTAGCGAGGTGCTACGGGGAAGTGGAGGGACGGGCATGAAGAAGGTGGGGATCAACCTGCTGTGGATGGTCCCGGGCGTGGTCGGCGGATCCGAGACCTATCTCACGCGCCTACTCTCCGGGCTCGCCGAGCGCTCGACTGCATTCGACTACACGATCTTTGCAGTCCCGCAGTTCGCCGACGCCCATCCCGATCTGGCTCGCACCTTCAAGATCGCGTTCGCGCCCGTCACCGGGCAGTTCAAGTCTTTTCGTGTCGCCGGCGAGAACTCCTGGCTGGCAGCTCAATGTCGCCGGCGGAACATCGACCTCGTGCATCATGCCGGCGGAATCGTTCCCATCGTCCGTACCGCCCGCCCGGTGCTCACCATCCACGACCTCCAGTACCTCTACTACCCCGAGTACTTCACGCAGGCAAAGCTCACGTACCTGAAAAAGATGGTGCCGCGCTCGGCGGAAGCCGCACGGCTGATCCTTACCCCGAGCGAATACACGCGCCGGACCGTCATCGAACGCCTGAACATCGACCCGCAGATAGTGATCGTCGTGCCCCACGGGATCTCGCCCCGAGAGAAACGAAGCGACGGAACCGAGATGCGAGGAAAATACGGGATCGAAGGCCGGTTCTTTCTGTATCCGGCGATCACGTATCCGCACAAGAATCATTTGGTTCTCGTCGAGGGACTTGCGAAGCTCGTGGAACGGCACCCGGATGCAACGCTCGTCCTCACCGGCGGAAAGGGATCATTCGAGACGCGCCTCGCGGGGGAGATCAAGGCGCTCGGAATCGAGCGCCATATCCGGCGGCTGGGATACATCCCGGCGGAAGATCTCGACGCCCTCTACAACGAAGCGGTGGCGATGTGTTTTCCGTCTCGGTTCGAAGGGTTCGGCGCGCCGGTCCTCGAGGCGATGGCGCGCGAGTGTCCTGTGATCGCGTCGGATGCAACCGCCCTTCCCGAGGTGGTCCAGGACGCCGGCAGCCTCGTCTCGCCCGATAACGCGGAACAGTGGGCAGGGGCGATGGCCGAGCTGCTGGAAGACGAGGCGCGCCGGGACGGCCTCGCCAAGAGCGGTCTCGAACGGGCCAAGGAGTTCACCTGGACGCGCTCGGCCGACGTCCTCGAGGACGCTTACCTGCACGCTCTCGAGACCACCCTGTGAACCTCGTCGTCGTCTGCCCTCATTTCGCGCCCGACGTCGCGCCCACCGGGGCGGTGATCACGCGCATCGTCGAAGAGCTTGCGTCGCGGGGGCATCGGCTCCACGTGATCACGAGCCTCCCCTGGTATCGCGAACACCGAATCGAGCCCGGCTTCGAGGGCAAATGGATGCGACGTGAGGACGCACCGTGGGGGACGATCACGCGCCTGCACCCATTCCCGACGCGCGACAAGACCAATTTGTTCAAGCGCGCCGTCGCCTTCGGCGGCTTCAGCACCCTTGCCGCGGCGGTAGGAGCCCGGTGCGGGCCGGCCGACGGAGTTCTCGCCATGTCTCCACCGTTGACGCTGGGACTGTCGGGCTATGCAATATCGAAGACACACAAGGCACCGCTCGTCTTCAACGTCCAGGACATCTACCCGGACGTTGCCGTCGACCTCGGTGCCTTGACGAACCGGGCGGTGATCCGGGGCGCCTACCGCCTCGAACGTCTCTGTTACGACCTCGCCGCCGCGGTGACGGTCCTGAGCGATGACCTGAGGGCCAACGTCGCGCAAAAAATTGGCGGGACCGATCGCATCCATGTGATCCCCAACTTCGTCGACACCGCATGGATCACACCGGGGCCGAAAGAAAACGCATACCGACGCGATCACGGGCTCGACGGCAAGACCGTAGTGATGTACGCGGGCAACGTCGGCTTGTCCCAATCGCTCCATCTCGTGATCGCCGCCGCCCGCGCTCTTGCGGATCGCACCGACGTTGTCTTCGTCGTGAACGGGGGCGGTGCCGCACGAGTGTCGCTCGAGAACGAGGCCCGCGGGCTCACGAACATTCGTTTCGTCGATGCCCAGCCGGAGGAACGGCTCCCCGAGGTTCTCTCCGCCGCCGACCTGCACCTGGTTCCGCTGAAAGCGGGGCTCGCCCGCGCAAGCGTTCCCAGCAAGACGTACTCGATCCTCGCCGCGGCGCGCCCGCTGCTTGCGAGCGTCGACCCGGGAAGTGAAGTAGCACGAATCGTCGAGCGCGCCGGCGCCGGTGTGGCCGTTCCCCCCGACGATCCGGATGCCTTCATTGCCGAGCTGAGGCGGCTGGTCGATGGGCAGGACGAGCTGCAACGAATGGGCGAACGCGGCCGGAACTTCGTCGAGTCGTGGGCGTCGCCGGCCGCGGTGGCGGCCGCCTACGAGGATCTGTTTCGCTCGGTGTCGGGCGCCGACCGATCGTCCGATGGAGTGCCGCCTTCGATGCGCCGCAACTTCGCGAAGTGGTCACGAAGTTCCGGGAGAAGTGATGCGAACAGGGGGAGCAAGTCGCGATAGGTATGAGCCGCGACCGCGTCGGGCGCGACCCTTCTTTTCACCACGATTGAATCCACGATGTCGTCCAGTTCGACGTCGCCCGTGGCGACCAGCGACAACCACGCCGCGCCCAAACAGGAGGCCTCGCCCACGTCCGGCACCTCGATTTCGGTTTCGAGTGCAGACGCGACGATCTGAAGCCACAGCGGGGAGCGCGTAAAGCCGCCGGTAGCCCGTAGTGCAACCCTGCCGGGAACCGTGTGATCGAGCGACTGCGCGACCAGGGCCAACGACAACGCCACCCCTTCCATTGCCGCGCGCACCACCTCCGGCTTCCCATGCTCGAGTGTCAGCCCGATAAGCGCACCACGTGCATCGAGATCCCACGACGGAGCCCGCTCACCGGTGAGGTAGGGGGCGAAAACGAGACCGCGCGCTCCCGGCGGAACGCGTGCGGCGAGTTCATCAAGAGCTCGGTACCCGTCCTCGGCCCGTTCCGTCTCGGGCGCGCCGAAGTTGTCGCGCAGCCACCGCAACACGAGGCCTCCATTGCTGACCGGGCCCCCCGCCACCCACTTGTCGTGGGCGAGGACGTAGCAGAAGGTGGCACCGTGCTCGTCGGTGACCGGAGCGTCGACGACGACACGCAACGCGCCGCTCGTTCCGACCGAAACGCCGAAGACGCCCGGACGGACCGCCCCCACACCCAGGTTCGCCAGCACTCCGTCGGTGGCACCGACGCAGAAGGGAACTCTCGACGACAATCCAAGTCCGCGTACGCCCGAGACTCCGGCGCCCTCGAGGAGGTGGGTCGTCGGAACCAGTTCCGGCAGCGCAGTTGCGGTAACTCGGGCCGCGTCGAGGGCAGCGTCGTCCCAGTTCTTCTCGTTCAGGTTGAACAGCCCGCTCGCCGACGCCGTCGAATGATCCGTCACCAGGGTTCCGGTCAGGCGCCACAAGATCCAGTCCTTTAACGACAGAAACCACCGCGCCGCGGCGACGACATCGGGGCGCGCCGCCGACAACCACCGAAGCTTGGACAGCGGTGACATCGGATGAAGAGGCGTGCCCGTTCTGCGGTACACGGTCATTCCGCCGTTGTTCCTGAGCCACTCCGTCTCGGCGCGGCTGCGCATGTCGGCATACGTGATCGCCGGCATGAGTGGATCCCCGTGTTCGTCCACCGGCACGACGCTGTGCATCGCTGCGCTGAACCCGACCTGAGACACCGATGAAGGACCAACCTCGGCGACCACGCGTCCGACCGCCGCGACGACCGCCTCGAAGACCTCGTGCGGATCTTGTTCGGCCGCACCCGGCTCCGGGACCCGCAGCCCGTACCCCTGCACCGCGGTCGCGACCGGACGGGCCCCGTCCGCGAACGCCACGCATTTCGCGTTCGACGTGCCCACGTCCACCCCGAGGACCAGCGACCGCATAAACCTCCTCCCGTTGCCTAATACCACGGGCGCCCCGAAGGAATGTTTAGCCACACTAATTAGTTCTGCTAAACACATGGATACGACCCAACAGAGCGAAAGCGAGCTCGTCGAGGACCTGCGTCTTGCAATCATGCGTCTGGCTCGCCGCCTTCGACAGCAGGCGGAGGCAGACGTCACGCCGTCGATGCTCTCGGCGCTTTCGACCCTCGAGCGTGCGCCCCGGACGTTGGGCGAACTCGCGGAGGCGGAACGGGTGACGCCTCCCACCATGACACGAATAGTCGTGCGGCTGGAGGAACGAAATTTGGTGGCGCGCGAACAAGATCCGGCAGATCGCCGCATCGCCCGAATTCGGCTGACGAGCGACGGACGCCGCCTGATCGCCCGCAATCGATCCCGCAAGAACGCCTACCTGGCGCGCCGCCTGCGGGCGCTCGACGACACCCGACCCGAAGACGTCGCGGCCGCGGTCGCGTTGCTCGAGCGCCTGCTCGACGATTCGGAATGAAGCGAATGTCTCCGAGATCGGGGCGGACGTTTCGTTCGCTCGGCAACCCGAACTACCGGCGCTATTTCGTCGGACAGACGATCTCGATGACCGGCACCTGGATGCAGACCACGGGCCAGATGTGGCTCGTCCTGCGCCTGTCGGGCACCGGCGTCGCACTGGGCATCACGAGCGCGTTGCAGTTCGCGCCGATCTTGGTGCTCGGCATGTGGGGCGGCATCGTCGCCGATCGCTTCGACAAGCGCAAGACCCTCCTCCTCACGCAGACTGCCGCCGCACTCCTTGCCGCGGGGCTGGGAGTCGCAACGCTTGCAAATGTTGCGTCGCTTCACATCGTCTACGCATTCGCGTTCCTGTGGGGCCTCGTCATCGCGGTCGACAATCCGACGAGGCAGGCGTTCGTCGCCGAGCTCGTCGAGCCGGAAGACCTGCCCAACGCCATCGGCCTCAATTCGACCATCGTGACCACCGCCCGCACCGCCGGTCCCGCGCTCGCGGGCCTGCTCATCAGCGTCGCCGGAGTTGGGTTCTGCTTTCTCGTGAACGCAACTTCGTACCTCGCGGTGATATGGGGTCTCGTCCACATGGACCGGGGGCGCCTGCGACCGTCGGAGCCCGCCGTCCGGGCTAAGGGTCAGCTTCGCGAGGGACTCAAATACGTCTGGAACACGCCCGTGCTGCGTTCGGCACTCCTTCTGATGGCGGTGGTAGGCACACTTGCCTACAACTTCCGGACCCTTATACCGCTCGTCGCCGAAAAGGTGTTCGGCGGCGGAGCGGGAACGTTTGGAACGCTGTCGGCAATGCTGGGGCTCGGCACGCTCCTGGGTGCGCTGGCGAGCGCCCGCACGGCCCGACCGACGCGGCGGCTGCTTCTAGGTTCGGCTCTTGCCTTCGGGCTGCTCATGCTCGTGACCGCGTCGGCGCCGACGCTGGCGCTGGCGATGGCCGCCCTCGTTCCCACCGGCGCGGCGAGCATCGTCTTTGCCGCCACCACCAACTCGATGCTCCAAACAACGGCGTCGCCGCCCATGCGGGGCCGGGTGATGGCGCTCTACGCGATCGTCTTCCTCGGCAGCACACCCATAGGTGGTCCCGTCGTCGGCTGGGTTGCGGAGACCTTCGGCACTCGGGTCTCGTTTGCCGTGGGCGGCGTCGCGACGCTGCTCGGCGCGATCGTGGCGCTGCGGCACCGAATCCGCAACGACACGGTCGTGGCCGTCGCCCGGGCCCGCGCTGCGTTCACATCGGCCGCGCCGTCGCCGAAGGAAATAACCGAGCGGAGGCGCGGCATGCGCCCCCGCTCCGGCAACTCTCCGGGCGCTAGAAAGCGGCGACGTTCAGCAGCGGCTCCTTCGTCCCGTCCCGATCATCACTCGAGTTCCAGTCGTCCGAGCCCGCGGCCATGAGGGCGGATCGGACCGCGGCGGGCGACGCATCGGGGTTCTGCGCGAGATACAGCGCCGCGCCGCCGGCGACGTGTGGACTCGCCATCGAGGTCCCCGACATCGTGGTCGTGCCGCCGCCGGAGCGGGTCGAGAGGATGCAGACCCCGGGGGCGATCACGTCGACGTCGGGCCCGTAGTTCGAGAAGCTCGCAAAGGTGTCGTCTTGGTCGGTGCGGCACGTAGGCGCCGCGCCGCCGCCGCCGACCCCGTTGAAGTCGGCGAGCGCACTAACGGTGATGACCTCGTCGTACGCCGCCGGTACCGACCCGGCGGCATCTGCCGAGCTGTTTCCCGCCGCGACGACGTAGGTCACTCCGGCTCCGACCGACTTGCAGATCGCCTTGTGTTGCGAGTCGTTGTTGGAGTTGCCGCAGTTGTTGTCGTCCCTGCCGCTCCCTCCGAGGCTCATGTTTGCCACCTCGATCTCGGCTGCCTTGGAAGTGACGTAGTCGATGCCGCAGATGACGTCGGCGGTGCTGCCGGTCCCCAACAGGTTCAGGACCTTGACCGGCCAGATCCGCGCCCCCGGCGCCACGCCGACGACGTCGCTTGCGTTGTCGAGGGCCCCGATCGTCCCGGCGACGTGGGTTCCGTGGCCCTGGTCGTCGTTCGCACCGCCCAGCGACGCCAGCACGCAGTTCTTGGCGCCGGCGCGGTAGACGTTGAGGTCGGGGTGGGTGAGGTTGACGCCGGTGTCGATGACCGCGACGTCGACGTCGACGCGTTCGTCGGATCCGTTGATCCGGGCGGTGGGACTGAGATCCGCCTCCGCCCGGTTCACCCCGGTCGGAAGGGTCTGCGCGGCCGCGGTCACGACCCGCGCCGGCTCGACCCAGCGAACGCCCGGAAGCTCCGCGACCAGCGGGACCACGGCCCGCGGGATGTGCGCCGAGTAACCGTTCAGGGCGTGGCGATAGACGTGACCGACATCGAGGCCGAAGACGCGGGCATGACGGGTTGCGGCGCGCCCCGGTGCGGCCGACTTCTTCAACACGACGATGTACTCGCCGGGGATGACGTCGCCGACACCGGGCAGAACCGGCGCCGGAGTTGGACCTTCGGCGGCGGCGGCACTCGCCACCATCGCCAGCAGCAGGGCGGCGACCGCGGCGCCCACACGTCGTCCTCTCACGGCAGCTCCTTTGTCGAAACGTCGATTTTCGAAAGATCGATCCGAGAAAATCTAGAACCTCACTATTCTCCGGGGAATTCCCAAACCCTACGCTCGGCGCCGTGATATCTCACGACCCGGGCCTCCCGTACGTTCTAGGCGTATGCATCCGCCTTTTCAGCAGGTTCTCGACGATTACGCGGGAGATGTCCTCAAGTTTCTGACCGCCTCATGCGGCCGGCTCGAAGCCGAGGACTGCTTTCAGGAAACCGTCGTTTCGGCGCTGCGGGCCTACCCGCGCCTGACCCACACGACCAACCTCCGGTCGTGGCTCCTCACGATCGCCCACCGCAAGGCAATCGACGCGGCGCGCCGGCGGGCGCGGGCGCCCGTCCCGGTGGCGGCGGTGCCGGAGGGGGCGGGCGCGACGGGT
>Ga0247713_1000108_pt1 | contig 58550 bp, 59 predicted proteins | sample 21E_NmetaG_FD_189936 | JGI IMG/M metagenome (GOLD analysis project Ga0247713, IMG submission 189936) | Soil microbial communities from hillslope of Landscape Evolution Observatory, University of Arizona, Oracle, AZ, United States - 2-1-E_N | ecosystem: Engineered > Artificial ecosystem >... | reverse complement strand
TTCTGGTCGTGGAGGACCTTGGTGATGGCCGCGGTCAGTGTTGTCTTGCCGTGGTCGATGTGGCCCATCGTGCCCACGTTGAGGTGCGGCTTCGTGCGGTCGAACTTCTGCTTGGCCATCGTGTCGTTCCTGTCCTTGGGAGCTGTTCGTGTGGAATGCGGTAGCGGCGGGCGGACTCGAACCGCCGACCCCTCGATTATGAGCCGAGTGCTCTTACCAACTGAGCTACGCCGCCAGACCTGCTGTGGCTGACTTCAACGTGCAACTGCGAGCCCCCTATCGGAATCGAACCGATGACACCAGCCTTACCATGGCTGTGCTCTGCCGACTGAGCTAAGGGGGCAGTCCCACAGATGATAGTCAGCCGGCCCGGGGTCGCCGTCCGGTTAGCCCGGGCGACCGACGCCGAGGCCATCCGGGCCATCTACAACCTCGAGGTCACCGAATCGACGGTGACCTTCGACCTCGTCCCCCGGACGCTCGCCGACCAGCTGGCCTGGCTCGAGGAGCACGACGGCGTCCATCCTGCGGTGGTCGCCGAGCTGGGCGGCGAGGTGGTCGGGTTCGGGTCCCTCGGGCCCTACCGGAGCCGGCCGGCCTACGCCACGACGGTGGAGGACTCGGTGTATGTCCGCCGGGAGACCCGGGGTGCGGGGTGCGGCCGGGCCATCCTGGGCGAGCTGATGCGGCTGGGAACGGTCCACGGGTTCCATGCGGTGATGGCCCGCGTCGTCGGCGGTCATGCCGCGTCCATCGGTCTGCACACCAGCTGCGGGTTCCAGTTGGTGGGCGTCGAGCGAGAGGTCGGCCGCAAGTTCGGCCGGTGGCTCGACGTCGTCCTCATGCAACGGTTGCTCTAGAAACCGACCCGACTGCTCTAGAAGAAGATGTCGCCGGCCGAGCGGGAGAACCTGCCAAGGGCCCGCTCGGCCGGCGACACACCTACACCTGCCGAGTCGCTACTCCAGGGTGCAGCCGCAGGAGTTGATCTCCCGGGTGATGATGCCCCGGCCCGTGTCCATGTGGGTGGTGCAGGGCATGCAGGGGTCGAAGCTGCGGATGGCCCGCAGCACGTCGATGCCCTTGACCTGGTCGTCGGGCACGGACTCCAGGATGGGGGTGTCGACGACGGCCTGCTCGTAGGGGCCGAGGCCGCCGAAGGGGTCGGTCGGGGAGGCGTTGATCGTCGATGGCGTGCTGATCTGGTAGTTCACGATCTTGCCCTTGTCCATGATCATGTGGTGGACCAGGTAGCCCCGGCCCGCCTCCCAGAACCCGACGGACACGCGCTCGTCGCGGGGGATCTTGAAGGGGGTGTGGACCTTGGTGTCGCCCTGGCGCCAGTACTCGAAGGCCTTGAGGAGGCAGTTCATGCCGATGGTGGCGGTGAAGGCCATGGAGTAGGCCCGGGCCCGGTTGCGCTCGAGGGCGCACAGGGTGCGCGGCAGCGGCCAGAACAGCTCGGTCTCCGGCAGGGCGTGGCGGGGCAGCAGCATGCGGATCCCGTCACCGGTGGGCTCGCAGAAGGGGTTCTCGGTGTAGTCGCCACGGATGGCCGTGCCCCAGAGCTGCCCGTAGGCGCCGGTCTCGACCACCTGGCGGTCCCAGCGGGGGGCGGTGTCCCAGGTGTAGCGCTCCTTGAAGTTGGTGCCCGTCGGCTTGGGGAGGGTGGTCTTGTTCCAGGGGTTGTACGGCGACAGCGGGTTGCCCAGGGGGTCGGTGCGGAAGCGCTGGGGCCCGGTCTTGGTCCAGTCGTCGTAGAAGGAGTGCTCGATGAACTCCTCCATGCCCATGTTGATCTCGGTCAGCTTGGTCGTGACGAGCTTGCCCTCGATGATCACGGAGGGGGTCGACCACCGCTTGTCGCCCCACATGTCGCAGTTGGCGTAGGTGGCGTCGTAGTACTCGGAGTTGTCCCAGATACCGCTCTGGATGATGTTCGTCGGCCGGGCGCCGACCTGCTCGTAGGCGGGGTTGGCGTCGAGGAAGAAGTCGCACAGGTCGTCCCAGATGCGGCAGATGACCTTGCACCAGTCGATGATCTTGCCCAGCTGGGCGTAGTACTCGTTGAACGTCGAGGTCGTCACCGTCGTCGACATGCCGCCCGGCACGATCGTGCTCGGGTGCGGGAACTTGCCGAACATCAGCATGCACATGATCCGCCCCACCCGGGTCCACTCGAGGGCCTCGAGGTAGATCTTGCCCGTCAACGGGTTGAGGGCGTCCATGATGTCCTTGACGGTGGTGTAGCCGTGGATGTCGCCGTGGGGGGCGAGGGTCTTCTCGGCCCGGGTGACCAGCTCGGGGTTGGTGACGCTGACCAGCGCCGTCGAGTAGTCGGGGCCGGCCAGCAGACCGAGGTGCAGCGGGCGGTCGTAGAACATCTCGCCCACCTCGCCCAGGTTGCGCACCTCGACGCCCAGGGGCGGCGGGCACACGCCGAAGGCCTGCTCGATGTTCAACGCCGAGCACGAGGCATGAACGCCGCCACAGACTCCGCACGCCCTGGAGGAGATGTCGATGGCGTCACGGGGGTCGCGGCCCTCGAGGATGACCTCGTAGCCCCGGAAGAGCATGGCCCGGGCGTGGGCGTCGACGGCCCGGCGGTTCTCCAGGTCGAGCACGGTGTGGACGGCCAGGGCGCCGGCCACCCGGGTCATCGGGTCGATGTTCCAGTCCCGCAGCCGGGGCGGGGCGGCCAGCTGGGCGCCGGGGCCCTCCTTGCGCCGCACGTAGCCCTTGGGCTGGGCCACCTGCACCGAGTACGGGTCGGCAACCCCTTCCTTGAGCCGGGCTTTGCCATCATGACCGAACTCGATGGGCAGGTTCTTGAAGCACATGGGGCACCTCGCGCACTCGGAGTCAGATTCTTATTGCAGTATAAACTAGAGAAACCCTACGTGTCTGGGTCATCTACCGCCAAGGCGCTCTACGCTGGTAACCACCACCCGCCGGAGGGCGGCCCCGACGATGACCACAGCACCCCGCGCCTTCGCCCACCGTTCCGGACCCCTCCGGTGACCGCCCGAGACGGCCGCTCCCCGCGCCCGGAGCTCGTGCAGCGCCAGGCCCGGGCCCTCGGTGATCCCACCCGCTACGAGATCTTCCGGTTCGTGGCCGAATCCCGTGGGCCGGTACGGGTGGCGACCCTTGCCGAGTACCTCGGCTTCAACCACAACGCCGTCCGCCAGCACCTGGCCAAGCTGACCGACGCCGGCCTCCTCACCGAGGAGCGAGCCTCCCCCACGACGACCGGCCGCCCTCCTCTGGAATACCGAGTGGCGCCCACGGCCATGGGCAGCTGGGGCGCGCCGGGGCCCTACGAGCTCCTCGCCCTCATGCTCCTGGAGATCGCCGACGGGGACCGCACGCCGGCGGAGGCCGGGGCCGAGGCCGGGCGCGCCCTCGGCGCCACGTGCCCAGACGGTGCCGATCCCCTGGACGCCGTCGAGGCGGAGATGGCCCGCAGAGGCTTCGAGCCGCTTCGGCAGACGCATGGACGGGTCACCGAGCTGGTGCTTCAGCGGTGCCCGTTCCTCGCCGCGGCGAGCGCCCGGCCGGAGGTGGTGTGCGAGATCCATCGGGGGCTGGCCGCCGGCATCCTCGACGGCTTGGGGGCCGACCAGCAGGTCCGCGAGCTCATCGTCCGACCGCCCGCGGAGGCCGGCTGCCGGCTCCGGTTCGAGGCCCGACCGCCGGCGCCGGAGCTGGCACCGTGAGCGTCCCCCCGGAGCCCTCCGACCGGCCCACGCACCCCAAGCGGCAGACGTTCGTCCTCCTGGCCGGGGTGTTCGCCGTCGTGTTGCTTCTGGCCCTGATCAGCACGCTGGCCGGAGCCCACTAGGCCGGTGGTGCGCAGGATCACCGCCTTCCACCAGGACGACGAGGGTGGGTGGGTGGCCGAGCTGTCCTGCCTGCACGGCCAGCACATCCGCCACCGGCCACCGTTCCAGAACCGCCCGTGGGTCCTCACCGACGCCGGTCGCCAGGATCACCTCGGCACCGACATCGACTGCCCGCTCTGCGACCGGGCGGAGCTACCAGGCGGCCTCATGGTGACGCGGACCGCCGGCCCGTTCGATCAGGACACAATCCCGCCGGCGCTGCGCAAGGACCATGTGGTCGGAGACGGCCGCTGGGGATGCCTGCGGGTCCTGGAGGGTGCCGTCGGGTTCGCCATGGCCACCGACCCGCCGCTGGAGCGGCGCCTCGGCGCCGGCGATCACCAGGCCATACCGCCCGGCGTCGCCCACCACCTGGTGGTGGACGGGCCGGCGCGGGTCGCCGTCGACTTCCTCGTCCGGGAGGGCGCCGGCTAGGGCCGGATGGGCTGCAGGCGGACCACGGCTCGGAGGTCGCCGTAGAACCGGGCCTCCGTCACGATCATCGACGGTGACGCCGGGTGGGCCAGCCACCCGGCCAGCTCGTCGACCTGGCCCGCGCCCCGAACCTGAAGCAGGACGCTGCCTCCCGGAGCCACATGGCGGGCGATCTCGCCCAGGAAGCTCCGCATCTTCTCCAGGCCGTCCGGCCCGCCGTCGATGGCCGCCGGCGGATCCTCGGGGTAGAGGAGGATGTCCTCCGAGGGGACGTAGGGCGGATCGGCGATGACGACGGCGAAGATCTCGTCGTCAGCCAGCACGCCGGCGGCGGTACCGCAGCGCTGCTCGACCCGGTCGGCGCACCCGTTCCTCGCCGCGTTGGCGCCCGCCCACCGGCACGCCGCCGGGTCACTGTCGACCTGGATCAGCCGCGACCCGGCCATCACCGCGGCGGCCAGGCCGATGTGGCCGGCGCCACAGCCGACCTCGAGGAGCGGTCCGCCGCCGGCGGCCAGGGCGGAGGCCCACTCGGACTGGGCGAGGGTCCACGGGCGGGGGCGGAGGACCGAACTGTCGAAGGCCACCTCGACGGGCCCGAAGGCCAGGAGCTCCTGGGCGGTGACGGCGGTCACGACGCCCGCCGCTGCTGCTCGACGAACATGCCGGCCATGGCTTCGAAGAAGGCGGCGTTGACCATCGACCGCCAGCGGGCACCCCGGATGATCCCGGGCGCAAACCGGGGGTCGTCGTCGAAGGGGGCGACGGCCTTGTCGACCCAGTCCTTGCCGTGCCGGGGGTCGACCTCGGCGTGCTCGACGTAGAAGTCGAGCGCGTCCTCGCCGGCGCCGATGCGCTCCAGGGCGGCGACCACCTTCCGGCACCGCGGGCCGGCCTGGAGCTCCAGCAGGCCGAGGGCACCGAGCATCTCCGGCTGGAGCCAACGGTTCGTGGCCAGCAGGCCACCGAGCACCGACCGCTCGAGCGCCTCGACCGTCTGGCGCTCCCGCGGCGGGCAGGACAGGCCGAGCGTGCGGGTCAGCTTCCGGTGAAGCTCGGTGTGGACCCGCGCCAGGGTTCCGTTGCCCATCTCGTCCCAGTAGTTCTGGGCCAGCTCCAGCTTGGCCGTGCCGTCGAGGCCGATCTGGCAGGCGGCGACCAGATCGTCGAAGCCGCCGTCGGGCCCGCCCTCGATGGACAGGAACTCGACGATGTCGTCGCGGTCCGCGTCCTCGGCCAGCCATGTGTAGATCTCGGGGATCCGATCGCGCCCCGCGATCGCCCGCATGGCCTCGGTGGGGCGGTCGCCGACGTCCCAATCGACGGCCTCGTCACGGCGCACCAGCTCGGCCAGCAGTACTTCCTCGAGCCGCCACTTGAGCTCGGCCACGGCCGGGTGGTGCTGGAACCGCTCCCACCCCTGGAGGCGCCCGAGGGGCGCGGTGTGGAGGTCGTGGATGGCCGAGAGGGTCAGCAGCAGGTCACGCCAATCGACCGGATCGGCGCCGGCCAGCGCCTCCAGACTGCGGCCGCCATCCGCCAGGGCGGTACCAAACTGCATGAAGAGCGGATGAAGAACGGCGCGCTTTGACACGGGGACGCGGTACCCCCACCTATCTGGGGGCAAACCGTTCCGCTCGTCGGTGGGCCGGGAAGGATTCGGACCCTCCGTAGGCTGTGCCGGCTGATTCTTCGGTCCCGTGAGCGGGGTCCGGGGACGTCCGCTCCGATCCGGTCCGAGGTGGCCCACCTGCGGTTTCCCGCCTACCCGCCAGCCGCCGATCCGACACCGTCCGGCCTCGTTATGGAACTACGGCCCAAGCCTTGCTTGCACCCCTGGAATGAACGTCGGACCGGCGTCCGTCCTCCACCTCGGGCGAAACCTGGGCGCACCGGGCCAGGGCCGGCGGGGCGCCGACGGTGACCAAGTTGTGACCAGGGGGCTCTCAGCCCCCCACTGGTCGGAGCGGCCGGGTGAGTCGGCGACGCTCTGACCAGCACGCATGCAGCTGGTGGGCCGGGAAGGATTCGAACCTCCGTAGGCTGTGCCGGCTGATTTACAGTCAGCTCCCTTTGGCCGCTCGGGCACCGACCCAGGACTGCAGGAACGACGATAGCGTCTTGTCGTGCCTACGTTCGACGTCGTCTCCGAGGTCGACCTCCAAGAGGTCAGAAACGCAGTCGACCAGGCCCACCGCGAGGTGGCGACCCGGTTCGACTTCAAGAGCACCGGCTCTACCATCGAGCTCGGAGACGGGGAGATCCAGCTCCACTCCTCCACCGAGGACCGCCTGCGCGCCCTCGTGCAGGTCCTCGAGGAGAAGCTGGTGCGACGGAACGTGTCGCTGAAGGGCCTTACCTACGAGAAGGTCGAGGAGGCGTCGAAGGGCACCGTGCGCCAGAAGGTCCTTCTCGCCGCCGGCATCGACGACACCCGGGCCAAGCAGATCAACCGGTTCATCAAGGACCGGGGGGTCAAGGGCGTCTCGTCGCAGACCCAGGGCGATCAGGTGCGGGTCACCGGCAAGAAGCGCGACGACCTCCAGAACCTCATCGCCGCCCTGAAGGAGGAGGACTTCGGCATCCCGCTGCAGTTCAAGAACTTCCGGGACTAGCTGCCCTTCCCCAGGACCGGGGCCAGCGCCCGGGGGGTGAGCGGGCCCAGGATGGTCAACGCCACCTGGTGGCCCTCCCGCAAGGCGTCGGCCTGAGCCTGGGCCGCCGTGGTCCTGCCGTCCCAGTCGATGCGACCAGCCAGCCGGGCCAGCTGGAGCTGGGCCACGCGGATGGTGCCGCCGCCGGCGCTGACGCTCGAGGCCCACAGGAGCGGGCCCACGGCCCGGCCGGCGGTGGTCGGCGACTGGCCGTCGAAGCGGCGCAGCACGCCGGCGCCGGTGACGGCCCGGGAGACGCCGACGCTGTTGGCCGCCAGAAGGGCGGCGGCATTGTTGATGGCCTCGTTCAACCACTGGTCGAGGATCGGCTTCGGGTTGACGGCGGCGCCGCCCTTGGGATGGATCTCGAAGTGGACGTGCGGGCTACCGCCGAGGGCATTGCCGCTGTCGCCCAGGTAGCCGACCACCTCGCCCTGCTTGACCGCCTTCCCGTTCGACAGGTTCTTGGCGAAGCTGTCGAGGTGGGCCATGTAGTAGAAGGTGCCGTCCGGTTGGGTGACGTAGGCCCCCTTGCCCCCGAGGCCCCCGTCCGTGAAGCTGACCACGCCGGCATACGGCGCCCGGACCGGCGTGCCGCGGGCCCCGAAGATGTCGGTCCCTTGGTGGAGGTGGAACGGCGGCCCGAACCGGGGCTCCCACCAGTCGTCGGCGTAATCGGCCATGCCGGCGACCGGGAAGTGCCCGAAACCGGCGATGGCGGCCTCCTCGGCGGTGAGGCCGAGATCCTGCAACGGCCGGAGCGCGTCGAGCAGCGGTTTGGTCGACCGGGCGCCGGTGCGGCGGACCGAGTTGATCAGGGGGATGTACTCCTGGGGGATGACGCCGGGCGCCAGCTTCGTGGTGGTGGTGGTCGCTGGTGCGCCAGGTGCCGGGTTGGGGCTCGCACCCCCCGCCGCCGGCGCCGCGGTGGTGGGTGTGGCCGGCGCCACCGTCGTCGTCGGCAGGAGCTTGTTGACCAGATCCTCGAGCAGGTTGACGGTGGTCGGCGTCGTCGCCGGCGGGGCCTGGGCGCCGGCCTGACCTCCCGCCAGAAGCGCCACCAGCAACCCGACGACCGTCACCCCGACCGCGACAGATGAGCGAAACCGTTCCGGCACGATCCCGTTCTCTTCGCCGCCTCCGGGCAGATCTCCTGCCCGGGCTCAGGCGGGCGGGGGCGGTGCCGGCCTCAGGAGCGCCACTCGCCGGCGCGCAGGCGGGCGATGCGGTCCTCCATCGGCGGGTGAGTGGTGAAGAGCTTGGCGAACTGCACCCGCCGGCCGGTGAGGGGGTTCACGATGTACTTCGACGCCTGGGCGGGGTCGACCGCCATCGGCACGGCCCGTGCCCCTTGCTCGAGCTTGGCCAGCGCCCGGGCAAGGGGTTCACCGTCGCCGATCAGACGGGCGCCGGTGCGATCCGCCTCGTACTCCCGGCTGCGGCTCAAGGCCATCTGGATGACCATGGCCGCGATGGGGGCCAGGAGGCTGAAGGCCAGGAGCGCCAGCGGGTTGGCGTTGTTGTTGTTGTCGCGGCCACCGCCACCGAACATTGCGCCCCACATGGCCATGCGGGCGACAAAGGTGATGCCCATGGCGACCGCGGCGGCCACCGAACCGATGAGGATGTCTCGGTTGCCGACGTGGCTGATCTCGTGGGCAAGGACGCCCCGCAGCTCGTTCCAATCGAGGATCCTGAGGATCCCCTGGGTGACGGCGACGGCGGCGTGGTCGGGGTTCCGCCCGGTGGCGAAGGCGTTCGGCTGCAGGTCCGGCGTGACGTACAGCTTGGGCATCGGCATGTTGGCGGCAGCCGTCAGCTCCCGGACGATCCGGTAGTACTCGGGCATCTCCGCTTCGGTGACCGGGACGGCCCGGGCCGACTTGATGGCGATGGTGTCGGAGAACCAGTACGAGCCGCCGACGAACACCAGACCGAGGACCAGGCCGAGGAACAGCCCGCCGCGGCCGAAGAAGCTGCCGATCATCATCAGCAGGCCACCGAGGGCGGCCAGCAGCGTGAAGGTCTTGATCGTGTTCTTGCTCATTGTCCTCTCCTGGAAGCGTCCAGCTATGTAAACGCTTTCACACCCCCGCGTAGTTCCGCGACGGGTCGAGAGTCAGTTCCCTGCCGGCTGGGAGGGAGACAGGCCGGCAAGCGCCGGCGCGCCGGCGTCGGGGGAGTCGAGGAAGCTGGTCAGCACCGCGCCCAGCGCCTTCACCGTGACCGGCTTGGTCACGTAGGCGTCCATGCCGGCGGCCAGGCACTTGTCCTCGTCGCCCTTGATGGCGGAGGCGGTCAGGGCGACGATCGGGATGTGGTGGCCGGGCGGCTCCCGGCGCCGGATCTCCTCGGTGGCTTCGTAGCCGTTCATCTCCGGCATCTGGCAGTCCATGAGCACGGCGGCGTAGGGAACGTGCTCCACCGCGTTCACGGCCTCAAAGCCGTTGGCGACGACGTCCACCCGGTAGCCCAGGCGCTTCAGCATGGCGGCTGCCACCTTCTGGTTGACCGGGTTGTCCTCGGCGACCAGCACCCGAGGCCCGCCGGCACTGGGCCACGCCGGCTCCGGGCGCGGTACGGCCGCCGTGACGGCGGCCGTGGCCCCGACCGCGAGCGCGGTGGTCAGAGCTTCCAGCAACTCGGCCTGGCGCACCGGCTTGGTCAGGTACGCGGAGACCCGGTCAGAGCTACCGGCCCTCGCCGAGGAGGCCGATGTCAGCATGACGATCCGCATGCGTTCCAGCGCGGGATCGGCGGCGATGGCCCGGCACAGGTCCAGACCGTCCGTGCCGGGCATGTGGCGGTCGAGGATGGCGACGTCGGGCACGGTGCCGGCGGCGACAGCACGCCGCAGGACCTGGAGGGTGGTGCCGGCGTCAGGGGCCGCGAGGGTGGTCATCCCGAAGGTGGCAAGTTGGCGCTCGAGGATGGCCCTGTCCGCGTCGTTGTCGTCGACGATCAGCGCCGACGTGCCCCGGAGCGAGTGACGTTCGACCGCCGCCGTCTCGAGGTCGGGGCGAGCCTTCAGGCCGGCGGTGAACCAGAACGTGCTGCCCTGGCCGGCGGCGCTCTCCACGCCGATCGTGCCGCCCATCATCTCGATGAGCCGCTTGGAGATCGCCAGCCCCAGGCCGGTACCGCCGTAGCGGCGGGTGGTGGAGGCGTCAGCCTGCGCGAATGACTCGAACAGGCGTTGCTGGTCGCCGGCGGCGATGCCCACGCCGGTGTCCCGGACCTCGAACCGCAGCATTCCGGAGGTGCCGGGCTCCCGGCGGACCGTCACCTCGACCTCACCGCGGTCGGTGAACTTGATGCCGTTGCTCACCAGGTTGGTGAGGATCTGGCGGACACGGCCCAGATCCCCCGAGACCACGGTGGGGACGTCAGCGGCGACCATGGTCACCAACTCGAGTCCCTTGCCGTGCGCCAGCGGGGCGAGGAGCTCTTCCACGCCCTCGACCACCTCGCGCAGGTCGAAGTCGGAGATCTCCAGCTCCAGACGGCCGGCTTCGATCTTGGAGAAGTCCAGGATGTCGTTGATGATCTCCAGCAGCGCCTCGCCGGAGCGGCGGGCGGTCGCCGCGAACTCACGCTGGTCGGGATCCAGCTCGGTGTCGAGGAGCAGGCCCGTCATCCCGATCACGCCGTTGAGCGGCGTGCGGATCTCGTGGCTCATGTTGGCCAGGAACTGCGACTTCAGCCTGGAGCCCTCCACCGCCTCCTCCCGGGCCGCCTTGAGCGAGGCCAGCGACTCCTGCAGCTCGCCGGTGCGCTCCTCCACCAGGGCCAGCGCGTAGTCCCGGCGCCGGATCATCGCGTCGACCACGGCGAAGACGGCCATGGAGACCACGAGGCCTACGGCCAGTACGACGAAGGGGAGCCGCTGGACCAGCGAGCCCACAAGCGGCTTCTCTGCCGCAACGGAGAGGAGCCACTTGCTGTCGCCGGCGACGAAGGGCCGCAGGATCGAGCCCGCGGGCACGGGCGGCTTGCCCGGGCGAGCGCTGGTGAGCAGGAGCTGGGCGGGGTCCGGGTCGGGCGAGGCGTAGAGCGAGCCGATCAGCTCCGAGAATGGAGCCGACTCGGTGGTAGGCGAGGGAGCCTCGGGACGGATGATGACCTCCCGGTACACGACGCTGCCCTGCGGGGCGGCGGGCGGCCCCAGGGCGAACCCGATCGTCTTGACACCGTCCGCCTCCATGACCGGGGTGCTGACGATCGTCGGGACCTCCAGGGCCCGGCGAATGGCATCCGTCCGAGGCCCGGTGAGGACCTGCCCGACGGCCAGATTGGGCCCGCCGGCGAATTCGGCCACCAAGCCGTCCGGCGTCTCGCGGATCATGCCGACAGCGGCGAGGTTCTTGTCGCCCAACCCCGCCACCTCCCGGAAGCTGGCCGCTGAGCCGCCGCTCACCCGGGTGACCGTGCCGATCAGGTTCAGCCTGGCCTGGGTGGCCGAGATGAGGTTGCCCAGGACGAGGTTGACCTCGGCGGTCCGCTCCTTGAGAAGCACGCGCTCGTGCTTGTCCACGAGGCCACGCATCGTCCACGCCGCGACCCCGCTCGCCGAGATGAGCATGACCAGGAAGACGACCGACAGGCTCCGCAGCCGCCGACGAGCCGATGTCGTGGGCCGTTCGCCGTTCGGACCGGGACCTGCATGCAGCATTCTCTCTTCGCCCCCGAGTCGCCGTTTATCAACACAGAACTCTGCCGGTGTCATCGGCACCCCGGGGTCTGGCCTTGATAGCTTTTCAGCGGCGTGGTATCCCCCGACGCGGTGCGGCGAAGGGTCCGGACGTCGGGCGGGCTCGACCTGTGCGTCTCGCCTTCTGGACCGAAGGACCGTGACGAGCTGTATGTCCGTTTTGCCGAGGTCGTCGCCGCCGGCGAGGGCTATCCGCAGGCCCCGGGGCCCTTGACCGTCGCCGAGTTCGAGGAGTACTGGCTGGCCGGCAAGTCGCTCGTGGCCGTGGCCCACCACGACGGTGAGTTGGCGGGGTCCTACTACCTCAAGCCCAACTTCCCTGGCCGGGCCGCCCACATCGCCAACGCCGGCTACTTCGTGGTCGCCGGCCTTCGGGGGCGGGGGGTGGGAACGGCCCTGGTCGAGCACTCACTGGTCGAGGCCCGTCGCCTGGGCTTCGACGCCCTCCAGTTCAACCTCGTCTTGGCCTCCAACCCGGCCCGCCGGCTCTACGAGCGCTTGGGCTTCGAAGCCGTGGGCCGGGTCCCGGAGGCGGTGGACGGGGAGGACGCCATCGTCTACTGGCGGCGCCTGTGACTCACCGCCGGCAGACCTGGCGAGACGGTCAGGCGCCCGGCTGGACGACCGGCCCCACGGTCGGGTCGTAGAACGACCCGGTCATGCCCGGCTGGAGCTGGCCCGGGGGAAGGTTGGGATTCCCGGTCGATGCCACGAAGTCGGTGAACTCACCACCGGGGGCGCAGCTGGTCCGCCCGAGGCAGGTGAACCGGGCTTCCATGCGGCCCCCACCCTGGATGTCGCGGAACGTGCCGGTGCTCTCAGTCGGCGAGAACTGGAAGCCGCCGTAGAGGTGGAGGTCGTTCTCGGCCTGCAGGATGATCTGGCCCTCGAAGTAGGAGACGAGGATGTTCGGGGAGGCCGTCCATTCGCCGTTGACCTGCACGCACAGCTGGGTCCTGATCCGGCCCCGGACCGTGCCCTGCCTGCCGTTCCACGAGGTGATCGTCCCGTCGACGCCGTGGCGGACGCGGGCCGCGCCCGTCGCGTTGTCGTCCACGCCCGGGTAGTTCGGGGTGAAGTTCAGGCCGATGTCGTTGAAGGGGGCGTTGCCGGCGCAGGTGCGCGACGAGTAGGCGAAGGTACTGCCCGTCGTAAAGTTGTACGGCAGCCGCTGCGACGGGAACTGCAGGACGCCGGCGCTGTGGGTATGCACCGTCATCTGGACCTGACCACTGGCCGCCTGGGTCTGGGCGCCGGCGGGGCCGGCGCCGGCCATTGGGACAAGGAGGGCGGATGCGAGCAGCAGCGATGAGAGCTTCTTCATTGAGTGTCCTTTCGTGATTTGACGCGCCACGCAGTGGTCGCCACTTTCCCGCTCGGTGCGGCGACTCGCGGTTACTGCCCCATCGAACCAGTGACAAACATCTCGGCACCGGAGTTGGCGCGCCGCAGGAGATCGAGTCCCGGCCCGAACCGTGTGCCTCAACCCCCGGGAGGCGCGCAAGGAGCCGGCGCGGCCCGAGACCCCGAGCCCGTCACCGACAGCTGCCGCCTCTGCGCACGAGCGCATGTCGCCCTTGTCGACGGGTGCCTAGCCACAGGCGATCGGCAATGATCGCATCATGAACGACGTCGCCCCGCTGGAGCGTTTTCCTGAGGACTGGGAGAGGGCGCTCGCGATCGTGGCCCATCCGGACGACATGGAATACGGAGCGGCGGCCGCGGTGGCCCGCTGGACCGGGCAGGGCAAGCACGTCGCCTATCTGCTGGTCTCCGACGGCGAGGCCGGCATCCAGTCGATCCCGCCTGCCGAGGCGGGCCCCATCCGCCGGGAGGAGCAGCGGGCGGGCTGTGACGCGGTTGGTGTCTCCGACGTCGAGTTCCTCGGCTACCCCGACGGCGCCATCGTCGAGAGCCTGGAACTGCGGGCCGACCTTGCCGCCGCCATTCGCCGGCACCGTCCCGACGTCGTGCTCTCGATCAACTTCCGGGACACCTGGGGCGGCTCCAGCTGGAACCATGCCGACCACCGGGCCGTGGGACGGGCACTGCTCGACGCCGTGCGGGACGCGGCAAGCCCTTGGTTCGCGACCGGGCGGGGCCCCGCTTGGGCCGGCGTGCGATTCGCGGCGTTCAACGGCAGTCCCCGACCGACGCACGCCGTGGACGTGACCCCCACCCTCGAGGCCGGTGTCCGGTCGCTCGAGTGCCATCGCGTCTACCTCGACAACCTGAGCGGCGCCATGGCGTCTCCGGCCGAATTCCTCCGGGCCAGCGCCGCGGACACGGGGCCCCAACTCGGTGTGGAGTTGGCGACGGGTTTCGAGGTCATCGGCTGAGGGCGCCCGAGACGCGCCCGCCGTTGCGATCGCCGGCACGGCGCCCACGGTCCTGAACTCCCGGGTGCGGCTAGCACCCCCGCGGGCAATTCGGGCTAGCACCCTTTCGACCGGCCGCCCACCCGGCGAACCTATGGGCATTCACCTGGAGCCGGAGCCGGAGCCGGCAGACCTCCGAGCTGAGAGGGAGTCACATGACCAACGTCCTGCGACGCATGCTGTTCATCGCCGCGGCCATGACCGTGCTGAGCGCCGGCACGGCCGGAGCGCTCATGAGGGAACCGACCGAGCCGATCGACACGTCAGGAAGCGGCGGCGGTGTGACCTACCAGGCCACACCCGACTTCAACGGAGACAAGACCGCTGACTCGTGCGCCGTCTCCGACAGCGACCGGACGGCGTCGTGCACGATCAAGACCCAGACGATCACGGGGACAAGCACCTCTCCGAACGTGACCTACCGAACGAGCCTCGATCCCGGGTGGATGGCAGGACGGGCATGGGTCGACCACAACGGCGACGGCAAGGCGGACTACTGCCGGGTCGTGGACTACACCCGGCTGGCCTGCACCGTCTCCATCGCCCCGGCGACGACACCCGCGTCCTCGCTCGGCAGCGGGTTCGGCGAGGGATTCGGCGACACCTTCTACTCGCAGAACCTCGACGCCGGCTGGGACGACACCCGCACCTGGAAGGACGTCAACGGTGACGGCAAGATGGACTACTGCCGTATCACCGGCAACTTCATCGCCGGCTATCAGGCGCAGTGCACCATCTCCAACGGTCAGGGCTTCGGGGGCACGGTCATCACCTTGTTCTGACCTGCGGGGCCTGGGAGGGCGAGAACCCACGCCGCGCCTCGGCGTGACGACGTCGCCTGGGAAATGCCGCGCTACTCGTAGTACCCCGAGTGGATGTAGACGCAGGGGAGGCCTTCCTCGTGGAACATCTCGAGGTTGCGGCGGTCGTCCTCGAATGCGAGCCGCAGGTCGAAGCCGTACTTGCGCAGCTCGGCGACCGTGCCCCGCTTGAACTCCCGGGCGGCGGCGTAATCGCCGAGGTTGCGCATGATGAGGAGGTCCCAGCGGACGCCGTAGCGCTCGAGCCAGGCCATGGTCTGCAGCTGCACCCGCACAGGGCGGCCGGTCAGCAGCACGACGGACAGGTCGCGATCGAGGAGCTCGAGGAGTCGGGCGACCTCGGCGATGAGTGGGTCGTCGCCGCACGCGTCGAAGAAGGCCCGCCAGTTGCGCCTGGCCTGGTCCTCCAGGAAGTGCTGGCGGCCGGTGGCGTCGGAGAGCACGCCGTCGATGTCGACGAGCACGGCGGGGCCGGCGGCGACCGGGTCGGCCCGCCAGCGCCAGTGCGAGGGGATGTCGGCCAGCCCGCTACCCCTCGTCCGGGCCGCCGGCCGAAGCTCGCCGCCTGATCTCCTCCACGACCGTGGGGTCGGCGAGGGTGGTGGTGTCGCCGAGGTCCCTGCCCTCGGCCACGTCTCGCAGGAGCCGGCGCATGATCTTGCCGCTGCGGGTCTTGGGCAGGTCGTCGGTGAAGATCACCGTGTGGGGGCGGGCGACGGCACCGATCTTCTTGGTGACGTGCTTGCGGAGCGCCTCGCCGTGCTCGCCGTCGGCTTCGATGCCACCCTTGAGGGTGACGTAGGCGATGATGGCCTGCCCAGTGGTGGCGTCCTTGGCCCCGACCACGGCAGCCTCGGCGACAGTCGGGTGGTCGACGAGGGCGGACTCCACCTCGGTCGTCGACACCCGGTGGCCCGAGATGTTCATCACGTCGTCGACCCGGCCCATGAGCCAGAAGTAGCCGTCGTCGTCGACCCGGGCGCCGTCGCCGGCGAAGTACCGCCCTTCGAACCGGGACCAGTAGGTCTGCGTGTACCGCTCGGGGTCTCCGTAGATGCCTCGCAGCATCGAGGGCCACGGCCGGGTGAGCGTGAGGTAGCCGCCGCCGGTGGAGCACGTGTTGCCGGCGTCGTCGACCACCTCGGCGGCGATGCCGGGCAGCGGGAAGGTGGCCGACCCGGGCCGCAGGGTGGTGGCGCCGGGCAGCGGCGAGATCATGATGGCGCCGGTCTCGGTCTGCCACCAGGTGTCGACAAGGGGACAGCGGCCGCCGCCGATGTTCTGGTGGTACCAGATCCACGCTTCGGGGTTGATGGGCTCGCCCACGGATCCGAGCACCCGCAGCGACGACATGTCGTGGGCTTCGGGGTACTCGGTGCCCCATTTCATGAACGTCCGGATGGCGGTGGGGGCGGTGTAGAGGATGCTGACCTTGTAGCGCTCGATGATCGACCACCACCGGTCCTTCTGGGGGAAGTCCGGACTTCCCTCGTACATCACCGACGTGGCCCCGTTGGCGAGGGGGCCGTAGACGATGTAGCTGTGACCGGTGACCCAGCCGATGTCGGCCGCACACCAATAGACGTCGGTGTCGGCGTGCAGGTCGAAGACGTACTTGTGGGTGAAGGCCACCTGCGTCAGGTAGCCGCCGGTGGTGTGCATGATGCCCTTGGGCTTGGCCGTGGTGCCCGAGGTGTAGAGCAGGTACAGGAGGTCCTCGGAGTCGACGGGCTCCGGCGGAACGGCGGCGTCCTCATCCGACACGCCGGCCATGAGCTCGTGGTACCAGTGGTCGCGGGCGTCGTCCCAGGCCACCGGCTTCTCCGTGCGGCGGACGACCACGACGTGAGCGATAGACGGCGTCTCTGCCACCGCGGCGTCGGCGTTGTCCTTGAGCGGTATCACGTTGCCCCGCCGCCAGCCGCCGTCGGCGGTGATCAGGACCTTGGCTTCGGCGTCGTTGATGCGGTCGCGTAGCGACTCCGAGGAGAAGCCGCCGAAGACCACGGAGTGCGGAGCGCCCAGGCGGGCGCAGGCCAGCATGGCCACCGGGAGCTCGGGGACCATCGGCATGTAGATGGCCACCCGGTCGCCCTTGGCCACGCCGAGTGACCGCAGGACGGCGGCGAACCGGCCCACCTCGGCCTGCAGGCCGGCGTAGGTGATGGTGCGGGTGTCGCCCGGCTCGCCCTCCCAGTGGAAGGCGACCCTGTCGCCCTTTCCGGCCTCGACGTGGCGGTCCACGCAGTTGTAGGCGACGTTGAGCTTGCCGCCCACGAACCACTTGGCGAAGGGCAGGTGCCAGTCGAGGATGGTGTGCCACTCCTGCGACCAGTCGAGGAGGTCCAGGGCCTGGCGGGCCCAGAACCCTTGCCAGTCACGGTTGGCGTCGTCGTACATCCACTGGTCGACGACGAGGGCGTCCTTCTTGAAGTCCTCGGAGGGCGGGAACGTCCGCTCCTCGAGCTGGAACGCCTCGATGGCGGGAGAGTCGGCCATGGGTTCGGAGCCTACCCAGCCTGTGGTGGATAGCCTTCCCGCGTGGACGCGCCCGGCGAGCTGCAATGCACCCGCCACCTCAAGCCGACGCGCATCACCTGCGTCACCTGCGACACGCCGATCTGCCCGGAGTGCGCCATCCGCACCGAAGTAGGGCTCAAGTGCCCCGATCACGCCAGCAAGCCGCGGGCGCCGGCCCGCAGTCGATGGTCGACGTTCGCCATCCCGCTGATCCTCCTCGTCATCCTCGGTGTGGCCCAGGTCCTGCGCAGCACCGGGCGGGGAGACCCGGAGACGCCCCGGTGCCCGACGGAGACGGCACCCGACGTCGGCATCGGCCCCGCCGGCGGGGGGGCCAAGTGGCGGGAGCTGTCGCCGTCGAACCTCTGCGGCCGCTACGACGCGTCCGTGGCCTGGACCGGCCAGGAGCTGCTCATCTGGGGCGGGGAGAGCTGCGCCGGCGCCTCGTGCCCCAACGACCAGGCGCCCCACCTGTCCGACGGCGCCGCCTACAACGTGGCCAACGACGCATGGCGGAGCCTTCCCCCCTCGGGCCTGTCGGGCAGAGAGGCGGCGGCCACCGTGTGGACCGGCACGGAGATGCTGGTGTGGGGCGGGACGACCGGCCAGGCGCTCGTGGCCGACGGGGCGGCGTACAACCCAACGGAGGACACGTGGCGGCCTCTGGCCGCGTCACCGCTGTCGGCCCGGACCGCCGCCGCCGCCGTGTGGACAGGTCGGGAGATGCTGGTCTGGGGTGGCAGCGAGACGGCCGACGGCGCCGCGTACGACCCGGCGGCCGACCGGTGGCGGCTGCTCGCCGCCGCTCCGATCGCCGGCCGAAGCTACCCGATCTCGGCATGGACGGAGCGGGAGATGGTCCTCTGGAGCGGGAGCGGGCTCAGTGACGGGGCGGCCTACGACCCGGCGACGGACCGGTGGCGGACCATCGCACCGTCTCCCCTGCGGGGGCGCTTCGCGCCGGCGTCGGCTTGGACCGGGCGTGAGCTGCTGGTGTGGGGCGGCGACTCGGATCAGACCTTCGTGGCCGACGACGGGGCGGCCTACGACCCGGCCGCCGACCGCTGGCGATCGCTGCCTCGAGCGCCGGTGGCGGCTCGGGCGGCGCCGGCGTCGGTGTGGACGGGGCGGGAGATGGTGCTGTGGGGCGGGATCGGCCAGCCCGGCGCCGGTGACAACAGCCCCTTGGACACGATCATCGAGCGGCGCACCCTCCTGTCCCCCGTGGGCGACGGCGCCGCCTACGACCCGGCCACCGACCGTTGGCGCGTCCTGGAACCGGTGCCCCTCCTGGGCCGGGGCTTCCCGATCGCGGCCTGGGACGGCCAGGGCATGATCATCTGGGGAGGGCTGGTGGTGGTCAGCTCGCCGGCGTCGGCATCTGAGGGCGTGCGCTACACGCCCTGAGCTCCGCTCAGCAACCGGCACTGGCCCACTCCAGCACGCGGAAGGCGCCGAGCCCGGTCTCGTCGGTCAGGGCGGCGGCCTCGTGCACCCGGCTTCGGGCCATGAGGGCCTGCAGGTCGCCGATATGGGCCCGCTCGTGCCACGCCCGCCGGGCATCGGCCGTCAGCTCGTCGATGTCGAAGGCCCGGAGGAACTCGGCCTGGCTGCGGTTGGCCGTCGGCGGTGGCAGCTGGTCGACGGCCACCTCGCAGGTGATGTCCTGGCGGCCGAGGTCGGCGAGGGGATGGGTGCCGCGACCGTGGCCCCGGTAGGTGCGGACCCAGTCGGTCCACGGCCGGCGGGCGAGCGACCGGGTCGTGTCGGCGTAGTCGATGACGACGACGCGGCCGTTGACCAGGCCGCAGGCCTCGTCGACCCACCGCCGGGCGGCCCGCTGCACCGGGATCCGGGCGCCGGCGGGCGCGTCGATGTCCGGGCCACCGTCGACCGGTACCAGTACCTCGGCCAGGCCGGCGTCCACCCGGACCTCGGCCCAGCCGCCGGCCTGTCGCTCCAGGAGGCCGAAGGGCAGGTTGTCGAGCAGCTCGTTGGCCATGACGACGCCGGAGAATGGCTCCGAAGGCAGGTCCGCCGCCGACTCCACGGCTTCGGGGTGCAGGGCCCGCAGCGCTGAGGATCGCTCGACCGCGACGTAGCGCAGCGCCGGCCCGCACGCCGGCCCGGCGGCGAGCACGGCCTTGGCCAGCGCCCCCCGGCCGGCGCCGGCCTCGACCACGGTGAACGGCGCCGGCTCACCCAGTTCCGACCACCAGGCGTCGAGGGCCCGGGCCAGGACGGCGCCGAACAGCGGGCCCACCTCGGGGCTGGTCAGGAAGTCGCCTGACCTGCCGGCGGCCCCGCCGGTCTCGTAGAACCCGAACCGGGGGTGGTACAGGGCGAGCTCCACCACCTCGTCGAAGCCGAGCGGGGCCCGCTCGGCGATGAGCTCCGCGATGCTGATGGCGCCTCTCCGCCGACTACGGAACCAGTGACGCCAGATCGCCGAAGTTGGCGAACGTCTGCGGGTACACGCCGACGACCACAACGGTCACCGCGGTGATGGCGAGAGCGGTGACGAGCGGCGCCGGCACCCGGATGGGGGTCCTGTCGCCGTCGGGCACCGGGTTCATCCACATCTCCTTGGCGACCGCCGCGTAATAGAAGAGGGCGATCACCGAGTTGACGGCCACCACGACGCCGAGGAGCAGGGCCCACGGCGTGCCGGCGTCGATGACGGCCCGGAACACGAACAGCTTGGCCCACAGTCCGGCGAGGGGCGGGATGCCCGCCAGCGAGAACAGGAAGATCGTCATGATCACGGCCAGGCCCGGCGCGTACTCGTAGAGGCCGCCGTAGGAGCTGATCTCGCCCGAACGGGTCTTGCGGGCCACGGCGATGACGATGGCGAACGCCCCCAGGTTCATCGCCGCATAGACGAGGAGGTAGACGACGGCGGCGGTGAACGCCGAGTTCGATGCCCCCCCGGGGCCGGCGCCGGCCACGGCCAGGGGCACGAGGATGTAGCCGGCCTGGGCGATGGAGGAGTAGGCCAGCATGCGGACGATGTTCGTCTGGCGCAGGGCGACGAGGTTGCCGACGGTCATGGTGAGGACGGCGAGGATGCCGAACATCGGCCCCCAGATGTCGTCCCGGCCGAAGAACCCGATGAACACCAGCTGGAGGAGGGCGACGAAGCCGCCAGTCTTCGAGGCCACGGACAGAAACGCCGTGACCGGCGTGGGTGCGCCTTCGTAGGTGTCGGGCGCCCAGGAGTGGAAGGGCACGGCGGAGACCTTGAAGGCGAATCCGACGATGATGAACACGATCGCCAGGGTGATCATGGGCATCTCGGCCGCGCTCCCGCCCAGCTGCGCTCCGATGTCGGTGAGGATGGTCGTGCCGGTGAACCCGTAGATCAGCGACATGCCGTAGAGCATGATCGCCGAGGCCAGCACGCCCAGGAGGTAGTACTTCAGCGACGCCTCGTTGCTCTTCAGATCCCGCTTCCGCCAGCCGGCCAGCATGTACGCCGGGATCGACAGCGTCTCGAGGGCCACGAAGATGGTGATGAGGTCGCGCGAAGAGGACATGACCACCATGCCCAGGAGCGAGCACAGGATCAGGAAATAGAACTCCCCCTCGTAGTAGTCGCCTTCCTCGACGTAGTTGATCGACATCAACAGCACGACGAAGCCGACGCCGAGGAACAGGGCTTTGAGCACCAGGGCGAAGTTGTCGACCACGTACGCCCCACCGACCATCGACCGGACTTCGGTGTCGGACAGCGCCAGCGAGATGATCGGCACCATGGCGGCCACCAAGCCGAAGGCGGCGATGTTCGACAGCAGCCATTTGCGGGACGAGTCGAGGAAGAGGTCGGCCACCAGGACGGCGGCGATGACCAGGATGAGGATGATCTCCGGGGCGAGCCCGTGATAGTCGAGGGTGGGAGGGGTGAACGGCATGCGACCGAGCGCCTAGCGGCCGCCGCCGGCGGCCACGTTGCCGGCGGCCTGGATGCCGGAGGTGACGACGCTGACGGCAGGGTCGATGATGTCGAACAGCAGGTGGGGGAAGATGCCGAATACCAGGATGCCGACCAGGAGCGGCACCCAGGCGATGTACTCGGGGACGTGCACGTCGTGGATGTGGGCGTTCTCGAACTCGGGCTTCACCGTGCCCATCGCCACCCGCTGCAGCATCCACAGCAGGTAGCCGGCGGCGAACACGGTGCCGATGGCGGCGACGGCCATGTAGACCCGGAACGTCACCTCGCTCAGGCCTTCAGCCGGCTGATAGGCGGACAGGATGGCGGGGAACTCCCCCCAGAACCCGGCCAGGCCGGGAAGCCCCAGCGAGGCGAAGACGCAGAAGCCGAGTATCCACCCCAGCCGGGGCGCCTGGAGGAGGAGGCCGCCGAGCCGGGCCAGCTCCCGGGTGTGGAAGCGCTCCTGGATGGAGCCGGCGATGAAGAACAACATGCCGGTGATGAGTCCGTGGGCCACCATCCCGAACACGGCGGCGTTGATGCCGAAGTCGGTGAGGGTGGCGATGCCCAGCATGACGAAGCCCATGTGGGCCACCGAGGAGAAGGCGATCAGCCGCTTCATGTCCCGTTGCGCCAGACATCCCAGAGCGCCGTAGATGATGCCGATCACGGCCAGGAGCCCGATCCAGGGAGCCCACGACCGGGCCGCCTCTGGCAGGATCGGGATGGCGATGCGGATGAAGCCGTACGTGCCCAACTTCAGAAGGACGGCGGCCAGGATCACCGAGCCCACGGTGGGCGCCTCGGTGTGGGCGTCGGGCAGCCACGTGTGGAAGGGGAACATCGGCACCTTGATGGCGAAGCCCATGAAGAGGCCGCCGAAGATCAGCAGCTGGGTGCCGCGAGCGATCCCGCCGGCCTGGTCGATCAGCAGTGGGATGTCGAAGGTCTGGCCGCCCTGGAAGTAGAGGGCGAGGAAGCTCAGGATCATCAGGGCGGAGCCGAAGAGGGTGTAGAGGAAGAACTTGATCGCCGCGTACTGGCGGTTCGGCCCGCCCCACACCCCGATCATGAAGTACATCGGGAGCAGGACCAGCTCGAAGAAGACGAAGAAGAGGATGAGGTCCTGGGCGCCGAACGTGCCGTTCATGCCCGTCTCCAGCACGAGCATCAGGATGAGGAAGGCCTTGGGGTTGTGCGGCTCCGGGAAGTGGTCCCAGGAGTAGATGACGCACAGCAGCGTGATCACCGACGACAGGACCAGCATCGGCAGGGAGATCCCGTCGATGCCGATGTGGTAGCGGCTGTTGATCACCTCGATCCAACTTCGGTTGCTCTCGTATTGCAGGCTGCCGGCGTCGTCGAAGTCGAACCCGAACAGCAGGGCGACCGTGATGACCGTCGTGGCTGCAGTGATCAGCAGGGCGACGGCCTTGAGCATGTCCTCGCGGTCGCGGGGGATGAGCAACATCAGCGCCGCCCCCACGATGGGCAGGAAGATCGCAGCGGTCAGCATCTGTTTCGAGACTCCCTTAGGTGAAGGCCACGAGGCCGATGGCCAGGACCGCTACCGCACCGAACAACAGGGCCGCGTACTGCTGGACCCGTCCGGTCTGGAGGTGGCGCAGGATGCTGCCACCCTCCTCCGCCGACAGGCCGGCGCCGTTGACGGCCCCGTCGATCACCCGCTGGTCGATGACGTCGTACACCACATTGGCGGTCCGTTGCGCCCCCTTGCCGACCCCGTTGACCACGCCGTCGAGGATGTTCTGGTTGACCCAGTACGCGGCCCTTGCGATCGGGTACTGGATGCCCCGGACGATGGCCAGGAACAGGTCGTCGAGGTAGTACTTGTGGACCAGGACCCGGTGGCCGACCTTCAGGAACGGGAGCCGGTCGGAGAGGCCGTTGAGGGCGCCACGGAAGTAGTAGGCCGAAGCGGCGGCGATGCCGAGCACGGCGATCGCCAGTGAGGCGGCGGCCAGCCCGGGGTTGAAGTCGTGGTGGTGGAGGAAGTGCTCGACCCCCTCCACCTCGAACTCCACCCAGCCGTTGAACAGCAGGATGCCGGGGGCGTTGAGCAGACCGGCCAGGACCGCCGGCACAGCGAGGATGCGCAGCGGCCACGCCATTGACGGAGGCGACTCGTGGGGGTGGCCGTGGCCCCGGTACTCGCCGGCGAAGATCAGGTAGCAGGCCCGGGTCATGTATGCCGCGGTCATGAAAGCACCGGCCAGTCCCACGACCAGCATGAGCGGGAAGCCGTTCTCCGCCGCCCCGAGCAGGATCTCGTCCTTGGACCAGAAGCCGGCGAGCGGGAAGATGCCGGCCAGGGCCACCGACCCCACCATGAACGTCCAGAACGTGGTGGGCATGAATTTTCGCAGGCCCCCCATCTCGCTCATGTTGTTGGAGTGCACGGCATGGATGAGTGAGCCGGACCCGAGGAAGAGGAGGGCCTTGAAGAAGGCGTGGGTGAAGAGGTGGAACACCGCCGCCGTCCACGCGCCGACGCCGAGGGCCATGACCATGTACCCCAGCTGGCTCACGGTGGAGTAGGCCAGCACCTTCTTCACGTCGTCCTGCACGAAGGCGAGCAGGGCGGCGATGATCACCGTGATGGCGCCGATGATGGCGACCAGGTTCACGCCGCCGGCCTCGATGGAGAAGCCGGCGAAGAACACACCGTAGAGCCGGGCGATGAGGTAGACGCCGGCGACGACCATGGTGGCCGCGTGGATCAGGGCGGACACCGGCGTGGGGCCGGCCATGGCGTCGGGTAGCCAGACGTGGAGCGGGAACTGGGCGCTCTTGCCCATCACGCCCAGGAACAGCAGGGAGGCACCGACCAGCAGGGTGCCGTGGCCGATGGCGCCGGTGAGGGCCTCGTGGTTCAGGTGCTGGATGTCGAAGCTTCGGCCGGCGGCGAAGAACAGGAGGATGATGCCGGTCATGAGGCCGACGTCGCCGGTACGGGTGGTGATGAAGGCCTTGATGGCGGCGCCGGAGTTGACGCCTTCCTCCCACCAGTGGCCGATGAGCATGAAGGAGCACAGGCCGACGAGCTCCCAGCCGATCAGCAGCTGAAGGGTGTTGTCGGAGACGACCAGCAGGAGCATGGCGGCCGTGAACAACGACAGGGCGGCGAAGAAGTAGGTGTAGCGCCGGTCTCCGTGCAGGTACCCGGTGGAGTACACGTGCACCAGCAGGGAGATGAAGGTGACGACGACCAGCATCATCACGGTCAGGCCGTCGACGTGGATGCCGGCGCCGAAGTCGATGCCCCCGAGCTCGAACCAGGTGGTGTGCTTGTGCACCGCGTGCCGGGGCACGTGCTCGCCTATCCAGTCCAGAGCGACAAGTACCGAGAGGGCGAAGGAGGCGAGGAGGGCGGCGATGCCCACCTCGGCGCCCTTCTTCGGCAACCGCTTGCCGAAGAGCAGGATGATGAAGAACGAGACCGCGGGGATGAGCGGGATGAGCCAGGCGTTGTCCAGCATGGAGCGGCAGCCCTAGCCCTTCATGAGGTCGAGCTCGTCCAGGTCGATGTCGGCCCGGTTGCGGAAGATCAGCAGGACGATGGCCAGCCCCACGCCGACCTCGGCGGCGGCGATGGTGATCACGAACAGCGAGAACACCTGGCCGATCACGTTGTCACGGAAGGCGCCGAAGGCGATGAGGTTGATGTTGACGGCGTTGAGCATGAGCTCGATCGACATGAGCACGAGCACTGCGTTCCTGCGGGCCAGAACGCCATAGACGCCGAGGCAGAACAGGACGGCGGCGAGGAGCAGGAACTGGTTCAGGTACATGCGCTAATCCCTTCGCGCCAGGGCGACGGCACCCACCAGTGCGGACAACAGGAGGATCGAGGCCAGTTCGAAGGGGACCAAGAAGTCGCCGAAGATGGAATCACCCACCTCCCCCGAGCGCCGGATGGCGAAGGTGCCGACCTTCTGGCCGCCGAAGGCGTCGAGCAGCACCGCCCCCATGGCCCCCAGCAGGAACAGGGCGACGAGCGCCCCGAGCAGGCGCTGATCGTTGTCCAGGTCGGCGTCTCGGCCGATGGGGGCGCGGGTCAGCATGACGCCGAACAGCAGGAGCACGACGACGGCACCGATGTAGACCAGCACCTGGACCCAGGCCACGAACTCGGCGGCGAGCAGGATGTACAGCCCGGCGGCACCGGCCAGCACGATGGCCAGGAACAGGGCGGCCCGCACCACGTTCTGGGTGGTGACCAAACGGAAGGCGGCCGCCACCATCACGAAGGCGAGAATGCCGAAGACGATGTTCTGAGCCACCATCGCGGGGACGCTAGCTCCTACTACTTCTTCTTGACCGCCCCGGCCTCGAGGGCGGGGGGATCGGGGACGGTGACCATCCACTCGCCGAGCCGGTCCTTGTCGTGAAGGAGGTCGGCGAGCTTGGACTCCGAGTACTCGTACTCGGGCGACCAGAACAGGGCGTCGAAGGGGCACACCTCCACGCAGATACCGCAGTACATGCAGAGCGCGTAGTCGATGTCGAAGCGGTCGAGGGCGTTGACCGTACGGGGCTTGCCACCCTCACGGCGGGGCGGGCGCTTCTCCTTGTGGCCCTCGATGTAGATGCACCAGTCCGGGCATTCCCGGGCACAGAGCATGCAGACGGTGCAGTTCTCCTCCTTGAGGGCGATGACACCCCGGGTGCGGGGAGCCAGGTCCTCCTTCTCGTGGGGGTACTGCACCGTGACCGCGCCCTTGGTCCAGGTGTTGACCATGGTCTTGAACGTGACACCGAGCCCCTTGGCCAGGCCGGGGATGTCGGGCATGGGCTAGAACACCACCTTGAAGACTGCGGTCACCATGATGTTGACCAGCGAGAGCGGGATGAGGAACTTCCAGGCGAAGGCCTGGAGCTGGTCCTCGCGGAAGCGGGGGAAGGTGAACCGGATCCAGAAGATCAGGAAGGCGATCAGCATCACCTTGGCGCCCAGGACCACCGGGCCCATGATGTCGGCCATGATCCCGGAGGTGAAGAAGGGCTGGTACCAGCCGCCGAAGTAGAGGGTGGCGGCGATGGCCGAGAGGGCGAAAGCGGTGCCGAACTCAGCCATGAAGAAGAAGAGGAACCGGAACCCCGAGTACTCGGTCATGAAGCCGGCGACCAGCTCCGACTCGGCCACCGGCATGTCGAAGGGCGTCTGGGTGAGCTCGGCCTGGGCGGCGGCGAGGAAGATGCCGAAGCCGACGATCTGCGTGAGGATGAACGGGTTGCCGATGGCGCCGAAGCCGAAGATGTCGCCGCCGGCCTGGGCGCGGACGATGCCCTGCAGGCTCATGGTCTCGGCCTGGATGACCACGCCGACAACGGCCAGGACAAGCGGCAGCTCGTAGGCGATGAGCTGGCCGGCGGCCCGGAGCGATCCCAGGAGGGCAAACTTGTTGGCCGACGCCCAGCCGGCCATGAGCACGCCGATCACGCCGAGGGACGACACCGCCAGGGCGTAGAAGATGCCCACGTCGAGGTCCTGGACGACGAGCCGGGGCCCGGCAGGCACGACGATGTACAGCAGGAAAGTGGAGACGAGGACGACGAGGGGGGCGAGAGCGAACACCCGCCGGTCGGCCTCCGACGGGATGATGTCCTCCTTCTGGATGAACTTGATCCCGTCACCGATCAGCTGGAACCAGCCGTGGTAGCCGCCAGGCTCCATGGGTCCCATCCGGCTCTGCATGTGGGCCATCATCTTGAGGAGGAAGACGTAGCCGAGGATGACGGCAGCCGCCGGGATGATCGACAGCACGATCACCGTCTTCAGGATGGTGAGCTGCCAATAGGGGATCTCGAGTGCGAGCATCCTCACCGCACCATCCCCCCGGCGTGCACGCGCAGGACACTAGTGACCTCATTCACCCGGACGCCAACATCGGTGAGGTGGTGCACGGCTAGCGGTCGATATCCCCGAGAATGAAGTAGAGGCTGGAGAGGATCGTGATGATGTCGGGCACGTACACGCCCCTGAGCAGCCACGGGACGATCGAGATGTTGTGGAACGAGGCGGAGCGGATCTTGACCCGGAACGGGCCGAGACCACCCTGGCTGACGACGTAGTAGCCCATCTCGCCCAACGGGTTCTCGGTGTGGGCCCACGCCTCGCCGGCGGGGACCTTGATGATGCGGGGCACCTTGGCCTGGATGGGACCGGAGGGCAGACCGTCGAGGAGTTGGTCCACCATGAGGGTGGCCTCGCGGGTCTCCTGCAGGCGGACCCAGTAGCGGGCGAAGGAGTCGCCGTCGGGGTGGGTCCAGACCTTCCAGTCCAGCTCCTTCCACGCCAGCGGCGACGGAGCGTCACGGCGGAGGTCCCAGTCGACCCCGCTGGCCCGGATGTTGGCGCCGGAGAGCCCGTAGGACAGACCCACGTCGGCCGGGATGACACCCACCCCCCGGGTGCGGGCCTCGAAGATCTCGTTGCCCATCAGCAGGTCCTCGAGCTCGTCGCAGTAGCCCCGGATGCGACGCATGGCGTCCTTGGTCTCGGCGATCCAGCCCTTGGGCAGGTCGTCCTTGAGCCCACCGATGCGGTCGAAGTTGGGGTGGAAGCGCCCGCCGGTGGCCTCCTCGATGAGGTTGAGCACGTGCTCGCGGTCACGGAAGGCAAAGAACACAGGAGTGATGGCGCCCAGCTGGACACCCATCTCGCCGATGAAGAGGGTGATGTTGGCGATGCGGCTGAGCTCGAAGAAGATGGTCCGGATCCACTGGGCCCGGGGCGGGGCCTCGATCTCCATGAGGTTCTCGGCCGCCAGGATGAACGGCACCTCGTTGGCGAACGAGGACAGCCAGTCGATCCGGTTGATCAAGGTGTTGATCTGGGGGTAGGTCCGGACCTCGGTGAGCTTCTCGTAGCCCCGGTGCATGTAGCCGCAGATCACGTCGGCCTTCACCACCTGCTCGCCGTCGAGCTTGGCCACGATGCGCAGCGTGCCGTGAGTGGCCGGGTGCTGGGGGCCGAGGTTGAGCGTCATCTCCTCGGTCTGCAGCTCCACGGCCAGCCGGGCGTCGGCGGCCTGGGCGGAGATGTAGGAGAGGCGCTGCTGCTCGCTGACGGCCATCAGTCGTCGCCCTTGTAGGTGGCGGGGAACTGCTCGACGTCGACCAAGCCCGGCCACGGCTTGACCTCGCGGGCCAGAAGCGGGAAGTCCTTGCGCATGGGGAAGCCCTCGAATTCGCCGGGCAGGTACAGCTTCACCAGGTTGGGGTGGCCGACGAAGTCGAAGCCGTACATCTCCCAGGTCTCCCGCTCGCACCAGTCGGCACCGGGGTACTCGGTGACCCACGACTCGATCTGCGGGTTCACGTCGTCGAGATCGGCCTTCAGGGTGACGCCGATTCGGCGGATGGTCGAGTACAGCCGGGCGATGACCTGGAACCTGGTGTCCCCGCCGGCGAACCCGGTGACGATCTCGCCGCCCGTCGCCGGCTCGTCGGACTCGAACCCGGCCTCTGCTTCCTGCGGGGAGGCGTCGGTGGCTGCGTCGGCGTCCTCGTTGTCGACGACGCCAGCCCCCTCAGCCTCGATGACCTTCGGGTTCGGCCAGGTGTGGGGCAGCCAGTCGATGCCCGACACGTAGCAGAAGTAATCGAAGCTCATGGCCTTGCACTCCCGGGCCGCCCGCAGCCAGGCGTCGGGGCGGACCCGCACCCACAGGTCGCCGGTGCGGATGTGGCTGCCGATCAGGGCGTCGCCCAACCTGGCGGTCAGATCCTCGAGCAGCGCCTGGTGGCGGTCGTCGGTGGCGGTGGTGGCGCCGGCCGTGGGGTCAGCGGACGACAATCGGCTCTCCCCGCCAGCGCTCGGCCATGTCCTCGTTCTGGATGCGCTCCTGGAGGAGCACGATCCCCTCCAGTAGGGCCTCGGGCCGGGGCGGGCAGCCCGGAACGTAGACGTCGACCGGGATGATCTGGTCGATGCCCTTGGTCACTGAGTACGAGTCCCAGTAGGGCCCACCACAGTTGGCGCACGAACCCATGGAGATGACGTACTTCGGGTCCGGCATCTGCTCCCAGAGCCGGCGGATGGCCGGGGCCATCTTGTCGGTGACGGTGCCCGACACGACGACGAGGTCCGCTTGGCGGGGCCCAGCCGGGAAGGGGATGACACCCAGGCGCATGACGTCGTACCGAGGCGACGCGAAGGCGGCGCCCATCTCGATGGCGCAGCAGGCCAGTCCCCACTGGTAGACCCACAGCGAGTACTTCCGGCTGTAGTTGAGCAGCCACGTGAGTGGCTTCATCGAGGGCTTCGAGAACGTGCCCTTTTCAACGAGACCCATCTAGTGAAGCCCCCAGACCTGCAGGTGTCGCCGGCGTCGTCGAGCGCCGCCGCAGGCGGCCCCCTCCGCTGCCGGCCGGAAAGGAACGGCGGAGGCGGGCCGGCCCGCCGGAGCACGATCGACTCGCCGAGCAACCTCTGGTTGCGATGGCGACATCAGACCCAACGAAGCACGCCCTTTCGCCAGGCGTAGAGGAGCCCCAGGGCCAGGATGGCCACGAAGATGCCCATCTCCACCAGGCCGAAGATGCCCAACTGCTCCAGGCGGACGGCCCACGGGAAGATGAAGACCGCCTCGACGTCGAACATCACGAACAGCAGGGCGAACACGTAGTAGCGGATCTGGCTCTGGGACCAGCCCACCCCCACCGGGTCGACCCCGCACTCGTAGTTGATGTACTTGCCGGCCTGGGGCCGGGTGGGCCGGAGCAGCTTCCCGACCCCCAACATGGCCGCGACCATCAGCACCGCGGCCCCGCCGAAGACGGCTACGGTCAGATACTGGCGGAGGAACTCTGACATCGGCGTGATCCTAACGAAGGCTCAGGTCAGTTGCCGAGTGCAGCACTGCCGTCACGGACCGTGGTGGCGCCGTGTCGCTGCGAGGGTGCGGTGCTGCTCACCGGCCGCCTCGGCCAGGACTGCGGTGAAGGCGAGCTGGCTGGTCCAGCCGCAAGAGCAGCGCACCCAGTAGCGGGCGCCCTCCGCGCCGACCTCCATGCGGGCTCCTGAATCAACCCGGTGATCATCCTCTTGTCGCACATTCCCTACCAACAACGTTGCGCCTCGGCTCGACAGTGCGGCGATGGTACTGGCCCGAGCGGCCCATATCCCATTTTCCTACTCACCGGGTGATAGGGGCCTGCCTCCGGGGCTCGCCGCGTCATGCCGCCGGCCCGCCGGCCCCTACAGCCGCAAGAGCGTGGCGTGGCGGGCGAAGTCGATGACGGGCTGGGGGATGAGGCCGGCGCCGATCGTGAAGGCCAGGCAGATGCCGATGGCCAGCGCCGCGGCCACGGGGATCTCGACCCTGCTCGTGACCTCGGTGACCACCCCGCCGCCGGCGGCGTCCTCGGCCGCCATCGCCCCCACCGTGGAGGGCGCCACAGTCGGTGCCTCCGGTCCCACGCCGGCCATGACCTGGTCGGCGCCCATGTACATGACGACGATGAGCCGCAGGTAGAAGAACGCCGCCACCACCGACGCCAGCATGGCGATGATGGCGATGGCGTAGGACTCGGCCTCGACGGCAGCCGAGATCACGTAGAACTTGGCGAGGAAACCCGACGTGAACGGCACACCGGCCTGCGCCAGCAGGAATACCGTGAACGCGAAAGCAAGGCCGGGCCTGTCCCGCGACAACCCACGGTAGGCATCCAGCCCGGTGCGCAGATCACCGCGACGAGACACGATCGCCACCGTGGCGAAGCTGCCCAGCACGAGGAACGAGTAGGCAAGCAAGTAGAACAGCGACCCGGCGATTCCCCGGTCGTTGGCCGCCTGCAGCCCGATGAGGATGAAGCCGGCGTGGCTGATCGACGAGTACGCCAGCATGCGCTTGACGTCGGACTGGACGATCGCCAGCACGGACCCCACCACCATGCTCAGCACGGCCAGCACCCAGACGATCGGCTTCCAGTCGAGCTGCTCGGTGCCGAAGGCCGAGTAGAAGATGCGCAGCAGCGCCGCGAAACCTGCGGCCTTGGCCGCCGCGGCCATGAAACCGGTGACCGGCGTCGGGGCGCCTTGGTACACGTCCGGTGTCCACATGTGGAACGGCACCGCTGCGACCTTGAACCCCAGCCCTACGAGGAGGAAGGCGAAGCCGCCCAGCAGGACACCGCCCGTCACCGTCTGGGTAGCGAGGAACTCGGCGATGAAGCCCAGGTTGGTCGACCCCGTCGACCCGTAGGTCAGCGCCACCCCGTAGAGGAAGAAGGCGGAGGAGAACGAGCCCAGCACGAAGTACTTGATCGCCGCCTCCCGGGACTGCTCCCGGCGCTGGTGGTAGCCGGCCAGGACGTAGAGGGCGATCGAGAGGATCTCCAGTCCCAGGAAGATCAGGATCAGGTCGTTGGCCTTGGCCATCAGGATCCCGCCCGACCCCGACAGCATCATGAGGACGAGGAACGCCGACGGCTCCAGGCCTTCCTGGCGCAGGTACCCGTGGGCCAGCAGGGCACCGACCCCGACCGCAACGCAGATGACGACCGTGAAGAAGACGGCGAAGCCGTCGACCACGACCGCGTCGGCCAGCGCCAGCCGGGCGCCACCCCGGTCCCCGCCCACCTCCTGCCACAGCCCCCACGATGCGACCAGCGCCGCCAAGGCCACGGCCACGGTGAAGATGCACGACGCCGCGGCCATGGTCCGGTCCCGCCGGAATGTCCCCGCCACCAGCAGTGCCAGCGCCCCCCCGATCAGGATCAGCTCGGGGGCGAGCATGCTCCACTCGACCTGGGGCAGGGCGAGCGGCTCGAGCTGGGAGGTGATCAAGGTTCGGCCCTCCCCGCAGCGACAGCGGGCTGGCGGTAGTCGGAACGCTCCTCGACGTGGGTCACGAGCTCACGCACCGAGGGGCCGATGCGGTCCAGCACCGGCCGCGGGTACACGCCGAGGAGGACGATGAGGATCACGAGCGGCGCCATGACCATCCGCTCACGCATCGTCATCTCCGGGAACGTGGCGTTCTCACCCTCCGGAGTGCCGTGGAACACCCGCTGGTACGCCCAGAGGAGGTACAGGGCGGCGAGGATCACACCAGCGGTCGCCACCACCGCCCACCACCGGTGGGTCACGAACGTGCCGACGAGGATGAGGAACTCGCCGACGAACCCGTTGAGGCCGGGCAGGCCGATCGACGACAGCATCACCACCATGAACACGCCGGCGAACACCGGCGCGACCCGCTGGATGCCGCCCAGCTCGGCGATCTGGCGGGTGTGCCGGCGCTCGTAGATCATTCCGACCAGGAAGAAGAGGGCGCCGGTGGACAGCCCGTGATTCACCATCTGGAGGACGCTGCCCTCCAGGCCCTGCTGGGACAGCCCGAAGGTGCCGAGCACGATGAACCCGAGGTGGGCGACGGACGAGTACGCCACCAGCCGTTTCAGGTCGCGTTGCATGGTGGCGACCACCGCGCCGTAGATGATGCCGATGGTGCCGAGGGTGAGGAACCAGGGTGCCAGGTCGACGAAGGCCTGCGGGAACATGTACAGCCCGAAGCGCAGGAACCCGTAGGTGCCGAGCTTCAGCATGACGCCGGCCAGGATCACCGACCCGCCCGTGGGCGCCTCGGTGTGAGCGTCCGGCAGCCAGGTGTGGACCGGGAAGATGGGCACCTTGATGGCGAAGGAGGCGGCGAAGGCGAGGAACAGCCAGCGGGCCGTGCTCGACGCCAGCGACTGCTCCTCGGCCAGGGTGACCACGTCGAAGGTCAGGACACCCGTGGCCCGCCGGTGCAGGAACACCACGGCCAGGATGCCCACGAGCATCACGGCCGACCCGACCATCGTGTAGAGGAAGAACTTGAGGGTGGCGTAGATGCGCCGGTCGTAGCCCCACCCGCCGATGAGGAAGTACATCGGGACCAGCACCAGCTCCCAGAACAGGAAGAACAGGAACAGGTCGAGCGCCAAGAACACGCCCATGCAGCCCGCCTCCAGCACGAGCATCCAGGCGACGTAGCCCTTGACGTCGCGGTGCACCGCCGGCCCCACGATGGCGAGCGGGAAGAGCACGCCGGTCAGGGCGATGAGGAACAGGGAGATGCCGTCGACGCCGAGCTTCCACGAGATGCCGAAGTCGCGAATCCACACGTGCTCGGACAGGAACTGGAAGCCTCTGCCGTCGGCCTGGTAGTCGAAGACCAAGGCGACGGAGAGGGCCAGCGCCACGCCGGCAGCGGTCACGCCGACCAGCTTCAGGAGGCCCTCGTTGTCCCGGGGCAGGCAGGCGACGACTGCGGCGCCGATGACCGGCACCAGGATGATGAGGGTGAGGATCGGGAAGGAGTCGGACACCTACGAGGTCCTTGCCACCGCGTAGGCCAGGATGGCGACTGCGCCCACGGCTACCGCCAGCGCGTAGCTCCGTACGAAACCGGACTGGACGCCCCGGAGGCGGCTGCCGCCGGCCCGCACCAGGGCGCCGACCCCGTTCACCGTGCCGTCGATGATCTTGGCGTCGACGACGAAGGCGCTGAAGTTGGCAAGGGCGCGCCCGGGCGCCTCCACGATCCTCTGGTACAGCTCGTCGACGTACCACGCACGGCGCAACGGCTCCGGCTCCATCGCAGACTCCTTCACCCGACCGCGCAGCCAGATGGCATAGGCGATGCCCAGCCCGGCCAGCGCCGCGGTCGTCGTGACCGCGATCAGGCCGAGCTTGGTGCTGTTGCTGGAGGCGAAGTGGTGGGGATGGGCCAGCACGGGCTCCAGCCAGTGCTCGAGCGGCGTCTTGAGGATGCCGGCCACCGCGGCCAGGACCGCCAGCACGATGAGGGGGAAGGTCATGGTGGACGGCGACTCGTGGGGCTTGAAGTCGCCATGCGCGCCGGCGTGCCCACCGGCCGCCGCCGGCTCGTGCTCGGGCTTGGCCTCCGCCTCACTCTCCGATTTCGCGTGCGCCTGCTTCCACCGCTCGCCGCCGTAGAAGACGAGGAACACCTGGCGGCTCATGTAGTAGGCGGTCATCAGAGCGGTCACCAGCCCGATGAACCACAGCGCCCGGTTCTTCTCCCACGCGCCGAGCAGGATGTCGTCCTTCGACCAGAAGCCGGAGAACGGGGGGACGCCGGCGATGGCCAGCCACCCGATGATGAACGTGGCGCTGGTGATCGGCAGCCACTTGCGCAGCGCGCCCATGCGCTTCATGTCCTGCTCGTCGCGCATGCCATGGATCACCGAGCCGGCGCCGAGGAAGAGGAGGGCCTTGAAGAAGGCGTGGGTCACCATGTGGAAGATGGCCGCGATGTACGCGCCCGAGCCCACGGCCAGGAACATGTAGCCGAGCTGGGAGACCGTCGAGTACGCGAGCACCTTCTTGATGTCGTTCTGGGCGCAGGCGATCGTCGCCGCGAAGAAGGCGGTCAACGCCCCGATGGTGGCGATGAGGGTGAGGGCGCCCGGGGCCATGTCCAGGATGGGGTTGACCCGGACCATGAGGAACACGCCCGCGGTGACCATCGTGGCCGCGTGGATCAGGGCCGAGACGGGAGTCGGGCCCTCCATGGCGTCGGGCAGCCAGACGTAGAGCGGCAGCTGGGCCGACTTGCCGACGGCGCCCACGAACAACAGCAGGGCGATGGCGGTGGCCGTGCCCCTGGTCAGGGTGCTCGCCCCCTCCAGCACGGGCACGTAGTTGAGGGAGCCGAAGGTGGCGAAGATGAGGAACATCGCCAGCATGAACCCGAAGTCGCCCACCCGGTTGGTGACGAAGGCCTTCTTCCCGGCGGTCGCCGCCGACGGCCGCTCGAACCAGAACGAAATGAGGAAGTAGGAGCAGGCCCCCACGCCCTCCCAGCCCAGGAACGTGAGCAGGAAGCTGTTCGCGAGGACCAGCATGAGCATGGCGAAGGCGAACAGGTTGAGGTAGACGAAGAACGTCGGGTAGCGCTCGTCGCCGTGCATGTAGCCGACGGAGTACAGGTGGATCAGGGTGCCGACCCCGGTGACGAACAGGGCCATGGTCACCGACAGGGGGTCGACAAGGAACCCCACCCCGACGTCGAGGCCGCCGGCGGCGATCCACGTGAAGAGGTCCTGCTCGAAGCGGCGGTCCTCGCCGGCCATGCCCATGAGGTCGAACCAGACGCCGACGGACACCAGGAACGAGCCCGCCATCATGGCGGTGGCGAGGTACCCCGCCTTGGGGTCGCCCAGGCGCCGGCCGGTGGCCAGGAGGATGAGGAACCCGGCCAGGGGCAGTGCGGGGATCAGCCAAACCGCGTGGACCAAGTTCGGCTCAGCCCCTCAAGAGAGAGATGTCGTCAGCGGTGGCGTCCGATCGCCGGCGGAAGATGGACACGATGATGGCCAGGCCGACCACGACCTCGGCCGCCGCCACCACCAGCACGAAGAACACGACGACCTGGCCGCCGATGTCGTTCAACATCCGGGCGTAGGTCACGAAGGTGAGGTTCACCGCGTTGAGCATCAGCTCGACGCACATGAACATGATCAGCACGTTGCGGCGGATGAGCAGGCCCACGCCGCCGATGGTGAACAGCATGGCGGCGAGGCCGAGGTACCAGGCTCCGGGGACGCTCACGACTCCTCCGATCCGTGGACGCCGCCGGAGGGCGAGTGTCGGGCCAGGACGACGGCGCCCACCACGGCGATGACCAGGAGGACCGACGTCATCTCGAAGGCCAGCAAGTGACGGGTGAAGAGCGACCGGGCCACCTTGCCGACGTTGCTCCCGGGCCCGTCGGCGGCGCCGGCCACCGACTCGGCGCCGGAGACCCAGGCGGTGCGGGCCAGGAGGAAGATGCCGGCGATGACGCCGGCGCCGGCCAGGTAGGCGATCGGCCGCTGTCCCCGCAGCCGTTCGGCCCGCACGTTCTCGGTGCGGTCGACGCCAAGGAGCATGATGACGAAGAGGAAGAGGACCACGATGGCGCCGGCGTAGACGATGACCTGGACGGCGGCCAGGAAATGGGCCTCCTGGGCGACGAACAGCACCGCGACCCCGAAGAGGGTCAGCACGAGCATCAGGGCCGAGTGCACCGGATGGCTGGCGAGGATCACGCCCAAGGCGCCGGCAAGGCAGGCGGCGGCGGCCACGAGGAAGACGAACCAGTCCATCACTGTTTCCCGCTCTCGGCCGCTCGGGCCTTACCCCTGCCCGGCGCGCGCGCCTTGCCGGTCTTGACGCCGGCGGCCGGCGTCGTGCCGGTCTTGACGCCGGCGGCCGGCGTCGTGCCGGTCTTGACGCCGGCGGCCGGCGTGGTGTCGGTCTCGGCCGTCTGGCCCTTCTCCGGGTTGCGCACGCCGTAGCCGAGCTCGCCCGACCAGCCGACTTTGCCCTCGAAGACGGCCGACCCGTTGGGCGCAGTGGCCCGGACCCACGCCGAGGTGCGATCGGCGTCGCCCTCCCGCCAGTCCTCCCACGGCAGCTTCTGGGGGTGGCCGTCGTCGCCCACTACCAGCTCGGCCTTGGTGTAGATGGCGTCCTGGCGGTCGGTGAAGGAGAACTCGAAGAGCTTCGACTCGGTGATGGCTTCGGTGGGGCAGGCCTCGACGCAGAGGTCGCAGTGGATGCAGCGCAGGTAGTTGATCTCGTAGACGAACCCGTAGCGCTCGCCAGGGGAGACCGGAGCGTCGGGCGGGTTGTCGGCGCCTCGCACGTAGATGCAGCGGGCCGGGCACACGCCGGCGCAGAGCTCGCACCCGATGCACTTCTCCATCCCGTCCTCGTAGCGGTTGAGGACGTGGCGGCCGTGGAAGCGGTCGGGCTTGGGCCGCTTCTCGTCGGGATAGACGTTGGTGACCCGTTCGCCCCAGATCTGCCGGAGGGTGACCTTGAACCCGTCGAGGTAGCCCATCAGGCCGCCGCCTCCACGGCCTCGCCCCGCCGGAGGGCGGCACCGAGGGCGGCCCACGCCACCAGGCCGACGGCCACGCCGGCGGCCAGGACGACGTAGGAGTTCCAGCCCTGGTCGCGCCCGATACGCAGGGAGGCGATGAGCAGCAGCCAGTAGAGGCCCAGCGGGATCAGCTTCTTCCAGCCCAGGTCCATCAACTGGTCATAGCGGAACCGGGGCAGCGTGGCGCGGAGCCACACGTAGGCGAACAGGAAGAGGAGGAGCTTGCCCATGAACCACACCACCGGCCACAGGTCCGGTAGGAAGCCGATCCGGGGGCCGTTGGGCCCGCCGAGGAAGAGGGTGACGGCCACGGCCGACATCGTGACGACGTTCATGAACTCGGCCAGGAAGAAGAGGGCGAAGCTGATCGAGGAGTACTCGGTGTGGAAGCCCCCGACCAGCTCCTGCTCGGCCTCGACCAGGTCGAACGGCGGACGGTTGAGCTCTGCGGTGGCGGCGATGATGTAGATCACGAACGGGACGACGCCCAGCACCCACAGGTTCCAGCGGTACATGGCCTGCTCGTTGACGATGTCCCGGGTGGACAAGGACCCCGCGCTCAGCACCACGGCGGCGATGGCGAGGCTCATGGCCGCCTCGTAGGAGACCATCTGCGCCGACGCCCGCACCGAGCCCAGCAGCGGGTACTTCGACCCCGACGACCAGCCGGCGAGCATGATGCCGTAGACGGCGATACTGGACATGGCCAGCAGGAAGAGCACCCCGACAGGCGGGTCGGCCAGCTGCATCTGCGTCCGGCGGCCGGCGATGGTGATCTCATCGCCGAAGGGAACGATGGCGAAGATGAGGAACGCGGGCACGATGGACAGGAACGGGGCCAGCATGAAGACCCGCCGGTCGGCCCGGTCGGGCATCAGCGCTTCCTTGAAGAACAGCTTGATCCCGTCGGCGAGGGTCTGGCCGATGCCCCACGGTCCCGCCCTGTCGGGGCCGATCCGGTTCTGCATGTCGGAGATGACCTTGCGCTCGAACCAGACCATGAACAGCACCGACACCATGAGGAAGGCGAAGACGACCAGGACCTTGCCGACGACGATGAGGAAGACGGTGAGGTCGACACCCTCGGCGTAGAGCGGATCTCCCACTACTTGACCGTCTCCACCCGCAGATCGGTGACGGGGAGAGTGGCGTCGATGAGGTCGGCGGCGCCGGCGCCGGGCGCGTTGAACGCCAGCACGGCCGAGCCCCGAAGCACCCGGGGGTCGGCGGCGACGTCGAGGACGAGCGACTTGCGTGACGATGAGACGCGGACCCGGTCGCCTGTCTTCACGCCCATCCGGCCCAGGTCGGCCGGGTTGGCCCGCAGGCACGGGCCTTCGGCCAGGGCGGCCAGCGACGGCGAATGCGAGACGAGGGCGCCGGCGTCGTAGAGAGTGCGGACCGCCACCAGGCGCAGAGAGTAGGCGTCGACGGGTGGCGCCTGGCGGGCGGGCGCCGGCGGGCGGTGGCGGATGAGAGGCGGCCGGGTCATGTCCGGCGCACCGCCGGGCGACCGTCCGACGGCCCCACCATCCCGCTCTCTTCCGCTCGGGCCGCCGGGCTCCAAAGGGGCATCGGCATCGGGGTCGTTCTCCAGCACGACGTTGCCCGTATGAGCCTTGTTGGCCGTCACCTCGATCGCTTCCGTCGCCCGCTCCCCCTCGGTGGGCTTCGTGTCGCCCAAGGGGACGACGATCCCATCGCGGTAACCGGCCCGAGCCAACAGCTGCGGGGTGAGGCCGGCGTGGGCGGGCGCCAGCCGCTCGATCTCTCCGGCGATGTCGTCGATGGTCTGGAATCCGAGGTCGGCGCCGAGCCGGTGGGCCAGGTCGGCGGCGATCATCCAGTCCGGGCGCGAGGTTCCGGGGGCCGTCACCTTCTGGCCGAGCCGGGTGACCCGCCCCTCCATGTTCGTCGTCGTCCCCGGCCGCTCTCCGTAGCCGGCGGCGGGCAGCACGACGTCGGCATCGGAGATCGACGGGCCCTCACCGAAGAGGTCGACGACCACGGTGAAGTCCGCGGTCTCGAGGGCCTTGACCGCCAGTGCCCGGTCGGGGAAGTCGGAAACCGGGTCGGCCCCGACCAGCACCAGCGCCTGCACCTTGCCGTCGGCGGCGGCGGCGAGGATGCCGCCGGCGTCGAGGCCGCGCGCCGCCGGCACCTGGCCCCACGCGGCGGTGAACCAGTCGCGGCCGTCGTCGAGCGACACCCGGCCCGGCAGGATGCCCGGCGCCATCCCCATGTCGAGGGCCCCATGCACGTTGCCCCGGCGCAGGGCGGACAGGAACCGGGCGTCGGGCATGGCGGCGGCCAGCACGCCGGCGGCATCCGCGATGCTCTCGCCCGACTCCGACAGCGACGCCCGGCCGACGACCACGACCACCGACTCGGCGGCGCCGAGCACTTCGGCGGCGGCACCGATGTCGGCCGCGGTCACACCGCCGGCGCCCTCCTCCGGCACCCGTTCGGCGGCCAGAGCCCGAGCCACCGCGGCCGCCTCCCCCGGGCGGTACCGCAGGCGGAGCTCGGCGTGCTTGCCGAGGCCCGTGCCGTGGGGCGTCATCTCGATGAGCTTCAGCTTTCCGTCCACCGCCGCTTCCCGCAGGCGCAGGTAGAAGACGGGGAGGTCCTCCTTGAGGTCCGGCGCCAGCAGGACCACGGCGGAGGCTGCGCACGCCTCGTCGATCGTGGCCCGGGGCAGGCCGAGCACCAGCTCGCCGGGAAGGCCGTCGCCCATCTGGCAGTCGACGTTGTCGGTGCGGAGCACGCCCTTGGCCAGCTTGGCCCACGCGTAGGCGTCCTCGTTGGCCAGGCGGGCCCCGCCCAGGACGGCAACTGAGTTGCCGGCCCGGTGCAGCCCCTCGGCGGCCGCGACCATGGCCTCGTTCCAGCTCGCCTCCACCAGCTGGCCGTTCTTGCGCACCAGGGGGTTCCGGAGCCGGCTGGCGTTGTCGGTCTGCTCGTAGGAGAACCGGCCCTTGTCGCACAGCCAGCCGTGGTTCACGGGGTCGCTGTCGACGCCCAGGTGGCGGATCAGCCGGTTCGCCGACGACTGCAGCGCCATCCGGCATCCGACGGCGCAGGCGGTGCAGGTCGACTCGACCACCTCGAGGTCCCACGGACGGGCCTTGAACCGGTACGGCGTGGCGGTCAGGGCTCCCACCGGGCAGATCTGGACCACGTTGCCGCTGAAGTTCGAGGTGAACGGGCGGCCGGCGAAGATGTTGACCTCGGTGGAGTCGGCCCTCCCGATGAAGTCGATCATGGCGTCGCCGGCCACCTCGTCGGCGAAGCGGGTGCAGCGGGAGCACTGGATGCAGCGCTCCCGGTCGAGGGCGATCAGGGGGTTGATCGGGATGGGCTTGGCCCAGTGGCGCTTCTCCTCGACGAAGCGGCTCTCGCCGGGACCGAAGGCGAACGTCTGGTCCTGGAGGGGGCACTCGCCGCCCCGGTCGCACACCGGGCAGTCGAGGGGGTGGTTGATGAGGAGGAACTCGAGGACGCCGTCCTGGGCCTTCTTCACCTTGGGCGAGTCGGTGACGACCTCCTGGCCGTCGGCGACGGGCACGAAGCACGCCGGCATCAGGGCGAAGCCACGGGGACCCTTGATCTCGACCAGGCACATCCGGCACATGCCGACGGGGCGCATGCGGGGGTGCCAGCAGAACCGGGGGATGTACGTACCGCCCCGTTCGGCGGCGGCGATGACCATCTCGCCCTGCTTGGCCTCGATGACCTTGCCGTCGACGGTGATCTTGATCGGCTCATCCGCCAAAGGGGCACCTGCCGTCCTTTATGTGGACGAGGAACTCGTCGCGGAACATCTTGATGCCGGAGACGATCGATGAGGGGATGGACGGGCCCAGCACGCAGATGGTGGTCTTCTGCGGCGGCCACCCGAGACCGGGGGCGATGTTGTCACAGACGTCGAGGAGCAGTTCCAGATCGGCTTCCCGGCCCTGGCCCTCCTCGATGCGGCGCATGATCTTGTCGAGCCAGCCGCCGCCCTCCCGGCACGGCGTGCACTGGCCGCAGGACTCGCGGTGGAAGAAGCGGGTGATGCGCCACGCCGCCCGCACCATGCAGGTGGTGTCGTCCATGACCACGACGGAGCCGGAGCCGAGCATGGACCCCGCCTTCCCGACCGGGTCCTGGTCGAGCGCCATCTCGACCTGGTCAGGACCGAACCACGGCGCCGACACGCCGCCGGGGACGAACGCCTTGAGCTGGCGGTCGTTGCGGATGCCGCCCCCGAGCTTGGGGTCGTAGATGAGGTCGTGGAACGTCGTCTTGGCCATCTCGACCTCGTAGTTGGCCGGCCGGTTGACGTGGCCGGACAACGAGAACAGGCGGGTGCCGGCGGAGCGACCGATACCGAGGTCGGCGAACGCCTGCCCGCCGTTGAGGACGATCCACGGCAGGTTCGACATCGTCTCGACGTTGTTGACGATGGTCGGCGCCTTGTAGAGACCCATCACGGCCGGGAACCACGGCGGCTTGTCACGGGGGTAGCCCCGCTTGCCCTCCAGGCTCTCGATCAGGGCGGTCTCCTCGCCGCAGATGTAGGCGCCGGCGCCGGGATGGATGACGAGGTCGATGGAAAAGCCCGAACCGAAGATGTTCCGCCCGACGGCGCCGAAGGAGTACGCCTCGTTGAGGGCGGCGGACATCCGCTCGAGGCCGAGGGCGAACTCGCCCCGCACGTAGATGAAGGCCTGGGTGGCGCCGATGGCGTAGGCGCAGATCAGCACCCCTTCGATGATCTGGTGCGGGTCCTCCTCCATGAGCATGTGGTCTTTGAAGGTGCAGGGCTCGCTCTCGTCGCCGTTGATGACGAGGTACTTGGGGTCCGCCTGACGGAGCATCCCCCACTTCTTGCCGGCCTCGAAGCCGGCGCCGCCGCGGCCGAGCAGGTTGGCGGTGAGGACCTCCTCGGCGATCTCCGCCGGCTCCATTGAGAGGGCCTTGCGGAGGCCGTCGTAGCCGCCGTTGTCCAGGTAGGACCGCAGCGTCCAGGACCGGGACTTCCCGATGCGGGCCGAGACGATGGCGCGTGCGTCGGTGATCACTTCGCGGTGGCCTGCGGCGGCTTGGCGTCGTCGTCGTCACCCGGGGAGACGGCAGCGCCCGCCATGAGCCCGACCTGGCGGCGGACCCGGTTCAGGGTGCCGTGGGGCGGGACGTCGTCGGCCAGGCGGCCGGCGGCGAGGTCCTCCACCAGCCGGTCGAAGTCGTCGTTGCTCACGTTGCCGAAGAAGCGCCAGTTGACCGTGAGGCACGGCGCCGCGCCACAGAAGGCGATGCACTCGACCTCCTCCAGCGTGAACTGGCTGTCGGCGGTCGTTCCCCCGGGGGCGACGCCGAGGCGATGCTGGGCGTGCTCGAGCAGCTCCTCGCCCCCGTTGATCATGCACGCCAGGTTCGTGCACACCGAGACCAGGTGGTGGCCGACCGGGTGGGTGAAGAACATGTCGTAGAAGCTGGCGGTGCCGTAGACCTCCGCCGGCTCCAGATCCAGTACCTCGGCGACGTGGGCGACGGCGTCGGGCGTGAGCCAGCCGTCCTGCTCCTGGGCGAGGTGCAGGATCGGGAGAAGGGCAGAACGCGACTGCGGGTACAGGGCGATGAGCTGGCGCGCCCGCTGGAGGTTCTCAGCCGTCAGCCGGGCCATCAGCGCCGGTATGAAACCCGGAGGCTGTCCATCGGGGCGAACCCTAGCGCGGCCACGGAGGGGGTGATCGGTTCACTATTCCCGTGGAGTAGTAGTTTGCAGGGGAAGCAACACGACATGTCTGGGGGACATACATGAAGAAGCAGCTGACGGCGGTCGCGTTGGCGCTGATGTTCGTAGCCAGTGCCTGCGCCAGCAACGACGACGGTGATACGCCGAGCGCCCAGACCGGCCCGACCACGACAGTGGCTCCGGCCCGGGGCGGCACGCTCGTGGTCGCCATCGGCTCCGATCCGGGAAGCCTGAACCCGGCGGTGACCTCCAACGGTGGCGTGCACACCGCCTCGGAGATGATGTTCAACGGCCTGGTCGGCTGGGGGTCCGACGGCAAGCTGGTCCCCGAGCTGGCCGAGAGCTGGACCATCGAGGGCGGGGGCACGTCCTACCGGTTCAACCTCCGTCAGAACGTGAAGTGGCACGACGGCCGGCCCTTCACCGCCGATGACGTGAAGTTCACCTTCGAGCGGGCGCTGCTGCGCCTGCACTCCCGCACCCAGGCCTCCGTGGGGACGGCGCAGCCCACCATCGAGACGCCCGACCAGAACACGGTGATCTTCCGGTTCGCCAATCCCTACGCCCCGCTGCTCCAGCAGCTGAACGTCACCGAGGCCCCGATCATCCCCAAGCACGTCTACGAGGGGTGCACCGACCTGGCCACCGTCGCCGGCTGCCCGGCCAACAAGACCCCGGTCGGCACCGGCCCCTTCAAGCTGGAGTCGTACACCATCCAGGAGATCAAGATGGTCCGGAACCCGGACTACTTCCGGCCCGGCCTGCCCTACCTGGACGGCATGACCCAGCGGGTGATCCCCGATCCCGGCACCCAGCTCCTGGCCCTGGAGAACAGGGAGATCGACTGGGTCGGCTCCGTCCCCGGCCCCGACATCGAGCGGGTCAAGGCCAACCGGGCCCTCGGCACCGCCACCGCGCCCCGGGGCTCCGGCGGCGGCAACTGCACCCTGACGGGTGTCTTCAACATGAGGCCGCCGGCCGGCCGGCCCGGGTTCTTCACCGATCTGCGGACCCGCCAGGCGTTCTGGCACGCCGTCGACCGCCAGCAGGCCTTCCGCACCGTGTCGTTCAGCCAGGGCAAGGTGGCCCAGTCGCCGATCAACAGCGGCATCACCTGGGCCGCGGCCACCGGTCTGAATCTCCCCAACTTCGACCAGAACCGGGCGAGGCAGCTGCTCGACCAGGTGGGCTGGAGGGACGAGGGCGGTGGCGCCCGGGTGGCCCGCAACGTGCCCAACGTCCCCGACGGCACCCGGTTCGAGGTCGACTGGCACGGCTTCGCCGGCGACCAGACCACCTACGGGGAGCAGCTGCGGGGCCAGCTCGCCGCGGTCGGCATCACCCTCCAGGTGAAGACCGAGGACAACGCCACCTTCTCCCGCAACGTCTTCAACCAGCGGGAGTTCGACACCGCGGTGGTGTCCTACTGCAACGGTGACGACCCTGACATCGGCTTCCGCCGCCAGGTGGACTCCCGCCAGATCAGCACCACGGCGTTCACCAACGGCGCCGGCTACAGCAACCCCCAGGTCGACCAGCTGCTGGACCAGGCCACCCGTGAGCCCGACACGTCCAGGCGCACGCCGCTCTACCGCCAGCTGCAGGAGCAGCTCGTCCGGGACCTGCCCTACCTGTGGCTGACCGAGAGCGCCGGCCTGCGGGCGTTCAACGCCAGCTGCACCGGTTTCAACCACGAGAACACCGGGCTCTTCGCCGAGGCTGCCAGCTGTAGGAAGTAGTGAACAGGCGCTACGTCGTCCGCCGGCTGCTGCAGGTGCTGCCGGCGGTGGCGAGCATCCTCATCGTCACTTTCGCCGTCGTCCACGCCGCCCCCGGTGACCCGGTGGTGGCCGTGGCCGGCGAAAGTGGCAACGAGGAGTACTACGCCTTCATGCGGGAGAAGTTCGGCCTCGACCGGCCGGTGCACGAGCAGTTCTGGACCTACTCGACCAACGTCCTGCGCGGCGACCTGGGCGTGTCCTTCGTCCAGGGCCGGGAGGTCGTCGACCTCATCCTGGAGCGGGTGCCCGCCACCCTCCTGCTCATGGGCACCGCCCTGGTCGTGTCGACCGTCGGCGGCGTTGTGCTCGGCGCCCTGGCCGCCCGCCGGCCGTTCGGCCCCTTCGACCTGGGCGTCAGCACCGGCGCCCTCGTCGGCTACGCCCTTCCCAGCTTCTGGCTGGCCCAGCTGGCCATGTTGACCATCGCCTTCCGGACGGGTTGGTTCCCGATCCAGGGGATGACCGACGCCCGGGCCGACTACACCGGCTTGGCCCACTACCTCGACGTCGCCCGCCACCTCGTGCTGCCCGCCCTGGTGCTGGCCGCCTCGGAGGTGGCGCTGATCACCCGGATCGCCCGCACCGGCATCCTGGCCGAGATGGACAGCGACTACATCCGGGTGGCCCAGGCCAAGGGGCTGTCTCCCACCGGCGCCCTCGTCCACCACGCGCTGCGCAACGCCCTGCTGCCGGTCGTGACCGTGGTGGGCACCCGCATCGGCTTCCTCTTCTCCGGGGCGGTCCTCGTGGAGACGGTGTTCGGCTGGCCCGGCCTGGGGCGGCTGGTCCTGTCGGCGGCCCAGACCCGTGACCACCCCCTGCTGCTGGGCATGGTCCTCCTCGTGGCCTTCAGCCTGGTCCTGTCCAACCTCCTCACCGACCTGCTCTACGCCCGTGTCGATCCCCGTATCCGCTACCGCTGAGGCCGGCGCCGGCGCGCCGGCGCCGGATGCGCTGCCGGGGGCGCCGGCCGCCGGCGACGCCCCCGGCGCCCCCCACCGCTGGCGGGCCACCCTGCGGCGCTTCCTGCGCCACCCGGCCGGCTTCACCGGCCTGCTCCTCACCCTTGTCGTCGTGATGGCCGGGCTGCTGGCCGGCGTCATCTCCCCGGGAGACCCGTTCCGCACCGTCGGCGACCCGCTGCTCGCCCCGTCGGCCACTCACTTCTTCGGCACCGACAACCTGGGCCGGGACGTGTTCGACGCCGTGATCCACGGGGCCCGCACCTCCATGATCGTGGTGCTCGGGGTCTCGGCCATCGCGTCGGTGATCGGGCTGGCGGTGGGGATCGTCGCCGGCTACAGGGGCGGCTGGATCGACGACCTCCTGATGCGGGTCACCGAGCTGTTCCAGTCGGTCCCCCGCTTCTTCCTGGTGCTCCTCATCGTCGCCCTGTTCGGCGCCGGCCTCGACAACCTGATCTACGTGCTGGCGTTCACCTCCTGGCCGACGCTGGCGCGAGTCTCACGGGCCGAGGTGCTGTCGGTGCGCGACCGCGACTACGTGGAGGCCGCCCGCTCCATCGGCGCCACCGACCGCCGGATCGTCCTCCGCCACGTCCTGCCCAACGTGCTGCCCACGGCCATGGTCATCATCGCCCTGACCGGCTCCCGCATCATCCTCCTGGAGGCCAGCCTCAGCTTCCTGGGCCTGGGCGACCCCACCCTCATGAGCTGGGGCTACCTGGTCAGCAACGCCCAGCGCTTCCTGCGCACAGCGTGGTGGATGTCGGTCTTCCCCGGCGCAGCCATCGCCATCTCCGTCCTGGGCATCAACCTCATGAGCGACGCCCTCAACGACGTCCTCGCCGCCTACTCGCAGAAGCGGGGCAAGCGCGCCAGGCGGCTTCGCCGCCGCCGGCCCCGGCTCGGCCGGCGCCAGCCGGCGCTGGCCGGCGCCTGAGCTTCCACGAACTGGTGACGATTCTCGGGGCCGGAGCCCCGGAAAACGACACCGGTTCGGAGAGGGTTAGCGGTCGACTTCTCCCATGATGGGGTCGATGGTGGAGATGACGGCCACCGCGTCGGCGATGAGGGCGCCGCGGATCATGTGGGGAAGGGCCTGGAGGTTCACGAACGACGGCCCTCGGACGTGCATGCGGTAGGGCTTGGCGCTGCCGTCGGAGACCAGGTAGCAGCCCAGCTCGCCCCGCGGTGACTCCACGGCCACGTAGACCTCGCCCTCGGGGACCCGGAAGCCCTCGGTGAAGATCTTGAAGTGGTGGATGAGGGCTTCCATCGACTCGTCGATGCGGTGCCGGGGCGGCGGCGTCACCTTCTTGTCCTGGACCTTGTAGTCGCCGGAGGGCATCTTGTCGAGGATCTGGTGGACGATCTTGATCGACTCACGGACCTCGTTGAGGCGGATGGCGTAACGGTCGAAGGTGTCGCCGTAGCTACCGACGATCACGTCGAAGTCGACCTGGTCGTAGGCCAGGTAGGGCTGGTCGCGACGGAGGTCCCACGGCAGGCCGGTGGAGCGCAGGATCGGCCCGGTGACGCCCAGGGCCAGGCACTCCTCGGTGGTGATGACGCCCACGCCTTGGGTGCGCTCCTGCCAGATGGGCTGGCCGGTGAGCAACAGGTCGTACTCGTCCAGCCGCTCCGGGAAGGTCTCGAGGATGCCGAGCACGTCGTCCCGCCAACCTTCGGGGAGGTCGACCGCCACCCCGCCCGGGCGGATGTAGTTGTGGTTCATCCGCAGGCCGGTGACCTTCTCGAAGAAGGCGAGGATCATCTCCCGCTCGCGGAAGCCGTAGATCATCATGGAGACCGCGCCGAGGTCCATGCCGTTGGTGGCCAGCCAGAGGACCTGCGACGACATACGGTTCAGCTCGCACATCAGCATGCGGATCCACGTGGCCCGGGGCGGGATCTCGACGTCGAGGAGCTTCTCGGTGGCCAGGCTGAACACCAGCTCGTTGAAGAGCGGGGACACGTAGTCCATCCGGGTTGTGTTGGTGGGGCCCTGGAGGTAGGTCAGCTCCTCACCGGTCTTCTCCATGCCGGTGTGGAGGTAGCCCATGACCGGCTTGCACCGCAGCACCGTCTCGCCCTGGAGCTCCATCATCACCCGCAGCACTCCGTGGGTGCTGGGGTGCTGGGGCCCCATGTTGATGATCATGGTGTCGTCGCCGGTGGGGACTTCCTCGACACCCTCGGGCAGGTGGGGGATGCGCAGCACCGACCCCGCCTCCCGTAGGTACTCGACGCCGGCGGTGCGCTGCGAAGCCTGCAGCTCCTGGGCGCCTTCGGACAGTTCCGTCGATGAGCTCATCGGGACGCCACCTCCGGTGGCTGCCCCGCTGAGCGGGGCACTGTGCTTGTCTGGTCGCTCGCCATGGGCTCGCTCATCGTTCCGGCGGTGCTCCCTTGAACTGGACCGGGATGCGGCCGATGCCGTAGTCCTTCCGAAGGGGGTGGCCCTCCCAGTCGTCGGGCATGAGGATCCGGGTCAGGTCGGGGTGCCCCGCGAAGACGATGCCGAACATGTCGTAGGTCTCCCGCTCCATGGCCTCGGTGCCGGGGTGCAGGTGGAAGATGGACGGGAGCTGCGGGTCGGACTCGGGCACCTGCACCCGCACCCGGATCCGCTGGCGGAGCTCCATGGACAGCAGGTTGACCGCCACCTCGAAGCGCTCCGGCGTGACGCCGGCGGGTACTGGGTGGTTGGCGGCGAGAAGGTAGTCCACTCCGGTGAGGTCGACGCACACCCGGTAGCCGTCGTCGTACAGCGATCCGATGAGGTCGAGGTACTCGGACCGGTGGGGGTGGACGACGAGCTGGCCGCGCGACATCGACGACACCGCGCCGTGGATCAGCGCCGGCTCTTCCTCGGGCGGCACCTCTTCCGCTTCGGCCACGTCAGCGCGGGGTGGCGACGGCGATCCGGCGCTCCGGCACGTGGATGCCGGCGCCGGCGCCCGTCTCAGCCCGGCGCTTGAGGATGTCGCCGGTGCGGATCATCTCGTGCAGGGTGAGGATCGAGTGCATCAGGGTCTCGGGGCCGGGCGGGCAGCCCGGGCTGTAGACGTCGACGGGAACGATCTGGTCGACGCCCTGGACGATGGCGTAGTTGTTGAACATCCCGCCGCTCGACGCACACACGCCCATGGAGATGACCCACTTGGGCTCCATCATCTGGTCGTAGACCTGGCGGAGCACCGGGGCCATCTTCTGCGACACCCGGCCGGCGACGATCATCAGGTCGGCCTGGCGGGGCGAGGCCCGGAAGACCTCCATGCCGAAGCGGGCCAGGTCGAAGTGGGCGGCGCCGGTGGCCATCATCTCGATGGCGCAGCAGGCCAGGCCGAAGGTGGCCGGCCACACGCTGTTGTACCGGGCCCACTTGATGAGGTCCTCCACCTTGCCGGTGAGGAAGTTGTGGTTCAGGTCCTCCAGGCCCATCAGGCTGCTCCCGCCTCCACGGCCCGGCCCTCCGAGCCGACCCGCCGCACGGTGGAGTCGGTGGTGCGCCGGTCGTCGACCATGGGGTTCGTGCGCTTGGCCGGGCCCCAGTTCAGCGCCCCGCTCCCGATGACATAGAGGAACGACTCGAAGACCCCGGCGGCGAAGATGAGCATGGCCCACAGGCCGAACGGCCCCAGCTCCCGGTAGATCACCGCCCACGGGTACAGGAAGATGATCTCGATGTCGAAGACGATGAAGAGCATCGCCACCAGGTAGAAGCGCACCGGGAAGCGTTCGGCGGGCTCGCGGTCGGGGACGATGCCGCACTCATAGGGCGCCAGCTTGGCCGGCGTGGGCTTGCTGGGACCGAGGATCCTCGAGGCGACGATGGAGAGCCCGGCGAACAACGTCGCCAGGATCATCATCACGAGGAGCGGCAGGTACTGATCCACGGTGTCGAGCCAGCCTAGCCCGGGACGTCGCGTACGAGCCGACTACGCGTCGGCCTTCTCCCTGAGTGCCATGAGCTCCTTGTCGCGGGTGTGGAGCTGGTAGACGAGGAGGCCGAACAGCAGGGCCGAGGCGATGGTGAAGATGGCAGGGTTCAGCCGCAGGCTGCCCAGGTCGCGCACCATGACGACCGCCGCCGGCGTGGCGTTGGGATCGACCCGGGGGCGGGGCGGAGCGGCACCGGGGATGGTCTCCTGAGGCTCCACCGCCTGCACCTGGATGATCAGGTGGTGGGGCTTGTGCCACAGGTTCAGGGGCCGGAAGTTGAAGACGCCGAACGGGCCGTAGGTCTCCCCGCCCTTCGCCAGGGCGGCGACGGGCAGGTAGTCGGCCGGGCTGTCGTACAGACCGCCGCCCTGCCCGCCGGTGAGCGCGTCGTCGGCGATGGGCACGGCGTCGGACACATCGGCGTCGGCGAGATCCAGCTCCTCCCAGCCGCGGGGGAACCCCTGGAGGATCTGGCTGTCAGCTTGGCCCAGGTCGCCCTGGATGGTGAAGCGGGGCACCCATGTCGGCGCCTCGCCCTGGGGCCCGATGCCGTACACCCACCAGGTGAGCCCGATGACGACGAAGAACCCGAACAGCCCGGCAGCGGCGGCCTGGAAGCCGAGGCGACCGCCCAGGTTGGTGCCCAGGATCAGCGCACCCGACCCGCAGAGGACCACGACGGAGATGAGCACGTAGAGCCCACCCCGCACATGGGGGTTCCAGGAGAGAGCGAGGATCAGGTTCTCGGTCACAGACCGCGCTCGTAGTTGACGATGGCCTGGATCTGCTCCTCGGTGAGCATGTCGCCGAAGTACGGCATCCGGCCGGAGGCGATGCCCCGCTGGCCGTACTGCTCGCCGAACTCGGCTGTCTCGGCCACCCAGCTCGTGTGCTGCTGGACGGTGGGGAACTGCCGCAGCGTGGCCCCGCCGGTGAGGTCCGGCCCGAAGGCGCCCCCGCCGGGGGGGCCGGAGGGCTGGCCGTAGGCGGCCCCCTGGGTGTGGCAGCGGGCGCAGAATGCCTCGAAGAGACCGGCGCCGTCGGTGCCGTACTGCTCGAGGTTGGCCTGCTTGACGTCTCTCGGGTCCAGCTTGATGTGGTCCATGTAGGCGATGAGGTCCTCGATCTGCTGGTCGTTGAGCGCGCCGCCACCCTCGATGCCCCATGGCGGCATGGGTGTGCCGGCCCGGCCGTAGACGAGGATCTGCCTGACCTCCTCGTGACGGAACCGCAGCATCACGGTGTTGAGCGCCGGGGCGGCCCACTGCACCTGCTGGGGGAGGGCATCGGGGTTGGCCGGATCGATGAGGGTGTAGGCGGCGACACCGCCGATCCCGTTCTTGCCGTGGCAGTTCTCGCAGCCGTAATGCGGCTCCCGGGGCGTCGGCGGGTCACCGGGGGATGCCTCGTAGTACCACTTCCCGCGCTTGACCCGCTCCTCCTCGAACCAGGCCGTGCCCCGGTCGAGCCCCCCGCCGGTCTGGCGGAACGGCTCCCGCACCCAGTACGCGGGCAGGCCCACGGCGCAGATGGCCAGCATGGCGAAGGCCCACCAGAGGTAGCGGGTGAGGCGCTTGCCCTCCATGCCCTCGTCGTCGTAGTAGGGCTTGCGGTTGGGCGCCTGGGTGAGCTCCGAGCCCGGCTCGTAGGTGCGGCGGGCGACGCCGATGAGATAGATCACCCAGCCGGTGAGCATGACCAGCACGACAGCGAGACCGATCCGCTGCTGGGAGGAAACTGCGAGGAGGTGGGTCACATCAGTGATCGGAGACGGCACCGATGCAGTTGGGCCCCTCTGCTTCCTGGCCGGTGGTGTTGATTCCGATGGGCGGCCCGGGGATCACCGTCCCGGTGTCGACGACGATGATGCCGTCCTCGACCGTGGCCGCGAAGCGGTCCATGCCCCTGGGCGCCGGACCGCCCTTCTTCTCCCCCACCCGGTTGTACTGCGAGCCGTGGCAGGGGCACTCGTACCACTGCGACGACTGGCACCAGGGCACCCGGCAGCCCAGGTGCGGGCACTTCTGGTACAGGGCGACGACGCCCTGCTCGTAGCCCTCGACGACCGCAGCGTAGGCGGCGACCCTCTTGGCGGCATCCACGGCCTCTCGGGGGTAGGGACTTATGTAGGTCCGGCCGGCGCCCACGTAGTACGGCTCCTTCTTCTCCCCGATCTCGTCCATGATCTCGTCGAACTTGCCGACGCGGATCTTGGAGCCGAAGCCGCCCGAGAGCGACGGCCACAGCATGGCCACGCAGGCGGCCCCGAACCCGCTGATGGCCAGCACGAAGGTGCCGAGGATCCCCCGGTTCAGGACCTGGCGGCGGGTGACCCCGAGCGCCTCCTCGTCGAGGGGCGCCGGCACCGGCGGCGGCGGGGCGTCGGGTGCGGCCACCTGGGAGCCACGGCGCTCGAGGGCCACGGCCCGCTCCAGTTCACGCCCCGTCGCCGATCCCTGGCCCACGGGCACCGGCAGGTGGGCGGTGGCCATCTCGGCCCGCTCCTCGATGCTCGGGCCGGCATCGGTGGCCCGCTCGGAGTCGCGCCGGCGAGAGGTGGCGAAGAGGAACACGAACATGAGCCCCAGGAGGGCCATGATCGCCACGAGGAAGATGATGCTGCTGTCCAACAGGGCTCCTAGAGGCTTACAGGTCGAAGAACACGCCGTCGCGCCACGGGAAGGTGAAGTTGAACCCGGGACCACGGAAAAGGGTGCCGATGATGACGAGGACGGCCCAGAACATGAAGAAGGCGGTGAACAGGGAGATGGCGAACTTGCGGTCCTCGGGCTTCTGGCTGGGGTTCTTGTCGATGTACGGAGCCAGCATGAGCCCGAAGATGCCGATACCAGGGATCGTCACGCCGGCGACCATGGGGTGGAACATGGTCAGCAGCTCCTGAAGGCCGAGGAAGTACCAGGGCGCCTTCGAGGGGTTGGGCGTGAAGTTGAAGTTGGCGGCGGCCAGGAAGGGGGCGTTGACGACTGCGGAGAAGACGAGCAGGAAGGCGCTGCAGGCCAGGCAGGCGATGAACTCACCGATGAGCAGGTGGGGCCAGGTGTGCACCTTGTCGGTGGGGGTGGCCTTGACGTCCTGGATCGACCCCGCCTTGACCACGGTGAGCAGGCGCTGGGTGTGGCCCTCGGGGCCCTTGGCGACCGGCGCCGGCGCGGTGGCGACGGCACTGGCCGCGGCCTGGGTGGCCGCGGCACCGGTGGTGGCGGGCGTGGCTGCGCCCCCCCCGCCGGCCTTGGCCGCCTTGGCCGCCGCGCTACGGGCCAGCAGGCTGGCCGGGATCTTGCCGCCGGCGTCCTCCGCCGGGGCGTCGGAGGCCTCGGCCGGCGCGCTCGGATCAGCATCGGCCCCACCGGCAGGCTCCGCACCAAGCGCAGCCCGTCGCTCGGCAGAGCGCTTGAGCAGGTGCTCGGGAACTTCAGCCAAGGAGACCTCCAATCGACGCCGACCGCAAGACGCCGCCGAAGGCGGCCTCTCCCGGCTGGCGGACAGAAAGAACGGCGAAGGCCGGCCGGCTCCGCCGGCCGGCCGGAGCACGATTGCCTCGCACGAGCGACAGCGAGTGCGAAATCACAGGGGCCCTGAGATCCCGCCGTCCTTGCGGACACGCCAGAAGTGGATGGCCATGAAGATCACGATCACGAAAGGCAGCATAAGTACATGGAGTACGTACCATCGGAGCAAGGTCTCGCCGCCGATCTCCACCCCGCCCAGGAGCACGAAGCGCACCTGCTCTCCGAAGACCGGGGTGTACCCCATCATGTTGGTACCCACGGTCACCGCCCACAGGGCCAGCTGGTCCCACGGCAGCAGGTAGCCGGTGAACGACAGCAGCAGGGTGAGGGTGAGCAGGATGACGCCGATGACCCAGTTGAACTCCCGGGGCGGCTTGTAGGCCCCGTGGTAGAAGACCCGTGACATGTGCAGGAAGACCGAGAGCACCATGAGGTGGGCGCCCCACCGGTGCATGTTGCGGACCAGGAGGCCGAAGGTGATCGAGGTCTCCAGCGTCTCGATGTCGGCCCACGCCTGGGCAGTCGTGGGCCGGTAGAAGAACATCAGGAAGATACCGGTGACCGTCAGCAGCAGGAACAGGAAGAACGACAGCCCACCGAGGCACAGCGTGTAGCTGACCTTCACCGCGTGGCGCTTCACCTTCACCGGGTGCAGGTGGTAGATGAGACTGTTCATGATGACGTAGGACCGGTTCCTGGGGCTGTCGGTGTAGCCCTTGCGGAAGATGGAACCGGGGCGGAAGATCGACGCCCACGCCTGTGAGCCCCGGACCTTCTCCCCTACCTCGGCAAGGCGCTCGGCCGGGCTCGCACGATGCCCGTTGCCGTTCCCGTTGCCGTCTACTCGCCTTGCCATTCTGGCCCTTCTCTAGACAGCCGGGGCTGGAGACGCAAATCCACCGGTCAGAACCGCATCCCGTAGGCGTAGCCGTGCTTCTCGTCGCGCTGGTGGGCGTCGCCGTCCTTGGCCGCCACGCCGGCCTTTCCCATGATGATGACGCCGGTCGGGCACCGGTCGACGCAGAGGCCGCAGCGGGTGCAGACGTCCTCGTCGACGATGAACACCACATGGTCGTCGGGATCCTCGCCGGGAGCGCCCGTGTTCAGCGACTCGGAGATGGTGTCCGTGGAGAGCATGTGGATGCACTTCCACGGGCAGATGTCGACGCAGCCCTCGCACATGATGCACTCGGACTGGTCGATGTGAAGGAACTGCTTGGGCTTGACCGCCTTGGCCAGGTAGTCGGTCTCGACCTCCTGGAGGGCGTAGCCGCCGGGGAATGCCGGCATGGGGGGATTCGCATCGTTCTTTGCCATGTCGTTATGCCTTCCTGAGCACGGGACGCCCGAACCGGGAGCGGGCTTCTTCCACGTCGCCCGGCTTCTTCCTTCCCCGCTTCTGCCACACCGACCACAGGTACATCTGACCACCCAGGGCGACGATGTAGATGACGGTGGCCACGATGTCGCGAATGGCCTGGTAGTTGATGAGGATCCGCCCGGTGCCGCCGAGGTTCTTGGCGTCGGCGCCCCACACCACGCCGGCCGACGAGATGCCGACCAGCAGCTTGTCGGGCCGCCAGAGCAGCTCGTTGTCGGCGTAGGTCAGCCACTGGTGGGGGACGATGCCGTAGGCGAGGAGCATGAGGCCGAAGACGAACGAGGCGCCCACCATCGCCTCACCCCAGGTCACCGGGGTGCCGATGGGCCGGCGGCCACCGACGTACATGCAGATGGCAACGCCGAGGACCAGACAGATCACCGAACTGATGAACGCAGCCACTGCACCTCCCTCGTGAACGCGATCACATTCTACGCAGGGGCCTCCCTCTTCACGAGTCGGGCCTGCGCGTTCTTCCTAGTTCAGCAGCCCGGGAGCCAGCGCGGCCAATTGGGCGTCCGCCGGCAGAAATCCGGCCCTCGGTCCCCCTGCTTGGCTTCCTCGGGCCAGGTACGCGTACATTCGTGAGGTGACCGAGGTTCCCGAGTACCTGCTCGAGCGCTCGCGGCAACGCCGGGCCGCGCTCGGACTGCCTGGAGGCGAGGCCCCGGCCGCCGGCGGCGGTGCTGCCGCACCCTCCGCTCCGGCTGGCGGCGGAGCAGCGGTCGCCACGGCGGAAGCCCCGGCGGCTGCCCCTCAGGCTGCAGCTGCCGCGACCGCCACCGCGGTCGTGGCCGAGCCGGAACCCGAGGTCGCGGTCGAGGCCGGTCCTCGCAGCGGCATCCCGTGGTGGATGATGCCGGTCCTGCTCATCCTGCCCTTCTGGGCCATGGTCTACATGGGCGCTTTCGCCGAGCCGGCAGCCGAGGGTGGGCCCAGGACGGGCCCGCAGATCTACACCTCTGCCGGCTGCGGCAGCTGCCACGGCCCCAGCGGCGGTGGCGGCGTCGGTCCGAAGCTCTCCGGGGGCGACACCAAGCTCACCTTCCCCGACCCCGAGGACATGGTGAAGTGGATCGCCGAAGGCTCAGCGTCCTCTCGCGGCCAGCCCTACGGCGATCCCAACCGGCCGGGTGGCCAGCGCCCGCCGGCGTCGGGCGGCATGCCGGCGTTCGCCACGCAGCTCACGCCCGAGGAGATCATCACCGTCACCGAGTACATCCGAGAGCAGTTGTAGGACGGCGACCAACGACGTCACCACTGGCGGTGCCGTGCACGACGTCCTCGTCGTCGGCGGCGGGCCGTCGGGCGCTGCGTGCGCCTACTGGCTGGCCGAGGCCGGCCACGACGTGCTCGTGGTCGAGAAGAAGCGCTACCCCCGGGAGAAGACCTGCGGCGACGGGCTGACGCCCCGGGCCGTCCGCCAGCTCGACGACATGGGCCTGGCCGACCAGCTGGCCCGCCACCACCGCTTCACCGGCCTGCGCTCCGTCGCCTTCGGCATGGAGCTGGAGCTGGAGTGGCCCGACGTGCCCGGCATGCCCCGTCACGGCTACGTCGTCACCCGCCACGACCTCGACGAGGCGGTGGCCCTGCGGGCGGAGAAGGCCGGGGCCACGTTGTGGCAGGGCGCCGAGGCCGTCGAGCCGGTGCTGGTCGGCGGCGTCGTGCGCGGCGCCAAGGTCAAGGACAAGGCCAGCGGGGAGCTGAAAGAGGCCCGGGCCACCTACGTGGTGGTCGCCGACGGGGCCAACTCCCGCTTCGGGCGGGCGCTGGGAACCACCCGCAACCGCGACTGGCCCCAGGGCATGGCCATCCGGGGCTACTTCACCTCCGACCGCCACGACGAGCCCTGGATCGAGTCCCACCTCGACGTCCGGGACAAGGACGGCAACGTCCTGCCGGGCTACGGGTGGATCTTCCCGGTGGGCGACGGCCGGGTCAACGTCGGCATCGGCCTCCTCTCCACCTTCAGCCAGTGGAAGGAGGTCAACACCACCAGGCTTATGGAGTCCTTCGTCGCCTCGCCGCAGTGCGCAGCGTGGGGCATCCGGCCCGAGACGGCGTGCAGCGTGCCCACCGGCGGGCGCCTGCCCATGGGCCTGGCCGTCGGGCCGTGGACGGGGCCGACGTGGATCGGCACCGGCGACGCCATCGGCGCCATCAACCCGTTCAACGGCGAGGGCATCGCCTATGCCTACGAGACGGGGCGCATGGCGGCCTCCCACCTCGACGTGGCGTTGACGTCGGGAGACGCCCTGGCCCTCCGGGGCTACGAGAAGGAGATCCAGGCCGCCTACGGGCTCTACTTCAAGGTGGCCCGCGCCTTCGTGAAGATCATCGGCCGGCCCAGGCTCATGCGGGCCATGGTCGGCACCGGCATGCACTCCCGGACCCTGATGGAGTGGGTGCTGCGGATCATGGCCAACCTGCTGCGGCCCGACGAGCTGGCGCCGGCGGAGGCCGCCTACCGGGCGGTGGCGGCGCTGGCGAGGGTCGTCCCCGAGCGGTGAAACATGTCTCCTCGGAGCGGTTCGAGGAGCTGGTCGCCGATGCCCTCGACGAGATCCCCGAGGAGCTCGGGCGGATGATGGACAACGTCTGGGTGACGGTGGAGGACGTCTCCGAGGACGGCGGCCTCCTCGGGCTCTACACCGGGGTGCCACTGACGGAGCGTGAGCTCTACGGCGGCATGGCGATGCCCGACCGGATCACGCTCTACCGCATCCCCATCTGCGCCATGTGCCGGACCGAGCAGGAGGTCGTCGACGTGGTCCGCGACACCGTGATCCACGAGGTCGCCCACCACTTCGGCATCGACGACGACCGCCTGGACGAGCTGGGCTGGGCGTGACCCCGCTGCTCGCCCTCTCGCACCCGGCGTGCGTGGAGCACGTGGCGGGCCCCGGGCACCCCGAGCGCCCCGAGCGGGTCCAGGCGTGCGTCCGGGGCATCCGCGAGGCAGGGCTCGGTAACGGCGTGACGTGGGTGGAGCCCCGGGAGGCCACCGTCGACGAGCTGGCCCTGGTCCACCGGCGGGCCTACGTCGAGGCCCTGCGGCGCTTCTGCGAGGAGGGCGGCGGCATGCTCGACATCGACACCGGGGCGGTACCGGAGTCCTGGACCGCCGCCCTGGTCGCCGCCGGCGCCGGCCTCGACGCCGTCGAGCGGCTGGAGCGGGGCGAGGCCGGCGCCGCCTTCTGCGCCGTCCGGCCCCCGGGGCACCACGCCGTCGCCCACAGGGCGATGGGTTTCTGCCTGTTCAACAACATCGCCGTGTGCGCGGCGTCTCTGGCTCAGCGGGGCGAGCGGGTGCTGATCGTCGACTGGGACGCCCACCACGGCAACGGCACCCAGGACGTGTTCTACGAGGACGGTCGGGTGCTCTACCTGTCCATCCACCAGTCGCCCTTCTATCCGTTCACCGGCCGCATCGAGGAGCGCGGCGCCGGCGCCGGCGAGTGGCTGACCGTCAACTTCCCGGTGCCCTGGGGGACCACCGGCGACGTCTTCCTCGCCGCCCTGGACGCGGTGGCGCCGGCGATCGAGCGCTTCGGGCCCACGTGGGTGCTCGTGTCGTGCGGCTTCGACTCCCACGCCGACGACCTGCTCGGGTCCCTGGGCCTGCGGGAGGGGGACTACGGGGCGCTGGCACGCCGCTGCGCCGGCTTCGTTGCGGCGGGCCGCTGCATCCTGTTCCTGGAAGGCGGCTACAACACCGACGCCATCGCCGCGTCGGCCGGCGCCTGCGCCCGGGCGCTGGCGGGCGCCGGCGTCGAGGGGGAGCGCACCGCCGGGGGCCCGGGCATGGAGGTCGTCGACACCGTGGTGGCGGCGCTCACCCGCCCGTACGAGGGGTAGCGGCGGCGGCGGCGGCGGCGGCGGCGGCCAGATCCACCGTGCGCTCCAGCTCGCCCTTGGTGTGGGCCAGGCTCGGGAACAGGGCCTCGAAGGGGCTGGGCG
>Ga0247713_1000107_pt1 | contig 58572 bp, 65 predicted proteins | sample 21E_NmetaG_FD_189936 | JGI IMG/M metagenome (GOLD analysis project Ga0247713, IMG submission 189936) | Soil microbial communities from hillslope of Landscape Evolution Observatory, University of Arizona, Oracle, AZ, United States - 2-1-E_N | ecosystem: Engineered > Artificial ecosystem >... | reverse complement strand
GGGTGGTCGTCGACTGGGAACGGCGGGGGAAGGGCCGGCGCCAGGCGGGGGTCGACACCCAGATCAACGCCGACACGCCGGACGACCTGGCCGCGGTCCGGGCCGCCCAGCCCGGGACCGTGCTCTGCCGGGTGAACCGCTGGTCACGCTGGACGCCGGCCGAGATCGACCTCGCCGTGGGCTTGGGCGCGGACGAGGTGCTGCTCCCCATGGTGCGCCGGCCCGACGAGGTCGACGCCGCCCTCGATGTGGTGGGCGGGCGCTGCGGGCTCGGCATCCTGGTGGAGACCACGGAGGCGGTACGGCGGGTCGACCAGTTGGTCGAACGGCCGCTCTCCCGGGTCTACGTCGGCCTGAACGACCTCATGATCGACCGGGGCGGCGGCCCGCTGTTCCTCGCCCTCGTGGACGGCACCGTCGACCGGGTGGCGGCGGCGGCCGCCGGCGCCGGCATCGCCTTCGGAGCGGCGGGGCTGACCCTGCCCGACGCCGGCCGGCCGGTGCCGTGCCGGCTGGTCCTGGGCGCCCTGGCCCGGGCCGGCGCCTCCTTCACGTTCCTGCGCCGGTCGTTCTGGGCCGACACCGCCGGCCGCGACCTCGGCGTCGAGGTGCCGAGGATCGTCGCCGCCTTCGAAGCGGCCGCCCGCCGGTCGCCGGCGGAGGTGGCCGCCGACCACGCCGAGCTCTCGGCCGTGGTCGCCCTGCTGGGCGAGGACGAGCGCCGCCCGGGAGGCGGCGCTCGGGAACTGGCCGTGTGAGAGCGCTGGTCACCGGCGCCGGCGGCTTCGTCGGCGGCCACCTGTGCGCCCGGCTGGTCGCCGACGGCTGGGACGTGGTCGGCGCCACCCGCGACGATGTCGACCTCTCCGACCCTGTGGCCACCGCCGCCCTGGGCGGCCGGGTCGATCCCGACGTCGCCTTCCTGCTCGCCGCCAGCCGGGCCCAGGCCACGCCGGCCGAGCGGGCCACGACCATGGCCGTCAACGCCACCAGCGGGGCGTGGCTGGTGGATGCCCTGGGCGACCGGTGCCGGGCGGTCGTCCAGCTCGGCTCCTCCACCGAGTACGCCGAGTGGCCGGCGCCCATGGACGAGGCCACGCCCCTGCGGCCGCGGGGCTTCTTCGGCGCCACCAAGCTGGCCGGTTCGCTGCTCGTCGCCGCCACCGCCGAGGCCCGGGGGCTGCGGGCGGCGGTCCTGCGGGCGTTCCAGGTCTACGGCCCCGGCGATCACCCGCACCGGTTGGTCCCGACCGTCCTGCGGGCCGCCCGGACCGGCGACGTCCTGCCCATCACCACGCCGGCGATGCGGCGGGACTGGATCCACGTCGACGACGTGGTCGAGGCCTGCATCCGTGCGGCACTGGCCGACGAGCTCGCCTCCGGCCAGATCCTGAACATCGGCACCGGTCGCCAGGTGGCCAACGAGGAGCTGGTGGCCATGGTGGAGCGTGTGAGCGGTCGGGAGGTCCGGGTGGCCCCCGGCGCCCATCCCGGCTGCCCGTGGGACACGGCGTCGTGGGTGTGCGACCCGTCACTGGCCCGCGGGCTGCTGGGCTGGGAGGCGAAGATCACCCTGGAGGAGGGCCTGGCCCGCTGCTGGGAGGCGGGTTGACGGTCGCCCTGGTCACGCCCGTCTACGAGAACGCCCCGACGCTGGAGGAGCTCAGCCGCCGGGTGGCCGGTGCGCTGCACGACCGGCGGTGGACCTTGCGCTTCGTCGTCGACGCGTCGCCCGACGACAGCCTGGCCGTCGCCTCGGGCCTGGCTGCCGCCGATCCCCGGCTGGCGGTCACCGCCCTGGCTCGCAACGTCGGCCAGAACCGGGCCCTGCTGGCCGGCCTCGCCGCCGACGACGGCGCCACGGCATGGGTGTGCCTCGACGCCGACCTCCAGGATCCGCCCGAGGCGGTGCCCGTGCTGCTCGACCGGCTGGCCGCCGGCGACGCCGGCGTGGTCTTCGCCGGCCGGCGGGGCAGGTACGAGAGCCGGGCCCGCATGGTGACGGGCACGCTGCACCGCGCCGCCATGGCCCGGCTCACCGGCCTGCCGCCCGACGCCGGGGCGTTCTTCGCCGTGGACCGCCCCTCACGGGACCGGCTGCTGGCCCTGGACCCGCCGGGCGTCGTGGCCGGCGTCGGTGCCGCCGGCATCCGGTGGGCGTCGGTGCCGGTCGTGCGTGCGCCGCGTCCTTCGGGTCGCTCGGCCTGGACGCCGGCGGCCCGCCTCGGCCAATCGGCCCGCAGCCTGCTCTGGGCCTACCGGGCCCGCTGAGTCACGCATCGAGGCGGAGGCGGAAGCCGAGCTCGGCAGCCGCCTCACCCGCCGGCCCGAGTAGCCCGCCGCGAGCGTGCCCGGGCGCACGGCCTGGGGCACGCTCGCGACAATGGCCGGGTGATAGATGTGGGCGCCGTCGTGTTCGACATCGGTGGCGTGCTCCTGGAGTGGGATCCCCGGCTCGTCTACCGCGAGCTGCTTCCCGATCCTGGCGACCTCGACCGCTTCCTGGCCGAGGTGTGCACGCCGGAGTGGAACGCCACCCTCGACGCCGGCCGCCCGTTCGACGAGGCGTGCGACGAGCTCGCCTCCCGGCATCCCGATCTCGCCGCGCTCGTCCACGCGTGGAAGCGCCAGGACGAGATGATCGCCGGCGAGATCGCCGGCACCGCCGAGCTGGTCGGCCGGCTCCACGACGCGGGCATCCCGCTCTACCTCCTGACCAACATGCCCGCGGAGGTCTTCGCCGCCCGCCATCGGCGCTATCCAGTCCTCTCCCGTTTCGACGGCGCCGTCGTGTCGGGCGAGGAGGGTGTGCTCAAGCCGTCGCCGGAGATCTTCGCCATCCTGCGTGGGCGCTACTCCCTGGAGCCGGCCTCGACCCTGTTCGTCGACGACATGGAGGTGAACGTGGCCGGTGCCAGGGCCGCGGGCTTCCTGGCCCACCGGTTCGTGGACGCGCCGGGCCTGGCCGCCGTCCTGCGGGAGCACGGGCTCGGGGGCGCCGCCGTCTAGCCGGCCCAGCGCTGCACCAGGACCACCGAGCGCCGGCCCTCCAGGCGGTCCTCACCGGCGACCCGCAGGCCCCGCCCGGCCAGTTCCCGGTCCAGGTCGGCCAGCCTGGCCAGGTCGCCCTTGACCCCTCCGGCGGCCCGGCGAACGACCCAGACGGTGGGTGCCGGGGGGACCGGCGCCGGCGGCAGGACCAGGTCGGCGATCAGCTCGGGGTGGTGGCGGCGGGCGTAGTGCTCGACGCCGAGGGCGTCCCAGCGGGCGGCGGCCACGACGGGGTCGCCGGGCCGGTGGCCGGCGGCGACGACGGCGACCGCGCCGCGGACGTCCTCCCGAGGCCCCCGGGTGACGTTGCCGGCGGTGACCGCCACTGAGGGGACGAGGAGGCCGGCCAGGGCGACCGTCTGCCACCGGCGCGGGCAGCGGCCGACGCCGAGGGCGGCCAGCACGGCCAGGCCGATCACCGCGGGCAGCAGGTACCGGTCGACGTACACCGGCCGGACCAGCTCGCCGGCGGTCACCGCCGCCACCGGCAGGACCACCCAGCACATGGCGACGACCCGGGGCCGGCGGTCGCCCCTCAAGGCGCCGGCCACCACCGCGGCCAGCACGGCCAAGGCGAGCACCAGGCTCCCGCCGGCCCACGAGCGCAGCACCAGGCGGGGGACGGCCGGGCCCACGCCGCGTATCCACTCCGCGCCTGACCCGCCGACGCCGTTGGCCAGGGCGGTCGCCACGACGGCGAGCGCCGGCAGCGCGGCTATCCCCGCCCAGCCGGCGACGGGGCCGGCGTCCCGCCGGCGCAGGATGACCGCCGCCACTGCGAAGGCGGCGCTCACCAGCACGGCGTACCAGTGGAACAGGCCGGCGAAGGCGGAGCCCACCACGAACAGCGCCAGGGCGCCGGGCTCGCCGTCGAGCCACCTCGCCAGGCCCAGGGCGGCCACCGATGTGGCCAGCAGGGCCAGGGCGTAGCCGCGGGCCTCGCCCGCGTAGGCCACGACGAAGGGGTTGGTGGCGACGAGCAGGCCGGCGACCAGCCCGGTCCGGCGGTCGGCCAGCCGGGCGACGGCCCGGGTGAACACGGCGACGGCCGCGACCATGGCCACCAGCGACAGCACCCTCAGGCCCAGCTCGTCGGGACCGAAGGGCGTCAGCGCCAGCCAGAGGTGGGCCACGACGTAGTACGGGAAGTTGTACGACGGCGGGGCGTCACGGAGATAGGCGATGGTGCCCTCGCCCCGCACGAAGGCATCGAGGAGCCGGCTGAGCCCGACGGGCGCCACCTCGGCGGTGTACAGCTCGTCGTACCAGAACCCGTAGCGGTGGGCGATCAGCCATCCGCCGAGCACCGCCACGACCAGCGGCGGCAGCAGCCACCACGCCGCCGCGGGCCGGCGGGAGGGAGCCGGACTGCCGACCGCCGGCGACGCAGTACGGACGGTCACCTAGGCGTCGCCCGCCGGGAAGGCCAGCACCGGCTCCCGGCACGACACCGTGACCGTGCTCCCGACCACCATCGGCTCTGCGCTCGGCAGCCGCACGAGCAACCGCTCGCCGCTCGACAGGCACACCGCCACCACCACGTCGTGACCGAAGTACCGGCGGTCCTCCACCGTCGCCGTGCCCGAACCGGGGGCCACGTGCAACTGCTCCGGGCGCACGACGACGCTGACAGGGCCCTCCATCGGTTGCACCAGATCGAGGACACCGAGCGCTGTCTCTGTCCAGCGCCCCGCCGCCCGCCCGGACAGGATGTTGGCCCGGCCCACGAAGTTGGCCACCCAGAGGTCGGCGGGCCGCCGGTAGACGTCCTGGGGCGGCCCGTGCTGGACGATCACCCCGCTGCGCATGACCGCCACCGAGTCGGCCATCGACAGCGCCTCCTCCTGGTCGTGGGTGACCAGCAGCGACGTGGCCCCCGAGGCCCGCAGCACGCCGGCGACCTCGGATCGAATCTCCTCCCGCAGGGCGGCGTCGAGGCTGCCGAACGGCTCGTCGAGCAGGACGACGCTGGGGTCGGGGGCCAGCGCCCTGGCCAGCGCCACCCGCTGCTGCTGGCCGCCGGAGAGCTCGTGGGGCATGCGGTCGCCGAGTCCGACCAGCCCGGCCAGCTCCAGCATGGCCCCCACCGCCTTGTCCCGCGCCGACCCCCGGCGCACCCCGTAGCCGACATTGGCGGCGACGGTGAGGTGGGGGAACAGCGCCTGTTCCTGGGGCACGATCGTCACCCGCCGGCGTTCCGGCGGCAGGTGCACGCCGGGGCGGGCGACGGCCTGCCCGGAGACGAAGATGGTGCCCGCATCGATGCGCTCGAAGCCGGCGATGGCCCGCAGGAGGGTGGTCTTGCCGCATCCCGACGGGCCCAGGACCGCGGTCAGCGTCCCGGCGGCCAGGGTGAGGTCGGCCTCCCGCAGCGCCTGTACCGCGCCGAAGGCCTTTGACACCCCGACGCACTCGACCGCGTTGCTCATGTGGCAGTTGTTCTACCCCGGCGGGTGAGGGCCCAGGTGGGAAGCACGCCGGCGGCCACCAGCAGGAGCGCGGGCAGGGCGGCGTCGCCGTAGGCGCCGGCCTGGGTGGCCGACCACACCCGGGTGGCGAGGGTCTCGAAACCCGTGGGGCCGAGCAGCAGGGTGGCGGGCAGCTCCTTCAGGCAGGTGAGGAAGACCAGGGCGGCACCGGCTCCCACCCCGGGGGCGATAAGGGGGGCGGTGATCGTCCGGAACACCTCGATCGGGCGCTTGCCCAGTGACCGGGCCACCTCGTCGAGCGCCGGCGGCGCCTGCAGGGCCGAGCCGTAGACCGAGCTCACGGCCAAGGGCAGGAACAGCACCCCGTAGGCGAAGATGAGCACGGGCAGCCGCTGGTACAGCGGGTTCATGAACCGCACGGTGAAGAACACCAGCGAAAGGGCGACGACGATGCCGGGCAGGGCGTGGCCCACGAACGCCGAGCGCTCGATGATGCCGGCCAGCCTGCTGCGCGACCGGGCCGCCAGCAGGCCCACCGGCACCGCGCCGAGGGCCGTCACCGCCGCACCGAGCCCCGACGCCACCACGGTGGCCCCGCCGGCCCGGCCGATGCGCCCCAAGTCGACAGAGGCCTGCACGCTCTCGGCCAGCCACCGCAGGGCCGTGCCCAGGGGAGCAGCGAGCGCCAGGCCGACGATCACGACGGGCGCGGCCAGCGCCGGCCACCGCCACCGCCCCAGCCCTACCGGCGAGGGCTGGCGCCGGGCCCCCCGGCTGCCACCGTAGTAACGGGCCCGGCCCCGGGTGCGGGCCTCGGCCACCAGGATGCCGAGGGTGAACACCAGGAGCAGGCAGCCCAGGATGGCCGCCGGCCGGCGGTCGAAGCTGGACTGGTAGGACTGGTAGATCACCCGGGTGAAGCTGTCGAAGCGCAGGATCGACACCGCCCCGAAGTCCGACAGCACGTAGAGGCACACCAGCAGCGAGCCGGTCGCCGCCGCCGGCCTGATCTGGCGCAGGGTGACCCGGCGGAAGGCGGTGAGGGGGCCGTCGCCCAGCGAACGGGCGGCGTCCTCGAGCGCAGGGTCGACGTGCTCCAGCACCGCGGCCACGGGCAGGAACACGTACGGGTAGGAGAGCAGCGTCAGAACGACGAACGTGGGGACGAAGCCGGCCAGGTCGGGGACGTTGGAGACGAAGGCGAAGGCGGCAACGTAGCTGGGCACCGCAAGGGGAAGGGCGACCAGGACCCGCCACACGCGCCGGCCCGGCAGGTCGCACCGCACGGTCAGCCAGGCCAGGGCGACGCCGATCACCGCGCTGGCTCCCGACACCGCGGCGGCCAACCCCAGGCTGCGGGCCAGGAGGCGGGCGGTGCGCTCCAGGAACAGCGTGTCGGCGACGGCCGACCACCCCCCGCCGCCGGCCCGGATGGCGAGGTAGGCCACCGGCAGGAGGGCGGCGAGCGCGACGCCGCCCGCCAGCGCCACGAGGGTGGCGGGCGGGCGGGCGGTGCCCTGGGGCCGGAGTGCCCCTGGGACGGGCGGGTCCGACAGCCGGGTGCTCAGAGGAGGCCTGTGCTCCGGAGCAGGTCGAGCGTGTGGTCGAGGTCGGCCAGGTCGCCCAGGTTGATGGGTGGCCCCTGGCCAGCCTGCAGCGGCGGGAGGCCGGCGGCGGTCGGCACCCCGGGGCGCAGGGGGTACTCGAAGTTGACCTCGGCGAAGTGGCGCTGGGCCGGCTCCGACAGCAGGTACTCGACGAAGCGGGCGGCGTCGGCCTGCTTCTTCGAGCTCTTGAGGATGCCGACGCCGGCCACGTTCACCAGCGCCCCGGGGTCCGTGCCGGCGGTGTAGTGGTTGCGGGCGACGGTCTTCTCGCGCCCGATCTCGGACTGCAGCTGGAACAGGTAGTAGTGGTTCACCAGGCCGAGGTCGACCTGGCCGTCGTTGGCCGCCTTCACGATCAGGTCGTTGGACGGGTAGTTCCTGGGGTCGTTGGCCTTGATGCCCTGGAGCCAGGACCGCGTCCGGGGCTCGCCCTCGGCGATGAGCATGGCGGTGACGAAGGACTGGAACGAGCCGTTGGTGGGGGCGATGGCGATCCGCCCCTTCCACTTGGGCTGGGTGAGGTCGAACACGCTGGCCGGCAGCTCGGCCGCCGGCACCTTGCGGGGGTCGTAGACCACCACCCGGGCCCGGCCCGAAACGCCGGTCCAGTTGTCGGCCGGCGCCCGGTACTTCCTGTCCACCACCGAGACCACGTCCTGCGGCACCGGCCCGAACAGGCCCAGCTTGTCGACCGAGCCGAGGGCGCCGGCGTCCTGGGCCCAGAACACGTCGGCCCGCGACCCGCTGCCCTCCTCGGCGATCTGGGCGGCCAGCTCGGCGCTGGCGCCGTAGCGGGCCGACACCTTGAGCCCGGTGGCCTTCTCGAACTGCTCCAGGATGGGCTTGACCTGGAACTCGGCCCGGCCCGAGTACAGGGTCAGGTCGGCGCCGTCCGAGCAGGCCACGAGCGTGGCGGCCAGCAGCAACAGGGGCAGGGCGACGCCGGCGAGCCGGCGCCTCACGGCCGGAGCCACAGCACGGCGCCGTGGTCCTTGTCGCCGCCGTTGGTCTCCCGGCCGAGGTAGCCGACCACTGCCACCCGGGTGCCGTCGGGGGACAGGGCGACCCCGAAGAACGCGTCGTTGGGACCACCCACGTCATAGAGCTTACGGCCGGTCTCGGCACCACCGGCGGCGAGGGTGACCACCATGGCGTCGAGGTTCGCCGCCGTCGGCTTGCCGCTGCCGACGAGGATGGTGCGCCCGTCGGGCAGGGCCACGAGGTTCCGACCCCGGTCGTCCTCGCCGGCCACGTCGACCCGGGTGGTGCCATCGGCCCCGAAGGACCGGTCGAGGGCCCCGTCGAGGGTGAAGCCGTTGGCGATGAGGTCGACCTTGGCCTCGGGCGTGTCCTTGCCGTAGCCGGTGGTGACGAAGCGGTTCCCGGCCAGGGCGATGGCGTAGGCCTCGCCGACGTTGGCGAGCACGGGCCGCACGGCGATGCCGCCGTCGCCGAAGGAGGGGTCGAGGGCGCCGGCGGTGGTGAGGCGGAAGAGGACCGGGCTGACGACGCCGGCGACCGTGGCATAGCCGGCGACCACCACCTTGCCGTCCTGCAGCTCGACCGCCGTCTTCGGCACCTCCGAGACGCCGGCGCCGACGCCCACCAGCGCCGTCCCGCCGGAGCCGAAGCCGGCATCCCTGGTGCCGTCGGCGTTGAGGCGGACGACGGCGAAGTCGGCGTCGGTCCGGCCGGGGGCGACCTGGGAGCCCACGACGAGGAGCTTGTCGCCGGCCACCCTGACCAGACCCCAGGCCGTGTCGCCGCGGAACGCGGTTCCGTCGGCCACGCCGGTGCTGAGGTCGAGGCGGACGATCCCGCCGGTGCCGAAGCCGGCGTCGAGGCGGCCGGCCTGGTCGAAGCGGGCCAGGGCGATGTCGGTGTCCTTGGCCGCGTCCCCCGATGCCGCCGGGTCGTGCTCCACCGGGCCGGAGACGACCACCTTCCCGTCGCTCTGCACGACCACGCCCCGGACCAGCTCGACCGCCTTGCCGCCCTTGGCCACGTTGACGGTGGCCGTGCCCCGAGCGCCGAAGCCGGCGTCGAGGCTGCCGTCGGCGTTGAAGCGGGTGACGGCCATCTGCTGGTCGGGGCCATCGGCCACGAAGCCGGCGGCGTAGAGCCGGTTGGTGGCGTCGAACGTGGCGGTCAGGAAGCGGTCGTGGCCCGAGGCGGAGACGGGGACGACCTGGACCGCGTCGTAGGGCGGTGGGCCGGCGGAACCGGCCGTAGGCGTCGGGGGAGCGGCGGCCTGTTCGGCCCCGCAGGCGGCGAGGACGAGGGCCAAGGGCACCAAGCGGAGGATCTTCGGGGAGGGCACGGCCAGAAGTTAGCCATACCTAACATTCAATGCAAGGGCCACCTAAAGCGCGCCGAGGATGAGCTCGGTGAAGACCTTGATGCCCTTGGGCCCCATGTGGGTGCCGTCGTCGCCGAAGTACTGGGGGTTGGCGGCCCCCACCTTGTGCCAGTCGAGCAGCACGGCGTTGGGCCACCGTTGCACGCCGGCGGCCATCATGGCGTTGTTGGGCCCCTCCCAGGCCCTGGGGACCTTGACGTTGATGACGACCACCCGCTGCACGCCACGCAGGACCTCCATGAGGTCGTCGAACTGCGAGGCGGTGACCGGGCCGTTGTTGCCGAGCTGCACGATCACGATCCGGCCCAGGAGGCCGGCGTCGCGCTGGGCGGTGGCCACGGCCAGCAGCGCCTTGAACTGGCGGCTGACTTTGGCGTCGATCGAGGCGTCGGGCAGGCGCCGCTCGAGCTCGGCCTTGGCCTCCAGGAGCACCGAGTCACCCAGCCCGGTGACCCGGACCTGAGGCAGGACGGTGGCCGGCGCCACGGTGGATGTCGTCGTGGTCGCCTCGATGGTCGACGTCGTCGCCGGCGCCATGGTCGTCGTGGTCGTCTCGGCGACGGTCGTACTTGTCGCCGGCGCCGGCGCCGGCCCCGGAGTGGAGGCGGCCACTTCGAGAGCCAGGAGCTCCGGCGGGGCGGGCGCCGGCCGGGCGACGACGAGCGTGGTGCCGACGGCGGCCAGGGCGACGCCCACGGCGGCGGCCCGCAGGCCGGCGAGCACCCGGGGCCGGGTGGGGAACGGCTCCCTCCGGCGCAGCTCGGTCCACAGCCGCCCGAGGGCCCCGTTGCGGATGGGCTGCTCGACGAAGCGGTAGGACAGGGCGGCCAGCGACACCGTGATGGCCACCCTTAGGGCCAGGAGGGCGTGCCCGCGGACCGGCACGTCGTGGTAGGCCCGAGTGAGCATCAGCACCGGCCAGTAGAAGAGGTAGATGCCGTAGGACCGCTTGCCGACCCACACGAGGGGGCGGGTGCCGATCACCCGGTTCAGCACCGGCGTGCCGGGGTGGGCCGCCACCGCCACCAGGACCGTGGCCAACGCGGCCACGCCGAGGAAGCCGCCCCGGTACAGCCCCTCGGAGAACTGGTGCAGGTGGGTGACGCACCACGCCAGCCCGGCCAGCGACGCCACGCCGGCGGCCGCCAGCAGCGCCCGGCCGGCCGGGTGGGGCTTGGCCTCGAGCCGTGACGGGTCCCAGATGCAGGCCAGGGCGGCGCCGAGCAGGATGGCGCCGGCCCGGGTGTCGGTGCCGTAGTAGACCCGCGAGGGGTCGGTGCCCGGCTCGTAGAGGGCGGCCATCAGCGCCGCCGAGGCGCCGGCGAGGGTGAGGATCGACCAGAACAGCTTCCGGCCCTTCCGGCGGATCCCGAGGCCCATCCAGAGCACGAGCGGCCAGACCAGGTAGAACTGCTCCTCCACGGCCAGGCTCCACAGGTGCTGGAGCAGCGGCGGCCGCCCGGCGGCCTCGAAGTAGGACTGGTGCTCGAAGATGAGGCGCCAGTTGCTCGCATAGGCCAGGGCGGCCCGCACGTCGCCCCGCAGGCGCCCGGCCTGGTCGGCGGCCAGGAACGGCACCACCACCCACGCCGCCACCAGGAGCACGAGCAGCGCCGGCAGCAGTCGCAGGGCTCGACGCTTCCAGAAGGCCACCACGTCGAGCCACTCGTCCCGGCGCCACTCGGCGAGCAGGAGGGCGGTGATGAGGAAGCCGCTGATGACGAAGAAGACGTCGACGCCGAGGAAGCCGCCCTTGGCCCAGGCGATGTCGGCGTGATAGGCGAACACGGACCCGACCGCCAGTGCCCGCATGCCGTCAAGGGCAGGAAGGTGGGGAAGTCGGGGAAGTTGCGGCCGCTCGCCAACGGGCACGGCGGAATCGTACGCTCTTCCATGGAGTTCACCGACATGCTGCGGAAGCGCCGGATGGTCCGGAGTTTCACCGACGGGAGCATCGATCCCGGCACCGTCGAACGCATCCTGGCCGCCGGACTCCGGGGGCCCACCGCGGGCCACACCCAGGGCGTCGACCTGCTGGTGCTCGAAGGGCCGGCGCAGACGGCCCGCTACTGGGACGCCACCCTCCCGGCCGGCGGGGTCCGGTCTGGGTTCCCGTGGCCAGGCCTGCTGGCCGCGCCCTTGCTCGTCGTCGTCCTGTCGTCGGAGGCGGCCTACCGCCGGCGCTACGCCGAGCCGGACAAGGCCGCCCCCGACTTCGAGGTGCCGTGGTGGCACGTCGACGCCGCCTTCGCCGCCCTGTTGCTCCAGCTGGCCACCATCGACGCCGGCCTCGGCGCGTTGTTCTTCGCCGCCCACCGGGTGCCGGCGCTGCGCGCCGCCTTCGCCGTCCCCGACGATTGGTCTCCCGTCGGCACCGTCGCCATCGGCCACCCCGCCCCCGATCGGCCCTCCTCCTCGGTGGTCGGCCGCCGGCGCCGGCCGGCGGCCGAGGCCATCCACCGCGGGGGGTGGTGAATGCCGTTGCTGTGAACTGCGCGTTTGCGCCGGGGTGGGCGCGGGAAGCCTCCCGGGCATGTTCGTCTGGACCAAGCGCTCCGGTCAGCGGGGCAAGACCCGGTTCTACTGGTGGCCGCTCCTGCTGTCGCTGGTGCTCTCCGTCGTGCTGACGGTGCTCGTCAACGCCGCGATCCGCTGAGCACGGCCATCAGCTCCTCCGGCGACTGCACGCCGACCTGGAGCCGCCGCAGCCGTGTCCGGACCCCGAGCACCCTGGCCTGCGCCGGCGGATCGATGGTGATGTCGACGATGCCCTTGATCCCGCCGTTCACCAGCCACCACCCACGGCCCCCGTGCACACCGATGCCGCCGACGAAGCCCTTGTGACGCTTCACCTCCGTGATGGAGGAGAGGGGGACCTCGGCACGGAACGCCCACCCCATACGGACGAGCAGGCGATCGCCGTCGACTGTGACTCCCGAGAACCGGGGTCCGGTGCCCAAGACCGAAAGCAGCGGCCGGAAGACGCCGTAGCGCATCGGGAACTCCTGTGACGAGGTCATCGCCGATTGTCGCGCCACCATGGGGGCAGTGAGTTCCGCCACCTGCCCCCATGGCCTGTCCCGCGACAAGTGCCAGATCTGCCGGGTGCTCGAGCCCACCGCCGTGCCCGCCGGCCGGCGTCCCGGCTTGAGGCCGGCCGGCCTGGGCGGCAACCTCGTCGTGGTGGCGGTCGTGGCCGTCGTGGGCTTCGTGGCCCTCGGCTGGGTGGCGGCGGCCTTCTTCGCCGTGCTGCGCATCGTCGAGCTCCTCGCCGTCGCCGCCATCGCCGGCTGGCTGGGCTGGAAGCTCGGGGTGCAGCAGGGCAAGCGCCGGCGCTGACGGGCCCCGGCGGAGCGCTCCGTGCCCTCGGGATCGGCCACCTGGGCCCAGGAGGCCGAACTGGTTGCGTTTACCCCCCGCATCCGCGGTCAGATGCAACCAGTTCGGGTCGGCCGCACCGCTGACTCAGCCCCGCCGGCTCTGGCTCAACCACTGGTCCACCGGTGCCCAGTCGTCGTGAAGCGCCGGCGCCCCGCCGACGAACGCAACGAGCTCGCCGCCCGCCACCACCCGCTCGGTCCCACCCCGCGCCGAGATCCTCGCCGCCAGCGCCGGCGCATCGAGCTCCCCGACCGCGGCCACCAGCACGAGGTTCGAGCCCCGCCGGCCATCCAGCACGTCGGGAGCGGCCACCACGGCCAGCGAGTCGAACATGAGCCCGAGGGTGGCCAGCTCGGCCCGGGCGAAGCGCAACGGGGGGTAGTCGATGAGGTTCATCACGTACACCCCGCCCCCGGCCAGCCGTGCTCGCACGCCCTCCAGGAACTCCCGGGTCGTCAGGTGCCACGGCACAGCCAGGCCCCCGAAGGCGTCGCCCACCACCACGTCGTAGGGACCGCCGGCGACGGAACCCAGCAGCAGCCGGGCGTCGCCGACATGGACCTCCAGGTCGGGACCGGTCGTCAGCCCCAGCCGGTCCCGGGAGATGTCGACCAGTCCGGGGTCGATTTCCAGCACCGTGCTCGTCGACCCGGGCCGCACCACCCGCAGGTACCCCGGCAAGGTGAAGCCTCCTCCGCCCACGTGCAGCACCCGCAGCGGTCCGGCCGGCGCCAGCGTGGCGATCGCGTCGGCGACAACCCGGGCGTAGGCGAACTCCAGATGCGCCGGGTCGTCCAGGTCGACGTAGCTGTGCCGCAACGTGTCCAGCATCAACAGCCGTCCCCCTGGCCGCTCCGGATCCGCCTCGACACGAGCGCAGTGGTAGACGGTCTCGACGTCACATGGGCCGGAGCTTCCCGCCGCCAGCCCGCCGGCCAGGAGCCCGGCGACGAGGACCCCGACCCCGACCCGCACGCCGCCCCGCCACAGCCGTACCCACAGCACCAACCCGGCGACCATGAGGGCGCCGCCCACCACGAGGATCGACGTCGAGGTCGCCACCGCCTCGACCAGTACGAATCCGGCCAGGTAGGTGCCGATGATGGCACCGGCGGTCCCCAAGGCCGACAGGCGGCCCACCACCCGCCCGGTGGCGGCCAGGTCCCGCAGCTGCAGCTTGACCACCGCCGGCGTCACCGCACTGAGCACCGCCGCCGGGGCGAAGAACCCCACCAGCGACAACCCCACCACCGAGCCGCCCCCTGCGGAACCGACCTGGCGGACCAGCGGCACCGACAGCAACGCCAGCCCTCCCCCCACCACCAGGAGCGGTCCCACCAACCGCCGGGGCTCCACCCGGTCCGCCGCCCAGCCTCCCGTCCAGGTCCCGAGGGAGATGCCGGCGAGCACCGTGGCGATGGTGGCCGTATAGGTCTCGATCGTCACCCCGACGTAGGGGGCGAGGAGCCGCAGGGCCAGGATCTCCAGGACGAGGACCGCGCCGGAGGTGAAGAACACGGTCGCGCCGGCCACGAGCGGGTTCATGGCCCGGCCGGCGACCGGCGCGCCCGCGCTCAGCGGGGGTCGCCGCTGAGCTGGGCCAGCAGGCTGTCGACGTCGGCGACCGGCGCCTGGCAGGCGTAGTCGCGGCACACGTAGGCCAGCCCGTCCTTGCGGTCCTCGAACAGGGGGGAGGGGTACGGCTCACCCCACGCCAGCACCGCGTTGGGCAGGTACCCACGCTGCACGGCCCGGACCAGCTCGGGGAGGTCGCCGACCACCGCCACCTCGGTCACGCCGGCCGACACCAGGTCGACCGCGGCCAGCGCCCGGCTGAACGCCGTCGGGTGCTGGCGGATCAGGCCGGCCAGCAAACCCAGGATGTCCTCTCCCCGCTGGGTGTAGTAGCCCTCGCCGACCAGTGCCCCCAGCCGGACCAGCGCCTGGGCCCCGTGCCCGTTGGCCGACGGCACCGCGTTGTCGATGAGGTCCTTGCCGCGGGTGATGAGCATCTCGGCGTCGGACCCGTTGGTGAACAGGCCGCCGGCGCCGTCGTCCCAGAACAGCTCCAGCATGGCGTCGGCCGCCGTCCGGGCCTCGTCGATCCACCGGGCCTCGCCGGTGGCCTCGGCCAGGCGGGTGAAGGCGTCGACCACGGCGGCGTAGTCGGCGGCGAAGGCCAGGTGCCGGCCCGGCTTGCCGCCCTGCCAGGCCCGCAGCCAGCGGCCGTCGGGCCGGCGCAGGTTCTCCAGCAGGAACGTGGCGCCGGTCCGGGCGTCGGCCAGCCAGTCCTCCCGGCCGAGGGCGGCGCCGGCCTGGGCCAGGGCGGCGATGAACAGGCCGTTCCACTCGGTCAGCACCTTGTCGTCGAGCCCCGGCCGCACCCGCTTCTCCCGGGCGTCGAACAGGATCTGGCGGGCCGACTCCACCACCGCCGACCGCTCCAGCGACCCCCGCACCGGCCGGTACAGGATGTTGGACCCCTCGAAGTTGCCGCCCGGTGTGACCCCCCACCACTCGATGGTCTCGTCGGCAGAGGACCCCAGCAGCGCCCGGATCTCCTCCTCGGACCAGACATAGAACTTGCCCTCGACCCCCTCGGAGTCGGCGTCCTCGGAGGAGTAGAACCCCCCGCGGGGATGGCGGAGGTCGCGCCGGACGTACTCGATCGTCTCGGACAGCACCTGGAGGAACCGGTCCTCGCCGGTGACCTGCCACGCGTGCAGGTAGACATCCACCAGCAGGCCCTGATCGGTCAGCATCTTCTCGAAGTGGGGGACCAACCACTTCTCGTCGGTGGAGTAGCGGGCGAAGCCGCCGCCCAGGTGGTCGTACATGCCGCCGGCGGCCATGGCGTCGAGGGTGACGGTGACCATGCCCAGCGTGTCGTCCGAGCCGTCGCGGAGGTAGGCCCGCAGCAGCAGCTCCAGGAGATCGGGCTGGGGGAACTTCGGCGCCCGGCCGAAGCCGCCCCACCGGTTGTCGAACTGCCCCAGCAGGGTGTTCCGCGCCGTCACGAGCGCATCGGGGCCCGGCAACGGCTCGCCGGTCGAGGCGATCTGGGCCGACCGTCCCAGTGCGGCGGTCAGCTCCGCGGCCTGGGTGAGCACGTCGTCGCGCCGCTCCTTCCAGACCTCCGACATCGCCTGGCACACCTCGACGAAGCTGGGCAGGCCCTGGCGGGCGGTCTTGGGGAAATAGGTCCCCCCGAAGAACGGTCGGCCGTCCGGCGTGAGGAAGACGGTCATGGGCCAGCCGCCGTGCCCGCTCAACGCCTGGACCGCCTCCATGTAGATGGCGTCGACGTCGGGCCGCTCCTCCCGGTCGACCTTGACGTTGACGAAGAGGTCGTTCATGACCTCGGCGGTGGCGTCGTCCTCGAAGGACTCATGGGCCATGACGTGGCACCAGTGGCAGGCGGCGTAGCCGACCGAGAGCAGGATCGGCTTGTCCTCCGCCTTGGCCCGCTCGAAGGCCTCGTCGCCCCACGGGTACCAGTCGACGGGGTTCTCCTTGTGCTGCTGCAGGTAGGGGCTGGTCTCGTCCGCGAGGCGGTTCATGGCACCGAGCGTAGAGACTGGACCGGATGGTCCGTGACGTCGCCGAGGTTCTGATCACCGTGGCCATCGGCGGGATGCTCTTCTCCGCCCTGGCGCGACTGCGCCGGGGCCAGGCGAGTCCTCGCCTGTGCCCCGGCTGCGGTCGGACGGTGGCGCGGGTCTACGAGACCTGCCCCCGCTGCGGCCAAGCGGCCGGTTAGGCCGGGTTGGGGTTCTCGATCGGGTTCGGCGTCTCGGCCGAGCCGCCGAGCGGCTCGGGCATCGTCTCGGGCTTGGTGGCGTCGGTGTTCGGCATCGCCGTGTTCCAGTGGTCCATGGCGTTGCCGGCGGGCTGGGCGCCGGTGCCGGTAAGGGTGGGACCCTCGTCGGGGTTGTCCTGTGTTTCGGGGTCGCGGACGCCGGAATCGCTGTCGTCCCGGACCTCGACACCCTCGACAGGCTCGCCCTGATTCACATCCGTCATGTCTTGACTCCCTTTCGGCGGTATTCGTCGCGGACAGATACTTACCCGTACGGGTGCGGCGGGCAATCACGGGGTAGGCATCGGGGATGAACGCAACCGTGCTCTGGGTCATCGCCGTGATCCTGGCGATCATCGGCATCGTCCAGCTCATCCAGGGTCAGATCATCCTGGCCATCATCCTGTTCGTCGCCGCCGCCGCCGTGGGCCCCGGCGGCTGGTCGGTGTTCCGCCGCCGCACGCTGTAAGCGCGGCGCGTTCCTGGCCCGTGGAGGCCAGGATGGGCAGATCGTGAGCGACGACCAAGAGGAGGCGGCGTTCCGGGCCCGGGCGCGGGCGTGGCTGGCCGCCCATGTCGAGCCGTACCGGGTGGAGGGGCCGGAACTGCCCTTCGCCGACGCCGGCGACGACGCCCGCCTCGAGCGGGCACGGGCCTGGCAGCGGGAGCTGGGCGCCGGCGGCTGGGCCGGACCGGGCTGGCCGGCCGAGTACGGCGGCCTCGACCTGCCCGTCGCCCTCCAAGCGGTCTGGGCCGAGGAGCTGGTGGCTGCCGGCGCCCCGCGGCCGGCCGACCTCATCGGCGAGGCGGTCGCCGGGCCGGCGATCCTGGCCCACGGCACCGATGCCCAGTGCCGGCGCTACCTGCCGCCCATCCTCGACGCCGGCGAGATCTGGTGCCAGCTCTTCAGCGAGGCCGGCGCCGGCTCCGACCTCGCCGCCGTCGCCACCACCGCCACCCGCCACGCCGGCGGCTGGGCCGTCGACGGCCACAAGACCTGGAGCTCCGGGGCCCACCACGCCGACCGGGGCCTGGTGCTGGCCCGCACCGCTCCCGACGCCCCGAGGCACCAGGCCCTCACGTGCTTCCTGCTCGACATGCGCCAGCCCGGCGTCACCGTCCGCCCCGTCCGCCAGATGACCGGCGGCTCGGCCTTCGACGACGTCGTCCTCGACGGGGTGCACGTCGACGACGCCGACCGCCTCGGTGCCGAGGGGGCCGGCTGGGCCGTCGCCATGACCGCCCTCGCCTCCGAGCGGCTGCTGCTCGGCCTCGGCCTGGCCCGGGCCGGCGCCGGCGTCGACCACCTGCTGGCCCAGCTGCGGCCCTGCGACGATGCCATCCTGCGCCAGGTCGCCGCCCAGCTGGTGGTCGACGCCAGGGTCGCCCAGCTCCTGGGCCGGCGCCCGCGGCAGGGCCCGGCGGCGGCCTTGGCCAAGCTGGCCGCGGGCCGGGTGTCGCGCCGCTACGACGAGCTGGTCGACGCCATGCGGGGCGCCGGCGCCATGCTCGTCGACGAGCACACCCCCCGCCAGCTCTGGCTGCCGGCCACCCGCATCGCCGGCGGCACCGACGAGGTGCTGAAGGACGTCATCGCCGAGCGGGTCCTCGGCCTGCCCAAGGGGGCCTGAGTGGCCGCCATCCTGCTGGTCGAGGACGACCCCTCCGTACGGGAGGCGGTGGGCATGGCGCTGGAGGGCGACGGCCACCGGGTCACGACCGCGGCCACCGGCGACGAGGCCATCGAGCGTTGGCGCCAGCACCGGCCGGAGCTGATCCTCCTCGACGTCATGCTGCCCGGCAAGGACGGCTTCGAGGTGTGCCGGGCCATCCGGGCCCACGACCAGGTGCCGATCATCATGCTGACCGCCCGCAGCGATCCCTTCGACATCGTCGTCGGGCTGGAGTCCGGGGCCGACGACTACGTCACCAAGCCGTTCGAGACCCGCGTGCTCATGGCCCGCATCAAGGCCGTCCTGCGCCGGCAGGAGCGGCCGGCGGCCGAGCCCGTCCTGCGCTTCGGCGATCTGACCATCGACCCCGGCGGCATGGCCGTGACCCGGGCCGGCGCCGACCTCCACCTCACCCCCACCGAGCTGCGCCTGCTGCTGGAGCTGGCCCGCCGGCCCGGGCAGGTCTTCACCCGGGCCCTGCTCCTGGAGCGGGTCTGGGACTACTCCTACCTGGGCGACTCGCGTCTGGTCGACGTCTGCGTCCAGCGCCTCAGGGGCAAGATCGAGGCCGATCCGGCCAACCCGACGCTGGTCCAGACGGTGCGAGGGGTGGGCTACAAGCTGGTGCCGCCGTCGCCGGCCCGGGAGGCCGGCGCAGGGACACAGCAATGATCCGGGCCGCGGTCTCCGTCTCCCGGCTGCGGCCCCGGCTGGTGGCGACCTTCGCCCTGGTGGCGGCCCTCACCGCCGCCGGCGTCGCTGTCACTTCGTACTTCATCACCAAGGAGGCGGTTCTGCGGCGGGCGGAGACGGTGGCCCGCCGGGAGGCCGAGGCCATGCTCGACGACGCGGTCGCCACCCTGGCACCTTCGCCCAGCCGGGTCCAGGTCGCCGCCCTCTTGGAGCGGCTCAAGGCCCAGGCCGGCGCCGCGTTCGACGTGGTGGCCGTGGGCGAGGGCGGCGAGTTCGAGACCACCTCCATCTCGCTCTCGGCCGAGTCGGTGCCCGCAGCCCTCGCCGGCCCCGTGGGCGCCGGCCGCATCGGCCTCGTCCGGGCTTCGGCGGCGGGCAAGCGGTACGTCGTCGTCGGCGGCCGGCCCGCGGGCGCCCCGGCGCTCTACCTCTTCTTCCCGCTGGCCGACGCCGAGGGCGATCTGGCCCTGCTGCGCAACGTCCTCGCCGCCGCCGGAGCCGCCGCGGTGGTGCTGTCGGCCGGCGTCGGGGCGGTGGCCGCCCGAGGCGTGCTGCGCCCGCTGCGCCAGGCCCGCACCGCCGCCCACCGCTTGGAGGTCGGCCTGCTCGGCACCCGGCTCCCCGAGGCCGGGCGTGACGAGTTCGCCGACCTGGGCCACGCCTTCAACCGCATGGCCGAGGCGCTGGAGCGCTCGATCGGCGACCTCCGGGCCTTGGAGGCCAGCCACCGGCGGTTCGTCGCCGACGTCAGCCACGAGCTGCGCACACCGCTCACCGCCCTGACCACCGCAGCCGACGTCCTGGAGGCCCATCGCCACGGCCTCGACGAGGCCGGCAGCCGCGCCGCCCGCCTCCTCGTCCACGAGTCCCGCCGGCTGGCCACTCTGGTGGAGGACCTGATGGAGATCTCCCGCCTGGATGCCGGCGCCGCGCCCATGGCCTGGGAGCCGGTCGACGTGTCCGCGCTCGTCCGCTCGGCGGTCGCCGCCCGGGGATGGCCGGTCGAGCTCGACGCCGGCGCCGGCGCCACCACCGTCGCCGACCCCCGCCGCCTCGACGCCATCGTCGCCAACCTGGTCGGCAACGCCTATGAGCACGGCCGCCCGCCGGTGCGGGTGGGTGTCTCGGCCACCGGAGACGAGGTGGTCGTGGTGGTCACCGACGCCGGCGCCGGCATCCCCGCCGACCATCTGACCCGGGTGTTCGACCGGTTCTACAAGGCCGACCCGGCCCGCCCGGGCGGGCGGGGCTCGGGGCTGGGCCTCGCCATCGCCAAGGAGAACGCCCGCCTGCACGGCGGCGACCTCACCGTGGCCAGCCCGCCGGGCGCCGGCGCCACGTTCACCCTCCGGCTGCCCCGACGTGTTGCCGAACCGTTACCTGCCGGCGATCCGACGGTGACCACCGCCCGCCATGATCGGGTGTCATGAGAAGGACCCTGGCTGTGCTGGCCCTGGTGGCCGTGGTTGCGACCGCGTGCGGGACCGACGGTGCCACCGACGCCGGCCCCGTCCCCGGCCGGCCCGAGACCACCGTCACCACGGCCGACACACCGGCCACCGCGCCGGCGACCACCGCGGCCGGCACCACCCAGGTCTCGGTGTGGATGGCCCGGGGCGAGAAGCTCGAGGCGCTGAACCGCACCGTGCCCGCCGTCCCCCGCATCGGCGCCGAGGCGGTCAAGGCCCTGCTGGCCGGGCCCACGGCGGCGGAAGCCGGCAACGGCTACACCACCGCGGTGCCCAAGGGGACCCGCTTCCTGGACCTCGTCATCGACGGCGCCGGCATCGCCAAGGTCGACCTGTCCCGTGACTTCGAGTCCGGCGGCGGGACCCTGGGCCTGACCCTGCGGCTGGCCCAGGTCACCTGCACCGTCGGGCAGTTCCCCACGGTCAAGGGCGTGCGGTTCGCCCTCAACGGCGAGCTGGTGAGCGTCTTCTCGGGCAACGGCATCGTCCTCGACAAGCCGGTGACCTGCGACAGCTACCGCGAGGTCCTGGCCCAGCCCGCCGCCCCGGCCACCTTCGCCGGCATCTGGCCCTTCGCCACCAAGGCCGAGCTCGACGCCTACGCCGCCGGCGGCGAACGGACCTACCGCGATCCCGTGGTCACGGCCCGGGACTTCATGACCAGGTACGTCGGCATGGACAACCCCGTCGACTTCGCGCCCCGGACCACCGGTTCCGGCACCGTGGAGGTACCGATGGGGCCCCGCTACGCCGAGGGCCGCACGCCGCTGCCCGACCCGCGGCCGAGGTTCACCGTCATCGTCCGCCAGCTCGGCGCCCAAGGCGCCTCCGGCCCGTGGACGGTCACCGAGGTGGTGGCGCCCGACATCGTCGTGACCGCGCCCAGGCCGCTGGACAGGATCACCTCACCGGTACGGCTGACCGGGCAGGCCCACGCCTTCGAGGGCACGGTGAGCGTGCAGGTCCGGGAGGACGGGATGCTCGCCGGCCGGTCACTGGGCAAGGGCTTCGTCACCGGGGGCGGCGACATGAAGCGGCCGTACTCCGGTGAGGTGACCTTCCGTTCGTCCACCAGGCCGGGCGGCGCCGTCCTCTACACCGAGCTCAGTGCCGCCGACGGCCAGAACATCCTGCAGGTGGCCGCGGTGCGGGTCCGGTTCTAGCCCTGCTGCCAGGGCGCCGGCGCCCGGAACTCCTCGGCTTCGGTGATGGCCAGCCACGCCTTGTGGTTGGCGGCCTGCCATGACCAGAACGACACGCCCTGGGCGCCGCCGGCCTGGGCGAAGCGCATGAACCTCCACAGCTCCTCGGGCGGCGGGACGCCGGCCCGGCCACCCTCGGGGGCGCCGTCGTAGGCCTGGCCGATGGGGAACACCGGCTTGTTGAACTGGGCCAGGTCACGGAGGGCCCCGGCCACGTCGGTGTCGGGCTGGCGGTTGAGCCAGTAGACCATCGGGGCGATGGCGTCGAAGGACTCGACCACCGCGGCGTAGGGGAAGTTCTGGGCCGGCGACGGCCGGGGCACGGTGGCGATGAGCGGGAAGTCCGATCCCACCTCGGCCCGCAGGAGCCGGCCGTACCGGGCCGCGGCTTCGGCGGTGATGTGGGTGCCCTCACTGCGGGTCTCGATGTCCGCGGAGAACCCGTCCAGACGGTGCTTGCCCGGGGCCCGGTGGTCGATGGCCGCCTTGGCCCGGCGCACGTCCTCCTGCACGTCGATCAGCCGGGGGAAGTCCCACCCGTAGACCATCAGATTGGCGTCGTGGGCTGCGGGCAGGATCTTGTCGAGGAAGTCGCCGGCGTAGAAGCCGCTCCAGCTCGACCCGGTGCGGACGTACAGGTGGCTGAGCCCGGCCGCCTTGGCCTTGGCCACGATGGCGGCCACGTTGCCGCCCTCGGTCTTGTCGGGCTCGTAGAGCCACATGCCCTTGCCGTAGGGGAGCAGGTCCTGGACCGGCGGGCGCCTGCTCACCGACGCCTCGGAGTCGGCCAGGCCGAGGGCGGAGACGATGGCCCGGCCGACGGCCGCGGGCGCCTCCAGGGGCTGGAACCCCGTGGCCGCCCCCACCCCCGTCACCAGCATGATGAGGGCGGTGACCAGGTTGGCGCCGGCCAGCCGGCGCTGCTGGGCATGGGACCACAGGTCCCGGCGCTCGGTACGGACCCTCGGTCGGGACTCATCGGCTCGGGCGATCTTGCCCAGGCCGCCGGCCGCTGACGGTGGTTCCGCCGCCGGCCGTTCCTGCAGTTCGAGCATGCGTCACATGAGAACCCGTCGGCGCCCCCACCACGCTCTCGGTGGTCTGTGCGCGCGCCCAGCGTGGTTTCCCTCTCCCTTGGGCTAGAGAGTTCGCCGCCCGCCGGGGAGGTCCCTGCCAGAATCTCGAAAAATCGGGTTTGGCGCCGGGGGAACCGGGTACAGATGCGGGCCTTACTTGAACCAGAGGCGCTGGTAGTCGCGGCTCTGGGGGTGGAGGAGCAGCGCCACCAGGGCGATCTCGAACATGAGGCTGAGGATGTTCGAGCTCAGGGGGTTGCCGAAGTAGTAGAAGTTCAGGGCGAACGGGAAGATGGCCATGGCGATCCCCAAGCCGTAACCCCACTTGAACTCGTTGGCGATGCCGTAGCCGGCGAGGATCCCTCCGGCGACGGCGGCCACGTACAGCAGGGGGAACACGCCGAACCGCAGGAGATCGAAGAGCAGGAACGCGGCGTGGAAGTAGAGCAGGTACACCGCGATCACCAGCGTCTGGGGCTGGGCGGGGTTGATGAAGCGGCGGCGTTGCATGGCGGCCATTCTTACTGCACCCGTCACGCCAGGGGTGGTTGGCTCCCGGCGGCGAGCTGGCCGCAGGCGGCGGCGATGTCGGTGCCCCGGTTGCGGCGGATGGTGGCGTTGACGCCGGCGGCCACCAGCCGGTCCCGGAAGGCCCGCACGCCGGCCGGCGGTGTCCCCCGGGCCAGGTACCCGGGCGTCGGGTTGAGGGGGATGAGGTTGACGTGGGCGGCCAGGGGCCGGGCGACGGTGGCCAGCTCGGCCGCGTCCGACGGGCGGTCGTTCACCCCGTCGATCAGGGCCCACTCGAACGACAGCCGCCGGTTGCGCGAGGCCACCCACGCCTCGCATGCCTCCACGACGGCGGCCAGGGGGTACCGGCGGTTGATGGGGACCATCGAGTCCCGCAGCTCGTCGTTGGCCGCGTGCAGGGACACCGCCAGGTTCACCGGCAGCCGCTCCTCGGCCAGCTTCAGGATGCCGGGGACGATCCCGACCGTCGACACGGTGAGGTGCCGGGCCGAGAGGCCGGCGTCGAAGTGGAGCCGCTCCACCGCTGCCCACGTGGCCGCGTAGTTCGCCAGCGGCTCGCCCATCCCCATGAAGACGACATTGCTCACCCGGCCGGTCCTCGACGTCCGCCCCGCCCGTATCACCTGCTCGACGATCTCGCCGGCGGTGAGGTGGCGCTGGAAACCCGCCTGGCCGGTGGCGCAGAACGAGCACGCCATGGCGCAGCCGGCCTGGGTGGAGACGCAGACCGTCACCCGGCCCGAGCGGTAGGCCATGAGGACGGTCTCCACCTTGGCCCCGTCGGCAAGGGTCCACAGCCACTTGGTGGTGCCGCCGTCGAGGCTGACCGACGTCTCGCGGGGGAGGAGGGCCGGCGCCAGGTCCTGGGTCAACCGGGACCGCAGGGCCAGGGGCAGGTCGGTCATCTCCTCCGGCTCCCGGCCCTGGTACAGGCTCCGCCACACCTGGCGCGTCCGGTAGGCCGGCTCGTCGCCGAGGACGTGGGAGAGCTCCTCCAGGGTCAGATCGAACCGTGCGGGCACGCCTCAAGGGTACGTTGGTGGCCCGATGTCCGAGCCGCCGCCTCCGCTGCCGGAGAAGCACCATCGCGACGTCCAGGGCGGCACGGCGAGAGCGGCCGTCTTCGGCGTCAGCGACGGGCTGGTCTCCAATGTCGCCATCGTCCTGGGCTTCGCCGGCGCCAACCCCGGCCCCGGCCTGGTCCGCCTCGCCGGCCTGGCCGGCCTCATCGGCGGCGCCGTCTCCATGGCTGCCGGCGAATACATCTCCATGACCGCCCAGGCCGAGCTGCTCGAGCGGGAGCTGGAGATGGAGCGCCTGGAGCTGCGGCGCCGGCCGGAGGCCGAGCGCCGGGAGCTGGCCCAGATCTACCGGGCGAGGGGCGTCGACGAGGACACCGCCGAGCAGCTGGCCACCGCCCTCAGCCGCGACCCTGAGCTGGCGCTGCAGACCCACGCCCGCGAGGAGCTCGGCATCGACCCCGACAGCCTGGGCCAGCCGGTACGCGCCGCGCTCTCGTCGTTCGTGACCTTCTCCCTCGGGGCGTCGGTGCCGCTCATCCCGTACTTCTTCGGCAGCGGCACCGGAGCCATGGTGACGGCCATCGTCCTCGGCGTGATCGCCGCCCTCGCCGTAGGCGCCGCCCTCGCCAAGTTCACCGGCCGCCCCGTTGGGCGATCGGCGGCCCGCCAGCTGCTCTTCTCCGCCGTGCCCGCCGTCCTGACCTACGGCATCGGCTCGGCCGTGGGGGTGTCGGGGATCGGTTAGGCGGGGGCGACGTCGCCGACGTAGGCCCGGTCGACGTGGTCGGTGGCGAAGCCCAGCTCCTGGTACAGCCGGCGGGCGCCGGCGTTGTCCGAGTCGACGTAGAGCATGGCGACGGTCAGCCCGCGGCCGGCCAGGTGGTCGAGCCCGGCCAGGACCATAGCCCGGCCCAGCCCCAGGCCTCGAAATCCGGGATCGACCGCCACCACGTAGATCTCGCCCAGCGCCGGCTGGTGGTCGGCGTGGACCTTGGTCCAGCAGAAGGCGGCCAGCTTGCCGTCGCGCTCGTGGAGCAGGAAGCCGGCCGGGTCGAACCACGGCTGCTCCTCGCGGTTGCAGAGGGTCTCCAGGTCCCACCCGCCCTGTTCGGGATGCCAGTGGAAGGCCCGGTTGTTGACCTCCAGCCAGGCGCCCTCGTCCTGGCCGGGCACGAACGGGCGGACCTCGATGTCGGTCTTCTCCCCGACCGGGAGCGGCCGGCGCAGCTGGCAGAGCTCTCGGCCCCGCCGCAGGCCCACCGCGGCGGCGAGTGCGTCGGAGGCCGCCGTGGGCTTGGGCACCCACATGTGCACATGGCCCCCGCCGGCCTCGGCCACCAGGCCCAAGGCGGCGTCGAGCAGGGTGCGGGCGATGCCCAGATCGGGCCGGCGATGGTGGGGATCGACGACGTACTCCAGCGCCCACGTCGCCGGGTGGGCGGCCGACTCCTCCCGGGTGATCTGGGCGTAGCCGACGGGGTGGCCGTGGCCCGGCTCCCACGCCACCAGCCCGGCGAAGTCGTGCCGGCCGCCGTGGACGAGGTCGAGCCATTGGTGCTCGTCGAGCGGCGGGTGCCCGTCCACCTCGGCGGCCAGCTCGAGCAGCCCCGACACGGCGGCGATGTCGGCCCGCCCCATCTGGCGCTTGACCTCCAGCTCGGCCACGAGGCAACCGTACCCGCCGCCTCTACAGTCACTCGTCATGGGGATGCCCCGCACACCGAAGGGCCGGGCCAAGGCCGTCGTGCCCATCCTGGCCGATCAGTACCCCGGCTCGGCCAAGGAGCTGTGCGCCCTCACCCATGACGGCCCGTTCCAGCTGCTGGCGGCCACGATCCTTTCCGCCCAGACCACTGACGAGGCGGTGAACTCGGTGACGCCGGCGTTGTTCGCCCGTTTCCCAACTCCCGCTGACCTGGCCGGCGCCGATCCCGCGGAAGTGGAAAAGCTGATCCATCCGACCGGGTTTTTTCGGGCCAAGACCCGGAGCCTGCTGGGAATGGCGGTGGCCCTGGAGGAGCGCTTCGGGGGGGAGGTGCCGCCGGCCATGGCCGACCTGGTCACCATCCCCGGAGTGGGACGGAAGACGGCGAACGTTGTCCGGAGTGTCGGCTTCGGTCTGCCTGGGCTGCCCGTGGACACCCACGTCGGCCGGCTCTCACGCCGTTTGGCCCTGACGGCGGAGACCGACCCCGTGAAGGTGGAGGCCGATCTCGACGCCATCGTGCCGGCCCGGGAGCGGGGCTCGTTCAGTTTGCGGCTCATTTTGCACGGTCGCCGGGTCTGCCAGGCCCGCAAACCCTGTTGCACGGCATGCGTTCTCGCACACATTTGCCCCAAAGTCGGGGTGGTTGAAATGCCGGCGCGAGTGGGAACAAAGTCAAGTACGTAGTACGTTCTAATGACTGAGGGATCAGGTTCCCGCCACCTGGATCCCCCTTGGCGGTACCTGGGTTCCGCCGCCCGGGCCGCCCCCCGATGGCGCCCCTACGGGGCGCCATCGGCGCGTCTTGCGCCACTGTGCCGTTTGGTCGCTCCGCTCCTGGCGGGGCGCCATCGGCGCGTCTTGCGCCACTGTGCCGTTTGGTCGCTCCGCTCCTGGCGGGGCGCCATCGGCGCGTCACTAGCCCCGGCGCAGCCGTTCGTTGAGGGTGGCCAGCCGGCGGTGGCCGGCGCGCAGCGACCGTTCGACGGCGAACAGGTCCTGGGCCGCCCAGTCGGCCTGGGTGTTGGCCAGTTCTTCGGCGATGGCGGTCACCCGCTTGGTCAGGTCCTCCAGTGCGGTCGCCAATGAGGACAGCTCGGGCGCGGGGACGCTGGTGGGAGCGGGCACGTCCCCGGTTTATCCCACCAGGGCGTGCCTACCCGTCCCGGTACCATCGTGGCCATGCTCAGCCGCCTCGACCTGCGGGGTGCCGGCGGCGACCTCCGATCCCGCCTGCCCCGCCCCGGCCCCTCCGGACCACCGCCCATCGACGCGGTGCGGGAGATCCTGGCCGAGGTCCGCAAGCGCGGTGACGATGCGGTGCGCGAGTACACCCGTCGCTTCGACAAGGCCGACCTCGACGACCTGCGGGTGCCGCAGGAGACGCTGATGGCCGCCCTCAAGGCCACGCCGCCGGCCCTCCGTATCGCCTTGGAGGCCGCCCACGGGTCCATCACCGCCTTCCACCGCACCCAGCTCCACGACGAGCCCGTCTACCAGCGCGAGGGCGTCGCCATCCGGGAGCTGCGCCGGCCGGTGGACCGGGCCGGGGTCTACGTGCCCGGCGGGCGGGCCGGCTACCCGTCGACGGTGCTGATGACCGCCCTGCCCGCGCGCGTGGCCGGCGTGGAGGAGGTCGTGCTGTGCGTGCCGCCGCGGCCGGACGGCACGGTCGACCCTCCGACGCTCGCCGCGGCGGCCCTGGCCGGCGTGAACGAGGTGTACCGGATCGGCGGCGCCCAGGCCATCGGGGCCATGGCGTACGGCACCGACAGCGTCCGCCCGGTCGACGTCATCGTGGGGCCGGGCAACGTCTATGTCGCCCTGGCCCAGCGTGAGGTCGCCGCCGAAGGCGTCGTCGGCGTGTCCTCCGCCTTCGCCGGCCCCTCCGAGGTCGTCGTCGTCGCCGACGCAACCACGCCGGTCGACTGGGCCGCCATCGACGTCATCGTCCAGGCCGAGCACGGCCCCGACGGCCTGGCCTGGCTCATCACCTGGGACGACGCCGTGGCCGACGCCGTCACCGAGGCCGTGGCCCGGCTGGTGGCCGAGTCACCGCGGCGGGCCGACATCACCTCCACGCTGGCGGCCGGCGGCTATTGCGCGGTCGTCGAAGGGCCGGAGCAGGCGCTGCAGGTGGCCAACCTCATCGCCCCGGAGCACCTGGAGCTCATGTGCGAGCGGCCGGAGTCGCTCCTGCCGCTGGTGCGCCACGCCGGCGCCGTGTTCTGCGGGCCGTACGCGCCGGCGTCGGTGGGTGATTACCTGGCCGGCCCCAGCCACGTGCTCCCCACCTACGGGTCGGCCCGCTTCGCCGGGGGCTTGCGGGTGGACGACTTCATCCGCCACATCCACGCCATCGCTCTCGACGCCGACGCCCTGGCCGGCGTCGCCCCCAGCGTGGCCGCCATCGCCGAGGCCGAGGGACTGGCCGCCCACGCCGAGTCGGTCCGGATGAGAACACGTTGATAGGAGTCCGTGAGGACCTGGCTGAGCTCGAGGGCTACCACTCGGCCCAAGTCACGGTCGACGTCCGCCTGAACACCAACGAGTCGCCCTACCCGCCGCCGCCGGCGTGGCGGGAGGCGTTCCTCGAGGAGCTGGCCACCGTCCCGTTCAACCGGTACCCGGACCGGTCGGCGACGGCGCTCCGGGAGGTCATCGGCGAGCTCCACGGGGTCGGGCCGGAGCAGGTCCTGGCCGCCAACGGATCCAACGAGATCCTCCAGGCGCTGTGCCTGGCCTACGGCGGCGCCGGCCGCACGGTGGCCGTCTTCGAGCCCACCTACGCCCTCCACTCCCACATCCCCCGCATAACCGGCACCGGCGTGGTCGTGGGGGAGCGGCGCGACGACTTCACCCTCGACCCCGCCGAGGTCACCCGCGTGCTCGGCGAGGCGCAGCCGGCCATCGCCTTCCTGTGCTCGCCCAACAACCCAACCGGCCGGATCGACCCCGCCGAGGTGGTGGAGGCGGCCCTGGACGCGGCACCCGGCCTGGTCGTGGTCGACGAGGCGTACGGGCAGTTCACGCCTACCTCCGCCCTGCCGCTGGTCTCCGACGACCGGCCGCTGGTGGTCACCCGGACGTTCTCCAAGACGTGGTCGATGGCCGCCTGCCGGCTGGGCTACTGCGTGGCGCCGGCGGGCATCGTCGCCGCCGCCGAGCGGGCGGTCCTGCCGTACCACCTCGGCGCCGCCACCCAGATCGCCGGCCGCCTGGCCCTGCGCTTCACCGCCGAGATGGAGGCCCGGGTGGCGGCCCTGGTCGCCGAGCGCGAGCGCCTGGCCGCGGCGCTGTCGGACCTGCCGGTCGAGACCTGGCCGTCGGGCGCCAACTTCCTGCTTTTCCGCCCTCGCCACGCCGACCGGACCCAGGGCCCGAGCGGCCCTCTGAGCGGGGCGGCGGTGTGGAAGGCCCTGGTCGAGCGCTCGGTCCTGGTCCGGGACTGCTCTTCGTGGCCCCGCCTCGACGGCTGCCTGCGGGTCACCGTCGGCACCCCCGCCGAGGACGACGCCTTCCTCGCCGCCCTGAAAGAGGTCCTCAGTTGAGAACGGCCACGAAGTCCCGGGTCACCAAGGAGACGTCGATCGAGATCCGTCTCGACCTCGACGGTACCGGCCAGACGAGGGTCAGCACCGGGCTGCCCTTCTTCGACCACATGGTCGACCAGCTCGGCCGCCACGGGGGCTTCGACCTGGATCTGACCGCCACCGGTGACCTCCACGTCGACGCCCACCACACGGTGGAGGACGTCGGCATCGCCCTCGGAGAGTGCCTCCGTGACGCCTTGGGCGACAAGGCCGGCGTGCGCCGGTTCGCGTCCATGTCGCTGCCCCTCGACGAGGCGCTGGTGGAGGTCGCCCTCGACCTGTCGGGCCGGCCCTACCTCCACTACGACGTCGAGCCCGGCTCCGAGCCCCTCGGCAGCCCACCCTTCGACCCCCAGCTGGCCGAGGAGTTCTGGCGGGCCTTCGCCACCTCCGCCCTCATCACCCTCCACCTCGACCTGAAGCGGGGGAAGAACAGCCACCACATCCTGGAGGCGTCGTTCAAGGGCGTGGCCCGGGCCCTCCGGGACGCGGTGCGGGTGGAGGGGACAGGCGTGCCTTCCACCAAGGGGACGCTTTGATCGCCGTCCTCGACTACGGGATCGGCAACCTGAGGTCGGCTCAGAAGGCGTTGGAGAAGGTGGGCGCGGAGGCGGTCCTGACCGCCGACGCCGCGGTGGTCGAGTCGGCCGCCGGCGTGGTCCTGCCGGGCGTGGGGCACGTCGGTCGCTGCCTGGAGGCGCTGCGGGACAGCGGCCTGGAGGAGCCGGCCAAGGCCGCCATCGACGCCGGCAAGCCCTTCATCGGCATCTGTGTCGGCATGCAGATGCTCTACGACGGCTCCGAAGAGGCCCCCGACGTCAAGGGCATGGGCGTGCTCCCCGGGATGGTCCGCCTCCTCCCCGAGGGGGTCAAGCGCCCGCAGATGCAGTGGAACGTGCTCGACCACCGGCCCACGCCCATGCTCGCCGGGCTGGCGGATCCGGTCTGGATGTACTTCGTCCACTCCTATGGCGCGGAGATGTCCGACGACGTGGTGGCCACCTGCGACTACGGCGGGCCGGTGGTGGCTGCCGTGGTCCGCGACAACCTCTGGGCCACCCAGTTCCATCCCGAGAAGTCCGGCGCCGCCGGCCTCCGGCTCCTGAGGAACTTCTTCGCCGCCTGCTCAGCGGAGGGCCGCTGAGGTGCTTCTGTACCCGGCGATTGACCTGCGGGGCGGCCGGGTGGTCCGCCTCTACCAGGGTGACTTCGAGAAGGAGACGGTCTACGGGATGGACCCCGTGGCCGTGGCCCGGTCCTACGCCGCCGCCGGCGCCCGCTGGATCCACGTCGTCGACCTCGACGCCGCCCGCACCGCCACCCCGGAGAACCGGCCGGTCATCGCCGCCATCGCCGAGGCGGTCGACGTCAAGGTCCAGGCCAGCGGCGGGGTGCGGGACCAGGCCTCGGCCGAGGAGCTGCTGGCGTGCGGAGTCGACCGGGTGGTGGTCGGCACGGCCGCCGTCGAGCACCCCGAGCTGGTGATCGAGCTGGCGACGCACCACCAGGTCGCGGTCGGGATCGACACCCGGAGCGGCGACGTGGCCGTGCGCGGCTGGACCGAGGGCTCGGGCGTCGACCTCTTCGAACTGCTGGCCCGCTTCGCCGGTACCGGCGTGGCCGCGGTCATCGTCACCGACATCAGCCGGGACAGCACCCTGGAGGGCCCCGCGGTCGAAGGCCTGGCCGCGGTGCTGGAGGCCACGGAGATTCCGGTCATCGCCTCGGGTGGGGTGGGGAGCCTGGCCGACCTCGAAGCGCTGGGGACCCTGAGCGCCGGCGGCCGCGGCCTCGAAGGGGCCATCGTCGGCAAGGCTCTCTATGAGGGGCGCTTCACCGTCGAGGAGGCGATCGCCGCATGCGCGCGGTGAGGGTGATCCCGTGCCTCGACGTGGACAACGGCCGGGTGGTCAAGGGGGTGAACTTCGTCGACCTCCGTGACGCCGGCGATCCCGTCGAGCTGGCCGCCCGCTACGACGCCGACTGCGCCGACGAGGTGGTGTTCCTCGACATCACCGCCAGCTCCGACGCCCGCGAGACGATGGTCGACGTCGCCCGCCGTACGGCGGAGAGGGTCTTCATCCCCTTCACCATCGGGGGAGGGATCCGCGGTGTCGACGACGCCCGGGCCCTGCTGCGGGCCGGCGCCGACAAGGTGGGCGTCAACACGGCGGCGGTGGACCGGCCCCGGCTGGTCGCCGAGCTGGCCGGCGAGTTCGGGGCCCAGTGCGTGGTCGTCGCCATCGACGCCAAGGACCGCCAGGTGTTCACCCACGGCGGCCGCACCCCCACCGGCCTCGACGCGGTCGCCTGGGCGGAGGAGTGCGAGCGCCTGGGCGCCGGCGAGATCCTGCTCACCTCCATGGACCGTGACGGAACCCGCAGCGGCTTCGACCTGGAGATGACCAGGGCGGTGTGCGACGCCACCGGGATCCCCGTCATCGCCAGCGGGGGAGTGGGCACCCTCGACCACCTGGCCGACGGCGCCCTGGCCGGCGGGGCCGACGCCGTGCTGGCGGCGTCGATCTTCCATTTCGGCCAGCATTCGGTACGGGAGGCCAAGGAGCACCTGGCCGCTCGGGGGGTACCCGTCCGACCGGCGTGACCGTCGTCATTACGATGGGGTGAGTGATGTCTGAACCGCGGGTCCTGTCGATCGTCCTCGCCGGCGGGGAGGGCAAGCGGCTGTTCCCGCTCACTGCGGACCGGGCCAAGCCCGCAGTTCCCTTCGCCGGCCACTACCGCCTCATCGACTTCGCCCTGTCGAACCTGGCCAACGCCAACTACCTGCGCATGGTGGTGCTCACCCAGTACAAGAGCCACAGCCTGGGCCAGCACCTGTCGCGGACGTGGCGGCTTTCGACCCTGCTCGACACCTACGTGACCATGGTGCCGGCGCAGATGCGCCACGGGCCGAGGTGGTTCGCCGGCTCCGCCGACGCCATCTTCCAGAACCTGAACCTGATCGGCGACGACCGGCCCGACTACATCTGCGTCTTCGGGGCCGACCACATCTATCGCATGGACCCCCGCCAGATGATGGAGGCCCACATCGCCTCCGGCGGCGGCGTGACCGTCGCCGGCATCCGGGCGCCACGGGCGGAGGCGTCCGCGTTCGGCGTCATCGACCCCGGAGTGGGCAGCAAGATCGAGGCCTTCCTGGAGAAGCCGGAGGATCCTCCGGGCCTCCCCGACTCACCCGACGAGGTCTTCGCCTCGATGGGCAACTACATCTTCACCACCAAGACCCTGGTCGACGCCGTCACCGACGACGCCAAGGACGAGGAGTCCCGCCACGACATCGGCGGCGACATCATCCCGGCCATGGTGAAGGCCGGGGAGGCCCATGTGTACGACTTCAACACCAACGAGGTTCCCGGGGCCACCGAGCGCGACCGGGCCTACTGGCGGGACGTCGGGACCCTCGACAGCTACTACGACGCCCACCGCGACCTGGTGTCGGTCTATCCCGTGTTCAACCTGTACAACCGGAAGTGGCCGATCTACACCTCGGTGCCCCAGCTCCCGCCGGCCAAGTTCGTCCTCGAGGACGGGGGCCGAACGGGCCGGGCCCACAACTCCCTGGTCAGCACCGGCTGCATCATCTCCGGCGCCACGGTGCGGAACTCCGTTCTCTCGCCCGGGTGCATCGTCGACTCGCATGCCCTGATCGAGGACTCGGTCCTCATGCACGACGTCGTGGTCGGCGAGGGGGCGATCGTGCGCCGGTCGATCATCGACAAGCACGTCGTCGTCCCGCCCGGTGCCCGCATCGGCTGTGACCCGGAGGCCGACCGGCGCCGGTTCACCCTCTCGCCCAACGGCATCACCGTGCTGGGCAAAGGACACGTGATCACCAGCCCTTGAGGGTCAGCATCCTGACCCGCGAGTACCCGCCGGAGATCTACGGCGGGGCGGGGGTCCACGTCACCCACCTGGTCGAGCAGCTCTCGAAGCTGGTCGACGTCGACGTCCAGTGCTTCGGGGCGCCGCGTGGCGATCCTCGGGTACGGGCCTACCACCCGTGGCCGGCGATCCCCTCTGAACGGGCCGCCGAGGCCGCGCTGCAGTCGATGTCGGTCGACCTGTTGATGGCGTCGGGATGCCGTGGCGCCGACGTGGTGCACAGCCACACCTGGTACGCCAACCTGGGCGGGCACCTGGGCGGGTTGCTGCACGGCATCCCCCACGTCATGACCGCCCACAGCCTGGAGCCGCTGCGACCGTGGAAGCGCGACCAGCTGGGCGGGGGCTATGAGCTGTCGCTGTTCTGCGAGCGCACCGCCGTGCACGGGGCATCGGCCATCATCGCCGTCTCCGCGGGGATGCGAGCCGACATCCTGGCCACCTACCCGTCGGTGGACCCCGACCGGGTGTTCGTCCTCCACAACGGCATCGACACCGACGCCTGGCGGCCAACGGCCGACGCCCGCGCCCTCGCCCGGCTGGGCGTGGACCCCGGGCGGCCGGCGGTGGTGTTCGTGGGGCGGATCACCCGGCAGAAGGGCGTCGACCATGCCCTGGCCGCCGCCGAGCTGATAGATCGCCACGCCCAGGTCGTCCTCTGCGCCGGCGCTCCGGACACCCCTGAGATCGGTGCCGAGATGCGCCAGCGGGCGGCGGCGGTGGCCGCCCGGCGAGGGGGCATCGTCTGGATCGAGGAGATGCTCTCCCGCCACGAGCTGTGCGCGGTCCTGAGCGCCGCAGACGTGTTCCTCTGCCCGTCGGTCTACGAGCCGTTCGGCCTCACCAACCTCGAGGCCATGGCCTGTGAGACGGCGGTGGTCGCCAGCGCGGTGGGCGGCATCCCGGAGATCGTGGTCGAGGACGTCACCGGCCATCTCGTGCCTGTGGTGCCCGATGGGGCGGAGTTCGCCGCCGCCCTCGCCGGGCGGGTCAACGCCCTGATCGCCGACCCCGAGCGGGCGGCGGCCATGGGGCGCGCCGGCCGGCTGCGGGCCATCGAGCACTTCGGCTGGCCGGCGGTGGCGGCCCGTACCGTGGCCCTCTACGAGAGACTGGCGGGATGACCAAGCAGCCGATCACCATGCTGAGCGACCGGCTGCTGGTCCAGATACCCCAGGTGGAGGGTGAGCGGGCCAGCAGGGGAGGCATCCTGATCCCTGCGACGGCCCAGGTCTCCAAGCGGCTGGCGTGGGCCGAGGTGGTGGCCATCGGGCCCCAGGTCCGCAGCATCGAGCCCGGCGACCGGGTCCTGTTCAACCCCGAGGACCGCTACGAGGTGGAGGTGCGGGGCGAGGACTACCTCATCCTGCGGGAGCGCGACATCCACGCCGTGGCCTCGGAGAGGATCGAGGGTGGGACGGGCCTCTACCTCTGATCGCAGGGAGAGCAGAGCTCTCCCTGCGAGCTTGGATGGCGCCTCGGGCTCACGGCGAAGCCGTTCGCACGACGCCGTCCTTCTTCGAGGCGCCGGCCGGGCCGCCGCTGGCGGCTTGGACGTCCACCTCTACTTGTAGGCTGGCCCGGTGCCCGTAGCCACGCCGATCGCCGCCAATGAGGCGGATCTCGCCAACGTCACCTTCAACGCCGAGGGCCTGGTGCCGGCCATCGTGCAGGAACAGGGCACCGGCCAGGTCCTGATGATGGCCTGGATGAACGCCGACTCCCTGCGGCGCACGCTGGAGACGGGCCGGACGTGGTTCTGGAGCCGGTCCCGCCAGGAGTACTGGTGCAAGGGCGAGACCTCCGGCGACCGCCAGTTCGTCCGTGAGGCGTACTACGACTGCGACGGCGACACCCTGCTGCTGGTGGTCGAGCAGGAGGGGCGGGGCGCGTGCCACACCGGCGAGCGGAGCTGTTTCTATCGGGCTCTTGGTGACGGTCCTACCGAGTAGGGCGGACTTCCACGCCCTCGCAGGCACCCACACGGTGGTGCCCGTGTGGCGTGAGGTGGTCGCCGACCTGGAGACGCCGGTCTCGGCCTTCCTGAAGCTGGTGGGACCGACCGGGAGCGGGTTCCTGCTGGAGTCGGTCGAGAACGGCGACACGTGGGGGCGCTTCTCCTTCGTGGGCCGCGACCCGTCGCTGGTGCTGTTGGCTCGGGGCGGGGCGATATCGGTCGAAGGCCGGCTGCCGGCCGGCGTGCCGCTCGACCGGGGCGTGCTGGCCGCCCTGGAGGGGCTGCTGGCCGTCTACCGGTCGCCGGCGCTGGCCGACCTGCCCCCCCTGCACGGAGGCATCGTGGGGCTCCTCGGCTACGACGTGGTGCGGGAGGTCGAGCGGCTGCCGTCGCCGCCGCCCGACGACCTGGGCATGCCCGACGCCGTCCTGTCGGTCATCGGGCACCTGGCCGCCTTCGACCACTGGCGCCAGCGCGTCTGCCTGATCGAGAACGTGCTGGTGGTGCCGGGGGCGAGCGTCGCCGAGCTGGACCTGGCCTACGACTTGGCCGCGTCCCGCCTCGACGCCTCGGCCGCCGACCTGGGCCGGCCCTTGGCCTACCGGCCGGCGCTGCCGCCCGATCCCACCGACCCCTTGCCCGAGGTGCGCTCGACGGTGGGCCCCTCGTCCTACTGCGATGCCGTCGAGGTGGCCAAGGAGCACATCCTCGCCGGCGACATCTTCCAGGTCGTCCTGTCCCAGCGCTTCGACCTCGACCTCGACGCCGACCCCTTCGACGTCTACCGGGTGCTGCGCCAGGTGAACCCAAGTCCCTACATGTACTTCCTGCGCCATCCGGAGGTGACGGTGGTGGGCTCGTCGCCCGAGCCCATGGTCCAGCTGCGGGATGGGAAGGTCGTCTCCCGTCCCATCGCCGGCACCCGCCGGCGGGGCCGCACGCCGGAGGAGGACCGCCGCCTGGCCGGGGAGCTGGTCGAGCACCCCAAGGAGGTGGCCGAACACATCATGCTCGTCGACCTGGCCCGCAACGACGTGGGGCGCGTCGTGCGCTTCGGCACCGAGAAGGTCGACGAGCTGATGACCCTGGAGCGGTACAGCCACGTGATGCACCTCACCTCGCAGGTGTCGGGGGAGCTGAAGCCCGGCAAAGGCCCGATCGACGTGCTGCGGGCCACCCTGCCCGCCGGCACCGTCTCCGGCGCCCCCAAGGTGCGGGCCATGGAGATCATCGACTCGCTGGAGCCGACCAAGCGCGGCCCCTACGCCGGCGTCGTCGGCTACCTCGACTTCTCCGGCAACCTCGACACCGCCATCGCCATCCGTACCATGTTCATCGCCGCCGACGGGCGGGCGTCGGTCCAGGCCGGGGCCGGCATCGTCGCCGACAGCGACCCCCGTGCCGAGGACGAGGAGTGCCGCAACAAGGCTGCCGCCCTCCTGGCCGCCGTCCCCGCGGCCCGGCGCATGCGCGCCAGAGAGGAGCCGACCCATGTCTGAGGACTACCGGGCGTTCCGGGAGTCCGCCGGCGCCGTCGAGCTGCCCCGCGACTTCGTCCGGGCCGCCGGGCCCGACGCCAACTCGTTCCTGCAGGGCCAGCTGTCCCAGGACGTGCTGGGCCTGGCCGTCGGTTCCTCCGGCTGGGCCCTGCTCCTCCAGCCCCAGGGCAAGGTGACGGCGTTCCTGCGGGTGCTGCGGACCGGCGACGACGAGGTGGTCCTGGAGACCGACGCCGGCTTCGGGCCGGCGGTGATCGAGCGCCTCAACCGGTTCAGGCTGCGGGTCGAGTGCGACCTCGAGCCGCTGGCGTGGCGTTGCCTCGCCGTGCGGGGCCCGAGGGCCCACGAGCTGGCGCCCGAGGGCGCGGCGGCCGACTGGCCCGGGCTGCCCGGCCGTGACCTGGTGGGGGAGTCGCCGGCGGCGCCGGCCGGTGTTCCCGTTTGCGGCATGGACGCCTACGAGGCCGTGCGCATCGAGGCCGGGATCCCGGTGATGGGCCGGGAGCTCGACGAGGGCACCATCCCCGCCGAGGCCGGGGTGGTGGACATGTCGGTGAGCTTCACCAAGGGCTGCTACACCGGCCAGGAGCTGGTGGCCCGGATCGACTCGCGGGGTGGCAACGTCCCCCGGTGCCTCCGGGGCCTGGTGCTCGCCGACGGGCCGGCGCCGGTCGGGGCTTCCATCCAGGCCGACGGCAAGGAGGTGGGGCGGCTGACCAGCGTGGCGTTCTCGCCGGGCCTGGACGCCACGGTCGCCCTGGCCTACGTGCGCCGGGCCGTCGAGCCGCCGGCGGAGGTCGTCGTGGAATGGGACGGCGGCTCGTCGCCGGCGCGCGTCGAGGCCCTGCCGCTGGTGCCCTGAGGGTGCGCCGCCTCTCCCTCGTCGTCCTCGGCGTGACGGCCGTCGTGGCCGCCGCCTGCAGCAGCGGCTCGCCCACCGCCGGCCCCGACCCCACGTCGCCGGCGCTGACCACCACGTCGACGACCGAGGCCGTGGCGCCGACCACGACAGCGCCGCCGACCACCACGTCCACCACCCTGAGGCCGACGACGACCTCGAGCACCCTGCTCGCCTTGGGACCGGGCGAGGCCAGCATCGTCGGCACGGTCACCGGCCCCTCCGGACCGGTGGACGGGGCTACCGTCCGGGTCGAGCGCCTGGTGGGCAGGAACGTGGCCAGCCAGGACGTCACGACCACCGGCGGAGGCACGTACGCCCTCGCCGGTATCCTGGGCGGCTCCTACCGCGTTCGGGCGCTGAAGCCACCGGACTTCGCCTCCTCGCCGGTGGAGGCCTTCTTCCTGGCCGCCAACGACCGCAAGGTGCTCGACCTGAAGGTGCCGCCCGCCGGCGGCGAGCGGATCACCGCCACGGTGAACCCCAACCCGCCGAGGGTCGACCAGGCGGCGACGATCACCATCCAGGTCGGCACCGGCCGGGTCGACGAGCAGGGCCGGCCGGCCGTCACCCCCCGCCCGGGGGTGCCCCTGAGCCTGACGCCGGCCGCCGGCATCGTCCTGGAAGGGTCACCGCAGGCACTCACCGACGGGAACGGTTCGGCGACCTGGCAGATCCGCTGCCAGGCCCAAGGAGCCGACACCTTCCAGCTGACGGTGGGAACCGGCGTGACGCAGGTCAAGATCCCGGCGTGCGCGGCCGGCGCCTCCCCGCCGGCGCCGGCGACCACCCGGGCCCCCTAGCCGAGACGCTTCCGTCATCGCAGGAGGTTTGGAGGATTGCCCCGTGAGCAACGGCCTCGTCACGACGCTGTGCTGTTCTGAGGCGAGAGAAGCGATGACGCGGTCGGTCCCCACCGTCCCCAAGCCAACCAGGGGGGTGTGACAACTACGATCGCCGGCAATGGGAACCACGCTCGACCGCATCGTTGCTGCCCACAGGGAGGCGGCGGCGGCCGACAGCCGTGACGCCGGCCGGCTCAGGGAGCTGGCCGAGGCGGCGCCGCCGCCCCGCAAGTTCCGCAAGTCGATGGGTCGCTGGGGACTCGACGTCATCGCCGAGATCAAGCGACGCTCGCCGTCGAAGGGTGACCTCGCCCCCGACCTCGATCCGGCGGCGCTGGCCCAGGCCTACGCCGCCGGCGGTGCCGTCGCCATCTCGGTCCTCACCGACGACGAGTTCTTCGGCGGCTCCCCCGAGGACCTGGCCGCCGCCCGTGACGCCACCAACCTGCCGGTCATGCGCAAGGACTTCACCGTCGACGAGCGCGACATCTACGACGCCCGGATCATGGGCGCCGACGCCGTGCTCCTCATCGTGGCCGCTCTGACCGACGACGAGCTCAAGAAGTTCCGCGCCCTGGCCCACGACCTGGGCATGGCCGCGCTGGTCGAGTGCCACGACGTCGACGAGATCAAGCGGTCCCTGCCGGCGCACCCCGACATGATCGGCGTCAACCAGCGCGACCTGCGCACGTTCGAGGTCGACAAGACCCTGGCCGTGCGCCTGTCCCGCACCATCCCGGCCGGGATGCTGAAAGTGGCCGAGTCCGGCATCGAGACCCCGCAGGACCTGGTGAGGCTACGCGACGCCGGCTACGACGGCGCCCTCATCGGCGAGCGCCTGGTCACCGACCCCGACCCTGCCGAAGCCCTACGGCGGTTGAGAGAAGGGATCAAATGACCACCATCGACCGCTGGACCCTCACGGCCGACCGCATCCCGCCGGCGTGGTTCAACGTCGTCCCCCACCTGCCGAGCCCGTTGCAGCCGCCGCTGCACCCGGCCACCCGGCAGCCCGTCGGCCCCGACGACCTGGCGCCGCTGTTCCCCATGGCCCTCATCGGCCAGGAGGTTACGGCCGAGCCCTGGGTCGACATCCCCGGCGAGGTGCTCGACGTCCTGCGCACCTGGCGGCCCACGCCACTGGTGAGGGCCCGCCGGCTCGAGCAGGCCCTGGGCACGCCGGCCCGGATCTACTTCAAGGACGAGTCGGTGTCGCCGGCCGGCTCCCACAAGCCCAACACCGCCATCGCCCAGGCCTTCTACAACAAGCAGGAAGGCGTCAGCCGGCTGGCGACGGAGACCGGCGCCGGCCAGTGGGGGAGTGCCCTGTCGCTGGCCTGCGCCCTGTTCGGCATGGAGTGCAAGGTCTACATGGTGCGCTCCTCGTACCAGCAGAAGCCGTACCGGCGGATCATGATCGAGACGTGGGGCGGCGCGGTCGAGCCGTCGCCGATCGACGAGCCCGAGCACCCCGGCTCCCTGGGCTCCGCCATCAGCGACGCCGTCCGTGACGCCGCCAGCCGGGACGACACCCACTACTCCCTCGGCTCGGTGCTCAACCACGTCCTGCTCCACCAGACCGTCATCGGCCTCGAGGCCAAGGAGCAGCTGGCCCTCGCCGGCGAGGAGCGGCCCGACGTCGTCATCGGCAGCTGCGGCGGCGGCTCCAACCTGGCGGGCATCGCCCTGCCGTTCGTGCCCGACGCCGGCGTGCGTCTCATGGCCGTCGAGCCGTCGTCGTGCCCCACGCTCACGTCGGGGCGCTTCGACTACGACTTCGGCGACACCGCCGGCATGACGCCGCTGCTGGCCATGTACACCCTGGGCCACGACTTCGTGCCCCCGGCCATCCACGCCGGCGGCCTCCGCTACCACGGCGACGCCCCGATCATCTCCAACCTGGTCCAGGCCGGTCGCATGGAGGCGGTGGCCTACCCCCAGGGCAAGGTGTTCGACGCCGCCGTGCAGTTCGCCCGTACCCAGGGCAGCATCCCCGCGCCGGAGACCTCACACGCCATCCGGGCCGCCATCGACGAGGCCCTGCTGGCCAAGGAGGAGGGCACGGAGAAGGTCATCCTTTTCTCCTACTCCGGCCACGGCCTGCTCGACCTGGCCGCCTACGACGACTTCCTGAACGACCGCCTGGACGGCCAGACCTAGGGCAGCCGGAGCAGTCCCGGAAGGCGGAACGCCAGCCAGGGCCGCCGGCCCCAGGGGAGCACCTGCATCTTCACCACGGGGCGCGGCAACCCGGTGCGGTGCCAGGCCAGCAGCATGATGGCCCGGGGGTCGGCCCACAGGTGGCAGTCGACCCGGCGGTCGGAGGGCTCCTCGATCACCAGGCCGCCGTTCTCGAAGGCGAAGAACCACCGCCCGCCGCCCCGGACCCGGATGTCGTAGGTGGCCCGCACGCCGGCGGCCTTCTCCGGGTGGACGGCGAACTCCGGCCGCCCCAGCGACCGGTACATCGGGCAGATGAAGCCTTCGAAGGCCAGCCGGGCGTCGCCCTGCTCGATCTTCCAGCGCCCGCCGGTCACCGAGGCCAGGTCCAGCCCGTGGACCATCGACTCGTTCAGGATGTGGCAGGCCAGGACCGTCGCCGTCACCTTGACCCCGCCCACCCACACCCGCGGCTCGGCGCCGTGCATGCCGCGGGCGACCGACAGGAACCCCGCCGCGGCGCGCTCCACCCGGTCGGCCAGCGCCGGCGGGTCGTACACCGCCTCGTCGTCCACCTTGGCCTGGGTCAGCTCGCCCAGGTCGGCCAGGTCGTCGAGCGGGGGCGGCACCTCGTTGAGCAGGTCGAGGTCGACCTCGTAGACGTGGGTGAGGTGGGCGGCAAGCTGGCCGGCGGTCCACACGCCGAGCGCGGGCGTAGCGGGGTCGGGGATGGACCGGATCAGGGATGACACACGGCGGGCCATCGACTCGACCGCCCCGAGCGCTTCGGCCCAGCCGACCGAAGCCGGGGGCATGGCCGGAAAGTGAACCACAAACCGGTACCGTCGAGGGGTGTTCGTCAAAATCTGTGGCACGACCAGCGAAGCGGATGCGCTGCTGGCCGTGGCCATGGGCGCCGACGCCGTCGGCTTCGTCTTCGCCCCGTCCCCCCGCCAGATCGCCCCGGGCATCGCCTCCGACATCGTCAAGCGCCTCCCGCCGGAGGTCATGACCGTCGGCGTCTTCCGCGACGAGGCGCCGGCCCGCGTCGTCGAGATCGTCAACACCGTCGGGCTGAGGGCGGCCCAGCTCCACGGGCACGAGACCGCCGACCAGGCCCGATGGGTGCGGGAGCGCGTGCCGTTCCTCATCCAGGCCTTCCCGGCCGGAGCCCCGGCGGTGGCCAAGTCCCCCGACTACGGGGCCGACGTCATCATGCTCGACTCGCCGCGGCCCGGCTCCGGCCAGATCTTCGACTGGACCCTGGCCGAGGTCCCCGACGGCCTGCGCCTGATGCTGGCCGGCGGCCTGACACCCGACAACGTCACCGAGGCCATCGCCCGCGTCCACCCCTGGGGGGTCGACGTGGTCAGCGGCGTGGAGAAGTCGCCCGGCATCAAGGACCCGGTGAAGGTCCGCGCGTTCGTGAAGGCGGCCAAGTCGACCGAAGAGCCCGAATATGAGGCGACCGCCGCCGCCCCCTTCGACCAGGATGACCAGTAGATGACGTCCTCACTCATGGGCCGGCCCACGACCGACGGCCGCTTCGGCGACTTCGGCGGCCGCTTCCTCCCCGAGTCCCTCATCCCCGCCTGCGCCGAGCTCGAGGCGGCCTTCACCGATGCCTGGGCCGACGCCGCCTTCCATGCCGAGTACGAAGGCGTGCTGCGCGACTACGGCGGCCGGCCCACGCCGGTCACCGAGTGCCTGAACCTGTCGGCGAAGCTCGGTGTGCGGGTCCTGCTCAAGCGAGAGGACCTGGCTCACACCGGCTCCCACAAGCTCAACAACGTGATCGGCCAGGCCCTCCTCGCCAAGCGCATGGGCAAGAACCGCCTGATCGCCGAGACGGGCGCCGGCCAGCACGGCGTGGCCACCGCCACCGCCGCCGCCCTCCTCGGCTTCGAGTGCCGCATCTACATGGGCGCGGTCGACGTCGTCCGCCAGGCCCTCAACGTCTTCCGCATGGAGCTGCTGGGCGCCGAGGTGGTGCCGGTGCAGTCGGGCAGCAAGACGCTCAAGGACGCCATCAACGAGACGCTGCGGGAATGGGTCGCCACCGTGGGCGAGACCCACTACTGCCTGGGCTCGGTCATGGGACCGCACCCGTACCCCTGGATGGTGCGGGAGTTCCAGCGCATCGTGGGCACCGAGGCCCAGGCCCAGTGCCAGACGATCCTGCAAGGCCACGATCCCGGCGTGGTCGTGGCCTGCGTCGGCGGGGGCTCCAACGCCGCCGGCACTTTCGCGGGCTTCGTCGACACGCCGGCCCGCCTGGTCGGCGTCGAGCCCGCCGGCGGGGCGGCCATCGGCCGGGGCATCCCCGGCGTGGTCCACGGCAGCAAGTCGTACCTGCTCCAGGACGAGCACGGCCAGGTGCTGGAGGCCCACTCCCTCTCCGCCGGCCTCGACTACCCGGGAGTCGGCCCCGAGCACTCCCACCTGTCGGCCATCGGCCGGGTGGCCTACCACGCCGCCGGCGACGAGGAGGTGCTCGACGCCTTCAGCCTCCTGGCCCGCACCGAGGGCATCATCCCCGCCCTGGAGCCGGCCCACGCCCTGGCCTGGGTGATCCGGGCTGCAGGCACCGACGAGCTTCCCTCCGGCTCCACCGTGATGGTGACGCTGTCCGGTCGCGGCGACAAGGACGTGGCCCAGGTGGCCGAGATGGTTGCACCGCGTCGCTAAAAGCAGAGCTACTCTATGCGAGCAACATACAGCGGCAGAGGGAGCTCCGGCGGTGGGACACGATTTCGAGGGCGATGTCGCACATCCCAGGGCGCTCCTTGCGCCCTGCCTGCTGCTGCTCCTCGGCGAGGCCCCCGGCCACGGCTACGAGCTCATGGAGCGGCTGAAGCCGCTCGGCTTCGACTGGGGCGGCCCGGGCCCGATCTACCGTGAGCTGCGGTCGCTGGAGAACGCCGGCCTGGTGGCTTCGGCGTGGTCGGCGCCCCGCGCCGGCCCCGTGCCCCGCGTCTACGAGCTCACCACGGAGGGGCGGAAGTCGCTCGACCGTTGCGCCGACAACGTGGTCGAGCTGTCGGGGCTGCTGACCCAGTTCCTGGGGCGGCACCGCGCCCTCTGACACAGTGAGGGGGTGAACATCGAGTCGGCGCTGCGCGCCAAGCGCGACGCCGGCCGCAAGCTCCTCGTCCCCTACGTCACCGGTGGGCTGCACGACGACTGGGTGCAGGTGGTGGAGGCTGTGGTCGCGGCCGGCGCCGACGCCGTCGAGGTGGGAATCCCCTTCAGCGATCCGGTGATGGACGGCCCCGTCATCCAGGAGGCCTCCCAGCAGGCCCTGGCCGCCGGCGCCACCCCGCAGTCGATCATCGCCGCCCTGGCCCAGGCCGACGTCGACGTCCCCCTGGTCGTGATGACGTACTACAACGTCGTCTTCCGGGCCGGCCACCGCCGCTTCGCCCGGTCCCTGGTCGAGCACGGCGTCTCGGGCGCCATCCTGCCCGACCTGCCCCTGATCGAGCTGGAGGAGTGGAGCCGTGCCGCCGATGACGCCGGCGTCGACACCATCCTGCTGGTGGCGCCCAACACCCCGGACGAAACCATGGCCCGCATCTGCGCCCGCAGCCGTGGCTGGATCTACGGCGTGGCGGTGATGGGTGTGACGGGAGAGCGATCCTCGTTGGCCTCGACGGCGACGATCCTCGGGCGCCGGCTCAAGGGGGTCACCGACAAGCCCGTGCTCCTCGGCGTCGGCGTGGGCACCCCGGCGCAGGCCGCCGAGGCTACGGCCGACGCCGACGGGGTGATCGTCGGCTCGGCGTTGGTGCGCCGGCTGCTGGAGGGCGCCGGCCCCGATGGCGCCGCCGAGTTCGTCGCCGAGCTCAGGGCCGGGCTCGACGGCCGGTAACCAGGTCGTAACTCTTTGGACCGCCCCGAGGTCGGAAGTTCGGTGGCCACCGCAGTTCTCTTCCCCGGGCAGGGGACGCAGACCCCTGGCATGGGCGAGCCCTGGCGCTCGTCGCCGGCGTGGAAGATCGTGGAAAGGGCCGAGACCGCGGTCGATCTGCCGTTGGCCCACCTCCTCCTCGACGCCACCGCCGAGGAGCTGACCCGGACCCGCGAGGCCCAGCTCTCCGTGCTCCTGGCATCGCTCATGGCCTGGGACGCCCTGCGGGAGCGGATCGAGGCGCCCGTCGCCTTCGCCGGCCACTCGCTCGGTCAGATCACCGCCCTCATCGCGTCGGGGGCACTGTCTCTGGAAGGCGGGGTCGCCCTCGCCGCCGCCCGGGCCGACTGCACCCAGGCCGCGGCCGACGCCACGCCCGGGCGCATGGCCGCCCTCATCGGCGCCGACATCGACACCGCCGAGAAGGCCTGCACCGACGCCGAGGCCTGGGTGGCCAACGACAACGCCCCCGGTCAGATCGTCATCGGCGGCACGGCCGAGGGGATCGAAGCGGCCTCCGCCCGGGCCGGCGACCTCGGCGTCCGCCGGGTCATCGCCCTCAACGTCGGCGCCGCCTTCCACACCCCGATGATGCGGGCGGCGGCCGATGCCCTGGCCCCGGTGCTGGCGGCCACGACGTTCGCCGTCCCCGCCGCCCCGGTCATCTCGAACACCGACGCCCGGCCCTACGCCGGGGCCGACGGCTGGCCGACGCGCCTGGCCGACCACCTGATCTCGCCCGTCCGCTGGCGCTCCACGTTGGAGACGCTGGTCGAGATGGGTAGCAACACATTCGTAGAGGTCGGCCCGGGCAAAGTGCTCGCCGGCCTCGCCAAGCGCACCGTCGGCGCGGCAGTGAACCTGCGCAGCGTCACGGTGCCCACCGATGCGGAGGACGCATAGATGGAATCCGGCACGATCCACGGCGAGACGCTGGCGGTCCCGGAAAGGGTCATCGTCGCACCCGCCCCGGGCACCTTCCGTCCGGTCCAGCCGGGTGACGTCGCGGCCGAGCTTGCCGTCGAGGCGGAGCAGGTCATCGGCTTCGTGGAGGGCAAGGGCCACTCCACCCCGGTGCGCTCTCCGTTCGGCGGCAAGCTCATGGGCCTGCTCGCCCACGCCGGCGAGCGCGTGCGCGAAGGCCAACCGGTGGCTTGGCTACGCTGCGCCCATTGACCGGCCTGAACGTCGCCATCGCCGGCGTGGGGATGGCGGTCCCGGAGCGCCGGGTCACCAACTTCGATCTCTCCCAGGTCGTCGACACCAGCGACGAATGGATCACTGAGCGCACCGGCATCAAGGAGCGCCGGGTGGCCGGTGACGGCGAGACCACGGCCAGCCTGGCCATCGAGGCCGGCCAGGCCGCCATCAAGGACGCCGGCCTCGACGCCGCCGACATCGGCCTGTGCATCGTCGCCACATGCACCTCGGAGCAACCGATCCCGCCGACCAGCTCGTTCGTGCAGGAGGGCCTCGGGCTCCGGTGCGGCGCCTTCGACATCGACGCCGCCTGCTCCGGCTTCGTCTACGCCATGGTCGCCGGCGCGTCCATGGTGGCCACCGGCGCATCCGGGCCGGTGCTGGTCGTCGGGGCCGAGACGCTCACCCGTGTCGTCGACCCGCTCGACCGGTCGACGGTCATCCTCTTCGGCGACGGGGCGGGCGCCGTCGTCCTCACCCCTGGCGAGGAGACCGGCCTCCTGGCCTGGGACCTCGGCTGCGACGGCTCCCTGACCGGCCTGCTTGGCATCCCCGCCGGCGGCAGCCGCCTGCCGACCTCGCCCCAGACCGTCGCCGGCGGCGACCACTGGCTGAAGATGGACGGGCGGGAGGTGTTCCGCCGGGCGGTCCGGGTGATCGTCGACTCCGCCCGCCTGACCCTGGACCAAGCCGGCGTCACGGCCGACGACATCGCCCTGTTCGTGCCCCACCAGGCCAACGTCCGCATCATCGACTCGGCGGCCGGCAAGCTGGGCATCCCGCCCGAGCGGTGCTTCGTCAACATCGACCGCTACGGCAACACCTCGGCGGCTTCGGTGCCGATCGCCCTGGCCGAGGCGGCGGAGGCGGGCCGGCTCGACCCCGGTGACCTCGTGCTCCTGTCCGGCTTCGGCGCCGGCATGTCCTGGGCCAGCGCCATCGTGAGGTGGTCCCGCTAGATGGGCGGGCGCATCGCGCTCGTCACCGGCGGGTCGAAGGGGATCGGGCGGGCGGTAGCGCTGGCCCTGGCCGGGTCGGGCCACCGGGTGGCCGTCGGATGTGCGTCCGACAAGGCCGGCGCCGATGAGACCTGCGCCGCCATCGAAGCCCTCGGCTCAGACGCGCTGGCCTTCGAGGTGGACATCGCCGACCCGGCGTCCGTCGACGCCGCCTTCGGCCAGGTGGAGGCCACGTGGGGCAAGGCCGAGGTGGTGGTGGCCAACGCCGGCATCACCGCCGACGGGCTGGCCCTGCGGATGCCGGACGAGCAGTGGAGCCGGGTCCTGCGCACGAACCTCGACGGCACCTTCTACACGTTGCGCCGGGCCATGCCCGGCATGGTGCGGGCCCGTTGGGGCCGGATGATCGCCATGAGCTCGGTGGTCGCCCTCACCGGCGCCGCCGGCCAGGCCAACTACGCAGCGGCGAAGGCCGGCCTTGTCGGCCTGAGCCGGGCCCTGGCCCGGGAGCTCGGAGGTCGTGGCGTCACCGTCAACGTCGTCGCCCCCGGCCCCATCACGACGGCGATGACCGACGCGGTCAGCGACGCCCGCAGGGCCGAGATGACCGCCGCCGTGCCCCTCGGCCGCTTCGGGACGCCCGATGAGGTCGCCGCCGTAGTGGCGTTTCTGGCCTCCGACGCGGCAGGCTATGTGACTGGCTCTGTCATCCCGGTCGACGGCGGTCTGGGGATGGGCCATTGATTTCGACTGAAGAGAACGAGTACTGGGAGGCCACGAACATGGACCGCGACGGAATTCTGGAGATGCTGACGGACGCCGCGGTCGAGGTGATGGACGTCGACCGTGACGCCGTGACCCCCGAGGCACGGTTCGTGGAGGACCTGAACGGCGACAGCCTGAGCGTGCTGGAGATCCTCGAGATCCTCCAGGAGAAGCTCGACGTCGACCTGCCCACCGAGTCCTTTGACGGTGTGGGCACCGTCGGCCAGGCCGCCGACGTCATCACCGGGATCGTGTCGGAGAAGGCAGCAGCCGGGTGAGCGAGCCGCTGGCGAGCGAACAGGCAGGCACAGGCCCTGTGGCAGCGGGGCAGCCGCCGAAGGCGGTGACCCGGTGACGCGCACCCGAGTCGCAATCACGGGGCTGGGCGTCAAGTCGCCGGCGGGCTGCGAGCTCGACACCTTCTGGGAGACGCTGCTCGCCGGGCGCTCGACCGCGGCACCGATCCGCCGGATCGACCCCGCCGCCCTTCCGGTCCGCTTCGGGTGTGAGGTCACCGAGTTCGAACCCACGACCTACTTCGACTCCAAGGAGGCCCGCCGGACCGACCGGGTGGCCCAGCTGGCCTTCGGCGCCGCCGCTGACGCCCTGGCCGACGCCGGCGAGCTCGGTGCCGACCCGGCCCGGTGCGGCGTCGTCGCCGCCGCCGGCGTCGGTGGCCTCATCACCCAGGAGGAGCAGGAGTACAACCTCTTCTCCAAGGGCCCGTCCCGGGTCAGCCCCATGCTGGTCCCCATGATGATGCCGAACGCGGCCGCCGCCCTGATCGGCCTGAAGCTCGGCTGGACCGGCCCCAACTTCTGCATCGCCACCGCCTGCGCCGGCGGTTCCCACGCCATCGGCGAGGCGGCCCGGCTCATCCGTGAGGGCTCGGCCGACGTCGTCCTCGGCGGGGGGTCCGAGGCCTGCGTCACGCCGATAGCCATCGCCGCCTTCGCCCGCATGGGCGCCCTGAGCAACCGCAACGACGACCCCGCGCTCGCCTCCCGCCCGTTCGACGTCGACCGCGACGGGTTCGTGATGGGGGAGGGTGCCGGCTTTCTCGTCCTGGAGAGCTGGGAGCGGGCCCTCGCCCGCGGCGCCCAGATCTACGGTGAGGTCGCCGGCTACGGGCGCAACTCCGACGCCTACCACGTCACCGCCCCGGCGCCGGGTGGGGCCGGCGCCGCCCACTGCATGCGCCTGGCCCTGGCCGACGCCGGCCTGGAGCCGTCGGAGATCGGCCATGTCAACGCCCACGGCACCTCCACCGAGCTCAACGACGCCGCCGAAGCGGAGGCCGTGGTCAAGGTCTTCGGTGACCGGTCCTTGCCCGTGTGGTCGGCCAAGGGCTCGATCGGCCACCTGATCGCCGCCGCCGGCGCCGTCGAGGCCGTCGCCGCCATGCTCTCGCTGCGTGACGGGCTGGTCCCGCCGACCGCCAACCACGAGCGGGCCGAACCCGAGCTGGCCATCGACGTGGTGGCCGGCGAGCCCCGCAAGCTGGCCGCCGCCCCCGTGGTGTCGAACTCCTTCGGTTTCGGAGGCCACAACGCCAGCCTGGTGCTGAAGCCCAACGCAGAGTGACCGGCCCGGGAGGCCGGTCCATCGAGAGCCACCGGCGGGCCGGAGGAACGGAGCCGGGCCGGTGACCGCCGTCGCCCCGGTCGGCGCCAAGCGGGGCGGGGCGGTCACCGCGGCCCTCACTGAGGTCGACGGCCGGCGGGTGGCCTGGTTCCGCCTGGAGGGCGGTAAGCACCGGGGCGCCATCGGCCCCGTGGAGGGCCAGATCATCGAGCGCACGGTGCGGCTCGCCCTCGACGCCGGCATCCCGGTCGTGGGCGAGCTCGCCACCTCGGGTGCCGACGTCCACCAGGGCATCGCCTCCCTCGTCGCCTGGGGCCGGGTGGCCAAGGCCATCACCGACGCATCGGGCACGGTGCCCGTCCTCCTCACCGTGTTCGGGCCCTGCGTCGGCGGGCCGGCGCTGCTCCTGGGGCTGGCCGACCACGTGGTCATGACCGCCGAGGCCTACGCCTACGTCAACGGCCCGAGGGCCGCGGCCTCGTTCACCGGCGTGGAGACGTCGCATGTCGACCTCGGCGGTGCCGACGTGCACGCCAACCGCAGCGGGGTGGCCTCGATGGTGGTGCTGGACGAGGGTGAGGCCGCCGGCGTGGTGGCCGACCTGCTGTCCTACCTGCCGTCGAACCACTTCGACGAGCCGCCCTTCTGGCCCACCGACGACCCCCTCGACCGCCCCTCCAAGGTGGCCGCCGGCGTCGTCCCCGAGCGTCCCACCGCTTCCTACGACGTCCGCACCGTGATCGGCGACGTCTGCGATGTGGAGTCGTTCCTGGAGGTCCGGGCCGGCCTGGCCACCAACGTGGTCACCGGCTACGCCCGCCTGGGCGGCATGCCGGTGGGCGTCATCGCCAACCAGCCCCGCAGCCAGGCCGGCACCCTCGATATCGAGGCCTCCCGGAAGGCGGCCCGCTTCGTCCAGGGCTGCGACGCCTTCGGCCTGCCTTTGCTGACCTTCGTCGACTGCGGCGGCTTCCGCCCGGGTCGAGACCTGGAGTGGCGGGGCATGATCCGCCACGGCGCCGAGCTGGTCCATGCCTACGCCAACGCCACCGTCCCCCGGCTCTGCGTGGTCCTGCGCAAGGCCTACGGCGGGGCCTACATCGCCATGGACTCCCGGGGCCTGGGCAACGACCTGTGCCTGGCCTGGCCCAAGTCCGAGATCGCGGTGATGGGCGCTCCCGGGGCGGTCGCCGTGCTCCAGCGCAAGAAGCTGGGGGCCATCGCCGATCCCGAGGAGCGGGCCAAGGTCCAGGCCGAGCTGGAGGCGGACTACACCGCCCGCCTGTGCACGCCGGCGGTGGCCGCCGAGCGGGGCTACGTCGACGACGTGATCGATCCCAACGACACCCGCCGGCTCCTCACTGCCGGCCTGGCCGCCCTACGCACCAAGCGGGCGACGCCCCGGTCGCGGGCCAAGCACTCGAACACCCCGCTATGACACTGCTCGAAGGGAAAAAACTCCTGGTCACCGGGGTCCTGAACGACGACTCCATCGCCTACGGAGTGGCCAAGCTGGCCCAGGAGCAGGGTGCCGAGATCGTCCTGACCTCTTTCGGCCGGGCCATGAGCCTCACCCGGCGCACCGCCCGGCGGCTGTCGCCCGAGCCCGACGTGGTGGAGCTCGACGTGACCGACGCCGACCACCTCGCCGCCCTCGGCGACGACCTCACCAGCCGGTGGGGCAGAGTCGACGGCGTGCTGCACGCGGTGGCGTTCGCGCCCGGCCGGGCCCTCGGCGGCAACTTCCTCAACACCGAGTGGGACGACGTCGCCCTCACCTTGCACACCTCGACGTACTCGCTGAAGGCGCTGGCCATGGCCACCCTGCCCCTCCTGCAGGCCGCCGGCGGCGGGTCGATCGTGGGCCTGGACTTCGACGCCACCCAGGCGTGGCCGGCGTATGACTGGATGGGCGTGGCCAAGGCGGCCCTGGAGTCCACCGCCCGCTACCTGGCCCGCGATCTCGGCCAGCACGGCGTGCGGGTCAACCTGGTCTCCGCCGGTCCCCTGCGTTCGGTGGCGGCCCGGGGTATCCCCGGCTTCGACGTGATGGAAGGGGCCTGGGCCGGCCGGTCGCCCCTGGGTTGGGACACCCGCAACACCGAGCCCGTGGCCAAGGCCTGCATCGCCCTGCTGTCGGACTGGTTCCCGGCCACCACCGGCGAGATCGTCCACGTCGACGGCGGCTTCCACGCCATCGCCGCCCCCGGATTGCCCGCCGAGGCGCCGGAGTAGCCTCGGCCTCCATGGCCGAATTGCAGCCCGGCGCCGAGGCGCCCGCCTTCACCCTCCCCGACCAGACCGGTTCGCCGGTCACGCTGTCGGACTTCAGGGGCCGCAAGCTCCTGCTGTTCTTCTACTCCAAGGCCGACACCGCGGGTTGAACGGCCCAAGCCTGTGCGATGCGTGACATCGCCGACCGGGTCGGGGACACCGCCATCGTCGGGGTCAGTCCCGACAAGCCTGCCAAGCAGGCGAAGTTCGACACCAAGCACGGCCTCGGGTACCGACTGCTGGCCGACGAGGACCACACCGTGGCCGAGGCCTACGACGTGTGGCGTGAGAAGAGCATGTACGGCAAGAAGTACATGGGCATCCTGCGCTCGGCATTCCTCATCGACGAGGAGAGCCGCATCGAACGGGCCTGGTACAAGGTGTCGCCGGCCGACACCGCCACCAACCTCCTGGCCGCGCTGTAGGCGCGAAAAAGGAGCGGGCCGAGGTGGGTCGGCCCGCTCCTTTTGCCGGTGTGAGATCAGTAACGCCGGCGGCCGACCGGGTCGGCGACATCGTCCTCGACGTAGGTGTCGGTCACAACGCTGCGCCGGCCGACGCTGTCACGGCCGAAGATCAGCATGCTCGTGACCAGCCCGATGGCGCCGACGATCATCAGGATGACACCGACGGTCGCCAGGTCCAACCCCGATACGGAAAGGTCGACGGCGAAGGCCAGAATGGCCCCGATTGCGAGAAGAAAGACGCTGACACCGATACCCATTGTGAGAAACCTCCAGGTTGCTATTGCCTTGCTGATCTCGTACCCATAGGCTCACCGGTTTACTCACTGTTCGTAGGGTCGTCGGTGCTCCCAGCGAAGATCGGTCCGGCGCGGTCGCCTGGCCGGTCGACGCACGCCTAGCGCTCGAGGTCGAGCTTGGCCACCCCGGGTGTATCGGCCCGGCCCACCATGCGGGCCAGGGCGCCGGCGTCGTCGTCGAGGAAGTGGCCGAGGAAGTCCAGGGTGACATCGGTCACCACACCGGCCTGCGGGTGCGCACGGTCGCCGGAGAACGGCGTGCCGTGGTCGCCGCCGAGGATCGTGAGCAGGAATCGGGGTGGCGGAGCGTTGGCGTAGGCCCGGCGGCCGTCTCCGTAGACGACGCTGTAGTCGGCGTCGCCGTGCACCAGCAGGATGGGGGTGATGATCCGGTTCCAGAACTGGCCGCTGCCGAAAGGGGTTTCTCGCCCGGCCAGCACGACGGCGGCCTTGATGCGGCGGTCGTGGCAGCAGGTGTTCCCGGCCACGCCGAGAACGGTCATCCCACCCATCGAGTGGCCGGCCACGCCGACCTTGGCGGGATTGACCGCACCCTGCACGGGGGAGCCGGGCTCGGCGTTGAGGCGGAGGACCTGGTCGATCACGAAGGTCATGTCGCCGGGCAGCTTCGGGAGGTCGTTCTGCCATTCGCCGGGGGCGGTGTCGTCCCGGGCGATGGGGAACGCCGGCGCGGCCACCACATAGCCGGCCTCGGCCCAGGTCCGCAGCAGCCGGTCGTAGCGGGTGCCCAGACCGCCGGAGCCGTGGGCGAAGACGAGCAGCGGGTACGGGCGGCCGGGCTGGCCGGCGGCAGGGGCGAAGATCCGGGTGGTGAGGGTGCGCCAGTCAGACCCGGCCACGGTGCCGTGGGCCTCCGTGGTGCGGCTGGGGTCGACGAAGGCCTCCGTCCACTCGTCGACGGCGAGCGCCTGGCGGGCGCCGGCCGGCGCCGCGGGCGGAGGCTGGCCGGAGCTGCCGCCGGCGCAGGCGCCGGCCAGGAGGAGGATGCCGCCCAGCATCGCCGACCGCCGCCGCCGCATAGGCCCACGCTAGCGACCGGCTGCCCGTCGGGCCAGGGATTTAGTCGTTGCCGCGCAGGATGGCGAGGAGGCGCAGGATCTCGATGTAGAGCCAGACCAGCGTGACCATGATGCCGAAGGCCGCGAACCAGCCGAACTTGGCGGGAACGCCCCTCCGGGCGCCCTTCTCGACCATGTCGAAGTCCAGGATCAGGTTCATCGAGGCCAGGCCGATGGCGAAGAGCCCGACGACGATGCCCAGCGGGCCCTGTCGCAGGCCCAGCCCACCGGCGGTGAAGAAGCCGGCGACGAGGTTGACCATGATGAGGACGAAGAAACCGATCGTGGCGCCCACGACCATCTTGGTGAACTGGGGGGTCACCTTGATCCGGCCGCTCTTGTAAAGGGCCAGCACGCCGGCGGTGACTGCGGCGGTGCCGATGACAGCCTGGATGACGATGCCGGGGTAGCGGGCGTCGAAGAACTGGCTGATCCCGCCCAGGAACACGCCCTGGATGGCGGCGTAGGCCATGATCAGGCCCGGGCTCATGATCTGCTTGAAGATGATCACCATGGCCAGCACCAGACCGACGATGGCGGCCGGGAAGGCCAGCCCGCCGAGGCCGAGGGTCCATGTCACCGCGCCGGTGGCGAAGGCGATGAACAACAGCAGGCCGGTGCGGGTGACCACGTCGTCGACGGTCATCCGCCCGGTCTCCAAAGAGGTGGCGCTGGGGGCCGAGTAGGCGTCCTCGAGCGGGTCGGCGGTCCGCAGATGCTGTTCGCTGAACGCCGGGCTCCGGGTGAGCGCCGGGTTGTTGCTGGTGCGCACGGTCAGGGTCCTCCTCGTGGGCGGGCGCGGTGCCCGACCCCCACGTTCTATAACGCCGGTCAACCCGAGATCGTGCCCGTCTTCGAAGAGGCATTGGTCCTACTGCGCCCCCTCCCGGGCCTGGGCAATCGCTTTCCGAGGCCACCGTGCTGGTCCCGCTCCACCCCCGCCGACGACTGAAGGCCAGGACGTCCACCGGGGCCGGCGCCGGCGGCCACGTCGATCACCAGGTCGCCGGCCGCCACTCCGGCGCCGGCCACCAGCCTCGTGGCCTCTCGGCTATCGAGTTGGTGCCACCGCAACCGAATGTCCGTTGGCTACGGCTACCGGTAGGCCCGGGCCTGGATGTCATAGAGCTCGCGGTAGAGGCCGGCGGCGGCCATGAGGGATGCGTGATCGCCCTGCTCCACGACGCGGCCGCCGGCGAGGACCACGATGTGGTCGGCCATGCGCACGGTCGAGAAGCGGTGGGAGACGAACAGGGCGATGGCCCCGGTCCGGGTGGCGGTCTCGGCGGCCACGCCGGCGAAGAGCTCGAAAAGGGCGTGTTCGGCGTGGGCGTCGAGGCCCGACGTCGGCTCGTCGAGGATCAGCAGCAGCGGCTCCTGGCGCATCATCGCCCTGGCCATGGCTACTTTCTGCCACTGGCCCTCTGACAGGTCGACGCCGCCGAGCCACTGCTGGCCCAGCTGTTGATCGAGGCCGACCGGCAGCTCGGCACCTACCCGCCCCAGCGCGGCACCCACAGCCACCGGGTCGTCGACCGACGCGAGGTCCCCGATGCCGACCGACTCCCGCAGCGTGAGCTCGATGCGGGCGAAGTCCTGGAAGCCGCCGGAGAGCCGCCGGCGCCACTCGGCGACGTCGAAGGACCGCATGTCGACGCCATCCACGGCGATACGGCCGGCAGTCGGCTCGTAGAAGCGGCACAGCAGCTTGACCAAGGTCGTCTTGCCGGCGCCGTTCTCGCCCACGAGGGCGACGGTCGACCCGGCCGGGAGGTGGAGGGTGACGTCGCGGAGGACCTCGGCGTCGCCGTAACGGAACGAGACACCGATCAGGTCGATGCCATGGCCGAGGTTGCCCGGCACCGGCGCCGGCGCGGCCGGCGTGGTGCGGGCGACGGCGTCGCGGGTGTGGTCCTCCAGCCAGAACAGGTGGCCGAGGACCCGCACGGCCGTGGCCGAGCGGGTGGCCACGTGCAGCACCTGGGCCACCTGGCCGTTGACCTGGCCGGCCAGGACCATCACCAGCAGGACGTCGCCCGCCGTGGCGTCGCCTCGACCGGCGCGGGCCACGGCCAGGCCCACGGCGGCGAGGTAGCCGGCGGCGAAAGGCAGCCAGCCCGCTGTCCGCAGGAGGCCGGATCGGAGCTGGGCCCGGGCGAGGGTGTCGGTCAGCTCGTCCCAGGCCCGACGCCGGCGGCCGTCCAGCTCGGCGCCGAGCCCGAAGACACGGACCTCCTTGGCCGGCGACGCCGTGGTGCACAGCCCGAACAGGTGCGACTCCAGCCGACCCTGCTCGGCGGTGGCCACGTTGGCGGCGTTGACGAGCCGCTCGGCCCGGGTCCCCGCCCAGAAGGACGGTAGGGCGAGGAGCGGGAGGAGGAGCAGGGCGGGGTGGACGCCGGCCAGCAGGACGCCGGTGATCGCCACCCGGCCGGCGAGGGCCAGGCCGTCGCCCAGCACGGGGAGGAAGCCCGAGATGTGGTTGGTCTGGGACTTGAGGAGGGCGATGCGGTCGGCGAACTCGGGCCGCTCGTAGTGCTCGATCCCGGGGCTGCCGCCGGCGGCCCGCATGATCCGGCACACCAGCTGTACCCCGCAGGCGAACTGCAGCCGAGCCAGGTACATGACCGACAGGATGGACGCGGTCGCCTGCACGGTCACCGTGGCGGCCAGGGCGACGGCCAGCACCGTCACGCCGGTCAGGTCGCCGTCCGTGGCGTCGTCGACGATGAGCTTGAGCCAGAGGCTCACGCTGACCGCGGCCGCACCGGCCGTGAAGGCGGTGGCGATCGCCAGGATGGTCAGGCGCAGGCCGGCGCCCCGTGCGAAGTCCCTCAAGACGCCGGCGATGCGGCGAGCGTCAGTCATGGAACCGGGCCGCCTGGAGCCGGAACATGCCGGCGTAGCGGCCGCCGGCGGCGAGGAGCTCGTCGTGACTGCCGTCCTCGACGACACAGCCGCCCTCCAGGACGACGATGCGGTCGGCGTGGCGGACGGTCGAGAAGCGGTGGGAGATGAGGATGGTGGTCAGCCCCCGGGTCAGGTCGAGGAAGTCCTCGAACAGGGCGGCCTCGGCCCGTACGTCGAGGTTGGCGGTCGGCTCGTCGAGGACCAGGATGCCGGCGCCGGCCTCGACCGCGAAGAGAGCCCGGGCCAGGGCGACCCGCTGCCATTGGCCCCCGGAGAGGTCGGCGCCCCCGGTGTACTGGCGGTTGAGTGGCGTGTCCCATCCGGCGGGGAGGCGGTGGATCAGGTCAGCGGCGCCCGCCTTGGTCGCCGCCGCCGAAAGTGCCCGATCGTCTCCGAGCAGGCCGACGCCGCCGAAGCCGACGTTGTCGGCCGCCGGCAGCTCGTAGCGCACGAAGTCCTGGAAGATGACGGCCAGCCGCCGGCGCCAGGCCGCCGGATCGAAGTGGTCGAGCGGCGTGCCGTCGACGCGGATGATGCCGCCCTGGGGCTCGTGCATACGGGCCAGCAGCTTGATCAGCGTCGTCTTGCCGGCGCCGTTGCCGCCGACGATGGCCAGCGACGTCCCGGCATGGATGGTCAGGTCGAGGTCGGTGAACACGTCCCGGGTGGTCCCCGGGTACGCGAAGCGGACGGCCTCGAAGCGGATCGCCTCCTCGGGTAGCCCGTCGGCCGCGTCCTGGCCGGCGCCGGGCGCGCCGATGGTGGCCTCGAGGCCGCGCAGCACCTCGAGGGCCTCGAGGCCGAAGTCGATCTGGTAGGCGTCGTCCTGGCGCAGGTCGAAGAGCAGCGCGAACAGTGCGACCGCAGCTTGCAGGGCCACGGCAAGGGACCGGGGGCTGGCGCCGGAGCGGGCCAGCACGGCGAAGGACCAGGCCACCGCCGGCGTGAGGGCCACGAGGAGCGCGGCGGCACGAAGCGACGCCCAGCGCAGTGGACGGAGGCGACCGGAGCTGACCATCTCCCACTCGCCCTTGAAGCGCTCCTCCAGCCAGTCCAGCACGCCGAAGATGCGTACCTCCTTGGCCGCCGGCGGCGTGTTGGCCAGCCCCGACGTGTACCGCGACGCCCGGCCCAAGGCGGCGTTGCCCCGTACCGCGGCCAGGCGGGTCCTGTTCCACCGGCGGACGTTGGCGTAGGCGACGAGGACGAGGGCGGTCAGCCCGAGGGCCACCGGCACCGACACCCGGGCCACCAGCCAGGCGGCGCCGGCGACCTGGAGGTACCGGCCCACGCGCGAGACGACCGCCACCGCCGCCCCGCCGGGTGAGGCGTCCCAGTACAGGTCGATCGTCCCGCCGGCCAGCTCCAGGCGGTCCAGGACGTCGGGATCCTCCAGCGGCGCGATGCTCAGCGACCGGTTGGCCACCTCCATGACCCGGCCCCGTACCATGCCGTCGACCCGCCGGGCGGCCCGGAAGGCCACCGCCGTCCGGAACGGGCCCATCAGCTGCTGGAGGAGGAGCAGGCCGGTGAGAGCGGCCAGTGGGCCGGCGACCGCGCCGTCGCCGGTGACCCGCCCTACGAGGACTCCGATGACGGCGATGATCCCCAGCGGCGCGCCGGCGATCGCCAGCTCGACCGCCACCAGGGGGACGAGCAGGCGGGGGCCGACGTGCTCCAGCAACCTCGCCGCCTCGCCGGCCTTCCCCACGCCCCGGAGCGTCGCACACCGGCGCCTTCGCTTTCCTGCGAATTGGCCGGGAGGCCGCTCCGCCTCCCGAGTGGGTCAGCCGGCGGTGACCTCGATCGCCGGCGATTCCCGGTCCGCGTAGACCACCGGACCCACGGAAGCACCGGCCACGAGCAGCCGCCCGGCCAGGTCGGCGAGGGCGATGCGCAGGGCCCCGTGCTGGCGGGCGGTGACGGCTTCGCCGAGGAACAGGCCGGTATCGGTGTCCGGGGTGAGGCAGGTGTCCCGGGAGTCCCGGCAGTTGTAGGCCCAGCGGAGCACCGTCGCGCCGGCGACGTAGACGGCCACCTTGTCGGTCAGGGGCACCTCACCACCGCCGGGCGGTGCGAAGGCGTCGTCCGGCTGGGCCAGCCGCAGGGCGATGTCAGCAGCCGGCAGGCGCTCGCTGTCGTAGCCACCTAGACATCCCACGGGCCGTACCTGTCAAGCCGCTTCTTCCATGCGGTGCGCCCAGGCGGTGTCCTCGTCGTAGAGAACGCCATGGCGGAGGCAGCCGTGCAGGATGCCGACGAGTCGGTTGGCC
>Ga0247713_1000106_pt1 | contig 58750 bp, 52 predicted proteins | sample 21E_NmetaG_FD_189936 | JGI IMG/M metagenome (GOLD analysis project Ga0247713, IMG submission 189936) | Soil microbial communities from hillslope of Landscape Evolution Observatory, University of Arizona, Oracle, AZ, United States - 2-1-E_N | ecosystem: Engineered > Artificial ecosystem >... | reverse complement strand
CCGCCGATGAGCAGACAGCCGACCTGCTGCTGGGGCATCGGGAACGGCCTGCCCAGCGGACCGACGATGTCGACCACGTCGTGCTTGACCAGCGTCGACAACCAGTGCGTGCCCTCGCCGACGATGTCGAAGACGATCTCGATGGTGCCCGCCCAGGGCCCATGCCGGCTGACCGCGTAGATGGAGAAGGGACGGCGCAGCAGCGTGGCGTTGCCCTTGACGGCGAGCGACACGAACTGCCCCGGTTCGGCGCGCTCGGCCATGTCCGGCGCGACGAAGGTCAGGGAGTGATAGCCCCCGATGCGCCGATACGCCAACACCTCGCACGACGCGCGCAGGGGACCCTTGGCTCGCCCCTGCGGGGGGGCACTGGTCCCCCGGTTCACCACGCTGCTCACCGTTGCAATCCGATCATCCGGCGCATGCTAGAGCCCCGCCGAGGGGTCAGTGCGGGTGGGTGCTCAGCCGCAGCGCCGCGAGCTCCGCGTGGTAGTCCTGCAGCGAGCGGACCCCGACCTTGTTCTCGCGCAGCCCCTCGATGCCCTGGATCGCGGCGAGGATCCCCGACAGCGTGGTGATACACGGGACTCCGTGCGACACCGCCGCCGTGCGGATCTCGTAGCCGTCCACTCGGGTGCCCGTCGACCCCGACGGCGTGTTCAGCACCAGGTCGACCTCGCCGGCGGCGATGTGATCCACGATCGTGGGCGTGCCCTCGTGCACCTTGTGCACCAGGCGAGCCTGCACGCCGGCGCGCCGCAGTGTCTCGGCCGTTCCCTGGGTCGCCATGACCTCGAACCCCAGCTCCACCAGCCGCTTGACGGGGAAGATCATGGCGCGCTTGTCGCGGTTGGCGATCGACACGAACACCGTGCCCTTGGCCGGCAGCACCATCGCGTTGGTGCCCGCCTGGCTCTTGGCGTAGGCGACGCCGAAGTCCGTGTCGATGCCCATGACCTCGCCGGTCGAGCGCATCTCCGGGCCGAGCATCGTGTCCACGCCCTGGAACCGGTTGAACGGCAGGACGGCCTCCTTGACGGCGACGTGGCCGGGCTCGGGCCCGGTGATGCCGTCCACCGGCGGGAGCAGCCCCTCGTCGCGCAGCTGGGCGAGGGTGGCGCCGGTCATCACCCGCGCGGCGACCTTGGCCAGCGGCACGCCCGTCGCCTTGGACACGAACGGCGTGGTGCGGCTCGCGCGGGGATTCGCCTCGAGGACGTGGATGACGTCGTCACGGATGGCGTACTGGATGTTGATCAGGCCCCGGGTCCCCAGCGCCTCGGCGATGGCGGCGGTGTAGTCGCGCAGTCGGTGCTGCTGGCCACGGCCGAGGGTGTACGGGGGCAGCACGCACGCGGAGTCACCCGAGTGCACGCCCGCTTCCTCGATGTGCTCCATGACCCCGCCGACGAAGACCTCGCTGCCGTCGAACACGGCGTCGACGTCGACCTCGACGGCGCTTTCAAGGAACTTGTCCACCAGCACGTCGCCCTCGCCGGCGTTGCGCTCGAGCCAGTCGTGCATGTGATCGGTGTCGTAGACGATCTCCATGGCGCGGCCACCCAGCACATAGGACGGGCGGACCAGGACCGGGAAGCCGATTCGCTGCGCGGTCGTGACCGCCTCGTCCAGCGACCGCGCGACCGCCCCGGGGGGTTGGGGGATGCCCAGCTGGTCCAGGATCGCCCCGAACCGTCCGCGGTCCTCCGCGCGGTCGATCGCCTCTGGCGGCGTGCCGAGGATGGGCACGCCCGCCTCGGCCAGCGCGTGGGCCAGCTTCAGCGGCGTCTGGCCACCGAACTGGACCAGCACCCCGCGAAGGTCGCCCGCGGCCTCCACGTCGGTCACCGCCAGCACGTCCTCGAGCGTCAGCGGCTCGAAGTACAGCCGGTCGGCGGTGTCGTAGTCGGTCGACACTGTCTCGGGGTTGCAGTTGACCATCACCGTGTCGAAGCCGGCCTCCCGCAGCGCCAGCACGGCGTGGACGCAGCAGTAGTCGAACTCGATGCCCTGGCCGATGCGGTTGGGTCCGGACCCCAGGATGACCACGGTGGGCCGTCCGGAGACCTCGACCTCCGTCTCCTCTTCGTACGTCGAGTAGTGGTACGGCGTGTGCGCCTGGAACTCGGCCGAGCAGGTATCCACGGTCTTGAACACCGGCACCACGCCCTGCTCGCGGCGACGCTGGCGCACCGCGGCCTCGGTCGTGTGCAGCACGGCGGCGAGGACGGCGTCGGACAGCCCGACGCGCTTCGCGCGGCGCAACAGGGTGGCATCGACGTTGCGCAGCGTCTCGCAGGAGCGGACCTCGCGGCGGATCTCCACGATCTGCAGCAGCTGGTCGACGAACCACGGGTCATAGCCCGTCAGCTGCGCGACCTCGGCGGGGTCCCAGCCGCGGGTCAAGGCGGCGTCGACGTCGAGCAGCCGGCGCTCGTGGGGGATTCGCAGCGCCTCGCGCAGGGCGTCGTCGTCGAGGTCGCCGGCCTGACCGGTGAAGCCGATCGTCCCGTCCTCCAGCGAACGCAAGGCCTTGCCGACCGACTCCTTGAAGGTCCGGCCGATCGCCATCACCTCACCGACGCTCTTCATGCGGGTGGTCAGCTCGCGGTCGGCGGTCGGGAACTTCTCGAAGGCGAACCGCGGGATCTTCGTGACGACGTAGTCGATGACCGGCTCGAAGGCCGCCAGCGTCTCCCGGGTGATGTCGTTGGGGATCTCGTCGAGGGTGTAGCCGACCGCAAGCAGCGCGGCGATCTTGGCGATCGGAAAGCCGGTGGCCTTCGACGCCAGCGCTGAGGACCGCGACACCCGCGGGTTCATCTCCACGACGACCTGCCGGCCGGTGGCGGGGTTGACGGCGAACTGCACGTTGCTGCCGCCGGTCGCCACGCCGACGCGCCGCATCACCGCGAACGCCGCGTCGCGCATCTGCTGGTACTCGACGTCGGTCAGCGTCTGCGCGGGAGCGACGGTGATCGAGTCGCCGGTGTGCACGCCCATCGCGTCGAGGTTCTCGATCGAGCAGATGACCACGCAGTTGTCGGCGTGGTCGCGCATGACCTCGAGCTCGTACTCCTTCCAGCCCAGCAGCGACTCGTCGACCTGCACCTCACCGATCGGGCTGGCGGCGATCCCCTCGGCCACGAGGCGGTCGAACGAGGCCTGGTCGTGCGCCATGCCGCTGCCGGCGCCACCGAGGGTGAAGCTGGCGCGCACCAGCAGCGGGAAGCCGTGCTCTTGCGCGAACGCCTGCGCCTCCTCCACCGAGGTGGCGCGTACGGCGGCGGCGACGTCCAGGCCGATCTCGGCCATCGCCTCGCTGAACAGCCGTCGATCCTCCGCGACACGGATCGCGTCGACCCCGGCGCCGATCAGCTCGACGCCGTACTGGGCGAGCACCCCCGACTCGGCCAGCTCCAGACCCACGTTCAGGCCCGTCTGCCCGCCCAGGGTGGGCAGCAGCGCGTCGGGGCGCTCCGCGGCGATGACCTTCTCCACGAACGCCGCCTGCAGCGGCTCGACGTAGGTGGCGTCGGCCACGTCGGGGTCGGTCATGATCGTTGCCGGGTTGGAGTTGACGAGGATCACCCGGTAGCCCTCGCGGCGCAGCGCCTTGCACGCCTGTACCCCGCTGTAGTCGAACTCACAGGCCTGCCCGATCACGATCGGGCCGCTGCCCAGGATGAGGATCGACTCGATGTCGTCGCGCTTTGGCATCTAGCGGGCGCCTTCCATCAGTGAGACGAAGTCGGCGAACAGGTAGCGGGCATCGTGAGGACCCGGAGCAGCTTCGGGGTGGTACTGGACGGAGAAGGCCGGAACGTCGCGGCAGCGCAGACCCTCGTTGACGTCGTCGTTGAGGTTGACGTGGGTCTGCTCGACGGCGCCGAACGGCCCGTCGCCGGGCAGCGACTCGGTGGCGACCGCGAATCCGTGGTTGTGGCTGGTGACCTCGACCTGGCCGCTGGCGAGGTTGCGCACCGGCTGGTTCGCGCCGCGATGGCCGAAGGTCATCTTGTAGGTCTGCGCACCGACCGCCCGGCCGAGCAGCTGGTGGCCAAGGCAGATGCCGAACAGCGGCGTCTGCTCCTGCAGCAGGCGCCCGATGGCGGCGATCCCGTGCTTCACCGCGGCGGGGTCGCCGGGCCCGTTGGACAGGAACACCCCGTCGGGCTCGTGCGCCAGGACGTCGTCCGGGTCGGTGGTCGCGGGCACCACCCGGACGTCGCAGCCGGCACCGGTCAGCAGCCGCAGGATGTTGCGCTTCATCCCGAAGTCGTAGGCGACCACCCGGAAGCGGGCATCACCCTCGGCGGGGGCGTCGTACGGCTCGGTGGTGCCGGCGCCAGTGGCGAGGTCGGCGCCTTCCATGCCGGGTGACTGCCGGACGCGGTCCACCAGCTCGTCGGCGTCGAGGATCTCGGTGGAGATGCCCGCTCGCATCGCACCCACCGAGCGGATCCGCCGGGTGAGCCGGCGGGTGTCGACCTCGGAGATCCCCACGACGCCGTGGCGGGCCAGGTAGCCGTCCAGCGACTCCTCGGACCGGTGGTTCGAGGTGGTGCGGCTGACCTCGCGGACGATGAGCCCGGACGCCTGGACCGTGTGGGACTCGGCGTCGTCGCGGTTCACGCCGTAGTTGCCCTGATGGGGGTACGTCATGGTGACGAGCTGCCGGCGGTAGGACGGGTCGGTGACCACCTCCTGGTAGCCCGACAGGGCCGTGTTGAACACCACCTCACCGAAGGTGGTGCCGCCCGCGCCGAAGCCCTCGCCCCGGAAGGTGGTCCCGTCTTCGAGGACGAGCAGCGCCGGCATCACGCCGCCACCTGCCCGTCGCGGCAGGTGAACCGCCCTCGCAGCAGCGTGTGGACGACCTTGCCCCGCAGCTGCATCCCGGCGTAGGGGGTGTTGCGGCTGCGCGACTGCAGGCCGCGTGCGTCGACCGTCCACTGCTGCTGAGGGTCGAACAGCACCAGGTTCGCGGGAGCTCCCGGCTGAATCGGCCCGCCGTGGCCACTGATGTCCCGGCTGCGGGCGGGGTTGGTCGACAGCGCCGCGATCGCCTGGCTGAGCGTGAGGACGCCGCCGTCGACCAGTTCGGTGAGCGTCAGCGCCAGCGACGTCTCCAGACCGAGCATCCCGGGCGGGGCGTGCATCCACTCCTGCTCCTTCTGCTCGGGTGGATGCGGGGCGTGGTCGGTGGCGATCGCGTCGATGGTGCCGTCGGCCAGGCCGGCGCGGATCGCCTCGATGTCCTCCTTGCCGCGCAGCGGAGGGTTGACCTTGTACACGGGGTCGTAGGTCGTCGCGTTGTCCTCAGTCAGGGTGAAGTGGTGCGGCGCCGCCTCGGCGGTCACCCGGACACCGCGTTGCTTGGCCTGGCGGATCAGCTCCACGGCGCCGGCGGTGGACACGTGCGGCACGTGCAGCCGCGCGCCGAGGCCACCGGCCAGGACCAGGTCACGGGCGACCATCACGTCCTCCGCCTCGCGCGGCCAACCGGCGAGTCCGAGCAGCGTCGCCAGCTGCCCCTCGTTCATCTGGGCGCCGCCCGTCAAGGCGGACTCTTCGGCGTGGTTGCAGATGATCGCGTCCCAGGTGCGGACGTACTCCAGCGCGCGGCGCATGACCTGCGCGGAGCGGACCGGCATCCCGTCATCGGAGAAGCAGCGGACACCGAGCGCCGCCATGGCGCCCATCTCGGCGAGCTCCTCGCCTTTCAGCCCGCGGGTGATCGCACCGACGGGGTAGACGTCGCAGTGGCCGGCGTCGCGGGCCAGGCGCAGCACCTGCTCGACGACGCCTGCGTGGTCGGTGACCGGGTCGGTGTTGGCCATCGGGCACACCGCGGTGAAGCCGCCCGCGGCGGCCGCAGCAGTGCCGGTGGCGACGGTCTCGGCGTCCTCGCGGCCGGGCTCGCGCAGGTGCACGTGCAGGTCCACCAGACCGGGCGCCAGGACGAGGCCGTCGGCGTCGACGACCGTGCCTTCACGCTGGTCACCGACCGCGGTGACGGTGTCGCCGTCGATCGTCACGTTGGCGACTGCATCGACGTTGGCGGCGGGATCGACGACCCGAGCGCCGGCAAAGGTCAGCGCCGTCACGCCGCCACCTCCTCGCCGCCGAGCATCAGGTACAGGCAGCTCATGCGGACCGCGATGCCGTTGGTCACCTGGTCGGTGATCACCGAGTTGGCCGCGTCGGCGACGTCCGCGGAGATCTCCACCCCGCGGTTCATCGGTCCTGGATGCATGACGATCGCCCCTTCCGGCAGGCGTCCGAGGCGGTCGCGGTCGATGCCCCACAGCCGTGCGTACTCCCGTGACGACGGGAAGAACTGCTGGCTCATCCGCTCGCGCTGCACCCGGAGCATGTACAGCACGTCCGTCTTGGGCACCACCTCGTCGATGTCGTAGCTGACGGCCGCACCCCACGTGTCCACGCGCGGAGGCAGCAGCGTCGGCGGGCCGACGATCGTGACCTCGGCGCCCATCGTCGTCAGGCCCTGCACCAACGAGCGGGCCACCCGGCTGTGGAACACGTCACCGACGACGGCGGCGCGCAAGCCGTCGAGGCGGCCGAGCTTCTCGCGGATGGTGAACAGGTCCAGCAGCGCCTGTGTGGGGTGCTGGTGCCAGCCGTCGCCGGCGTTGAGCACCTTGGCGTCGACCCACTGCGTGAGCTGTTGCGGGGCGCCGGACGCACTGTGGCGCACGACGATGGCGTCAACCCCCATGGCCTGCAGCGTCAGCGCCGTGTCCTTCAGCCCCTCCCCCTTGGAGACCGACGAGCCCTTGGCGGAGAAGTTGATGACGTCGGCCGACAGGCGCTTCGCGGCGATCTCGAAGCTGATGCGAGTGCGGGTCGAGTCCTCGAAGAACAAATTGCAGACCGTCCGACCACGCAGCGTCGGCACCTTCTTGATGGGCCGCAGCGCGATGTCCTTGAGCGCCTCGGCGGTGTCGAGGACCTCGGTGATGTGGTCCGCCGTGAGGTCCTCGATGGACAGCAGGTGGTCGATCATGGCGTCACCTCCGCTGCGTGCTCCAGCAGCACCTCGTCGTGGCCGTCCACCGATTCCAGCCGGACGCGGACGTCCTGACCGGCGGCGGTCGGCAGGTTCTTTCCGACGTAGTCGGCGCGGATCGGCAGCTCGCGGTGGCCGCGGTCAACCAAGACGGCGAGCTGGATCGCCTTGGGGCGGCCGTAGTCCATCGTCGCGTCCATCGCGGCGCGAATCGTGCGCCCTGTGTAGAGCACGTCGTCGACCAGCACGACGACCTTGCCGTCGATCTCGTCTGGGAAGACGGTCTGCCCCAGCGGCAGCGGGCCGGTCCGGGCGTAGTCGTCGCGGTACAGCGTGACGTCCAGGCTGCCCGTGGGGATCTTCGCGCCCTCGATCTGCTCGAGGTGCGCCGCGAGGCGCTCGGCCAGCGGCACGCCGCGCGTGCGGATCCCCATCAGCACGACGTCGTCGGCGCCCTTGTTGCGTTCGAGGATCTCGTGGGCCATGCGCTTGAGCGCACGGCGGATGTCGTCGGCGGTGAGGACGGCGCTCACGGCGCGCCCTCAAGCAGCGAAGCGTTCGGGCACAAAATTGAAAAGCCCTCCCCGGTGGATGGGGAAGGCATGGCAGCGTGGTGCATTCGGTTTGCCCCTTCCTGGCCTCACAGGACCAGTCGTTAAAGCGGCTGACGCAAGCCACCGTAACACACGCCGGCCCCCACCCTGCGATGGTGCGGATCGCCTTCGTCAGCACCACGCCTGCGGTGTCGCACCTCACAGCGACAATTGGGCGGACGGGTCAGCTCGCAGCGCCCGCAGGCGCCGTTGCATGCGCCAGCGCGCTTGCCGCGTCACGACGCCGGCCACGTACCGACCCCGGCCGACGCGCTGCACCCGCCCCCGGGCGACCTCGTAGCGCAACTGGTCCGAGACCACCTTGCCCGCGCGACCCTCGATCCGGAAGCCATGCGCGTGCACGGCGGCGGCGAGCGCGCCGACGGTCATCTCGCCGCGGTGGCGCAGCAAGATGAGCACCAGCAGCTCCCGCAGCCGTAAGCCGCGGATGCGGGGACCGACCGGCGGCGGACCCTCGTTGTCCGGAGCGGTGGACGGCTTGATCGCGAGGGCATCGGCTTGCGTCATACCGTGATCGTCGCCGCCGGCTGTGACGGTCGCGCCCTTGTGCCGCGCGGTTGTCCACACCGGGCACAAAGCCGCGGGTGGGAGCCCCCCGCCGCCTGCGCTCGTGCGGTCTCGGTTGTCGCTATGAGGTGCGACAGGGAGTCCCCAGGTGAGGCGGGCCGCTAACTGAAGGTCAAGATGAGCTCGGGGCGGCTTCCCACCGCACCTTCGCGGCTGACGAAGATCTGCTGTTGGTTTCCGTTGGAATTGTTCGACACGCTGTCGCGGACCAGGAATCCGGTGTTCGTGCCGGCGTAGTGGGCGCCGACCTGCGTCGTGACGTCGAAGTTGAAGGGGGTCAGCGTCGACGGCGTGGTGAGCGAAGCCACCGCCCCTTCGATCGCCGGGCTGGTGTTCCAGGTGACGCCGGTCTCGGCCCACGTGGCCGAGGCGCGACCAGCCCAGAGGGTGCGGCCTGCCGTCACGGTCGTGGGGTGCAACCGGAGCGTGGCGCTCATGGTGCACTGCGCCGGTCGCGCGGGCAGATCAAAGCGAACCAGCGTGTAGTGGTCCCCGTTGCCACCGTTGACGTTGAGCGTTCGGCTGACGACGTTCAGAGCCTGATCAAGCCCATAGTTCGTGGTGGGGCGCGCCTGCTCGACGCGGGCGTCGGCCGTGGCGACCAGCGTGAAGCTCGCAGGCGTGCAGAACGAGCTGGCTGCCGCGAAGGCGTTCGTGCCGTTGGGGCGGTTGGCGGCGAACGCCGCCTGCGAGGCCAGCGTGCGCGGCACCAGCAGGGCCACGATCACGACCAGCGCCGGCAGCGTCACCGAGGCCAGCTTGGGCGCGGCGGTCCGCATGCGTCCCGGTCTACGGGCACCAGGGTCGCGCAGCCACGGGCCCCTGGCGGCGGCGACCAGCGCTCCGGTCAGGGCCAGCAACCGCCGGCGCTGTGCGCTGAGATACGCCAGCGCCAGCGCCAGTCCGCCGAGCCACGCCGCCAGAGGGAGCACCGCTTTCGTCCTGATCCACAGGACGGGGATGCCCACGGCCGGCACCAGAATGCGCCCCTTCCCGCGGATCTCGGAGTGCTTGACCGGCGTGGAGTCCTCGTCGGCGTTGGCGTCACCACGCGTGTCGTAGGTGCCGTCCGCATTGCGCTCGACGATGCGGTGCGTCAGCAGGTTGCCGGGCTGGGCGGGGTCGTCGAACGTCACGACGGTGCCGCGCTTCAGCGGAGCGTCGCCGACCGGCCCGATGACCACCACGTCGCCGGCGCTGATGAACGGCTTCATCGAGTCCGACAGGATCAGCGTGGGGGTCATCCCCAGCGCCGTGGGCAGGCCGGCCCACAACGCGAGCCACACCATGAGCTGCACGTAGACCGTGCAGACAAAGAAGATCACCGCAGCCGGCCACCCGAGGTGGTCCGGCCGCGGTGTCTTCAGCGGTGCACTCATGAAATGGGTCCTTCAGCGACCCCAGGGACTCCTATGGCACGTACGTCTGGACTTCCCACGTGAACGTCGCACCGGCGCTGGTGCCCTGCGCGCTGCTCGGGGCGCCGGAGCTGAGGGTCACGTCGAAGCGGTAACCGCGGCTTTGCGGCGACCCGCTGGTGTCCCAGTTGGCCACCCCGTTGGCGAATGAGCCGTGCGTGGCCCCGAAGGTGTTCAGCGCCATGCCGTTGACAGCGGCGCCCCCCGAGGCGGTGAACCCGGTGCAGTTGGGATAGGTGTGGCTGGAGAAGGAGCCCGGCGTGACCGTCACATTGAGGTGCGAGGCCAGTGTCCCGGTCACTGTCGGCGCGTACAGGCGGACACGGGCGTTGCTCGCCGTTCCGGTGTACGTCACGTTGATGCAACGCGAGACCGTCTGCCCGGGGACCATGCCGCTGACGTCGAACATCGCGTTGCCGCTGCCGCGGCTGTCGCTCAGGGCCACCTGCCCAGCCGACCACGCGTTGTTCTCGTTGGGCGTCTGGGCGGTGAACGCCGCCGACGACACGCGCAGCACCAGCAAGGAGACGAGCAAGAAGGAAGCCGCCGCTGCGCCGAACTGCAGCTTGCGAAGAGACGTTGCCATGACGGGACCTCTCGATGAAGAACAGACGATGCTGTTCCCATCGACTACGTCGAACGGCGGCTATAGGCGTACGTCAGTCCGCGGAGCCAATTTGACGCCAAAGGACTAGTCACGCGCCGACGCACGGTTCGTCCGATTCAGGAGCCGGGCACGCTTTCAGCCGCCCGCGCCAGCAAGCCGTTGACGAACCGACCCGAGTCCGCCGTCGACAGCTCCTTGGCCAGCTCCACGGCCTCGTCGATCGCGACCGCCTTGGGGACGTCGGGGTTGTGCAGCAGCTCGAACAGCGCCAGCCGCAGCAGGTTGCGGTCCACGATCGGCATCCGTGACAGCTTCCAGCCGCGCGAGTGCGTCTCGATGACGCGGTCGATCTCGTCGCGGTGCCGGTGCACGCCCCGGACCAGCTCGACGGCGAAGTCCTGCGGCGGCTCGTCCGAGCGCAGATGCCCGGCCAGTGTCTCGGCCAGCGCGGCGTCTTTCAGGTCGGCCTCGTAGAGGATGTCCAGCGCCCGCTTGCGGGCGGCGTGCCGGCTGCGTGAGCTGGCCGCGCCGTCCTCAGGAGCCATCAGGCGCGGGAGATGTAGTCGCCGGTCCTGGTGTCGACCTTGATCCGCTCGCCTTCATTGATGAACAACGGCACCTGGACCGTCGCGCCGGTCTCCAGCGTCGCGGGTTTCGTGGCACCGGAGACGCGGTCGCCCTGGATGCCCGGCTCTGTCTGCGCGATCTCGAGCTCGACCGAGGCGGGCATGTTGACGTCGACGACCTCCTCGGCATGAAACACCAGGTCGATGGTGTCGCCCTCCTTCAGCCACTTCGCACTGTCGCGCAGCGCCCGCTCGGGGACGTGGGTCTGCTCGAAGTGCTCGGTGTCCATGAAGACCAGATCCTCACCGTCGCGGTACAGGTACTGCAGTGGCCGCTTCTCGAGGATGGCCTGCTCGATGTCCTCCCCCGCGCGGAACGTGCGGTCCACGGTCTTGCCGTTTTGGACCCCCTTGAGCGTGGTGCGCACGAACGCGCCGCCCTTGCCTGGCTTGACGTGCTGGAAGTAGTCGACGCGCCACAGGTCGCCGTCGATCTTCAGGGTCATGCCGTTTTTGAGGTTGTTGGTGGAGACCACTGCGATGCCTCACTGCGGGTTCACAGGACCACGAGGTCCTTGGGGGTTCGGGTCAGGACGTCCGGGCCGTCGTGCGCGATCAGCAGCGTGTCCTCGATGCGGACGCCGCCCACGCCTGGGAGGTAGACGCCGGGCTCGACGGTGACCGTCATGCCGGCCCGCAGTGTAACGGACGGGCCCGACCCGGCTTCCGGCCGAGCCCTGGCGGGCCGCAGGAACGGGTCCTCGTGGATCTGCAGCCCGACGCCGTGTCCCGTGCCGTGCACGAACCGCTGCCCCAGACCCGCTTCGTCGAGTACCTGCCGGCAGGCCGCATCGACCTCGCCGGTCGCGGTGCCGTCGCGTGCCGCCGCGACGCCGGCCCGCTGTGCGGCTGCGACCGCGTCGTAGGCGGCTGCCACCGGCGCTGGGAGCGCACCGACGCTGAGCATCCGCGTCATGTCCGAGTGGTAGCCGTCGACGCGCGCACCGAAGTCCACCTTGACGATGTCCCCGGGGGTCAGCTCCCGGCCGGTCGGCCGGTGGTGCGGGACGGCGGCGTTGGCTCCGAACGCCACGATCGTGTCGAACGCAGGGGCGTCGGCGCCGGCGTCCTCCATGGTCCGGTCCAGGAAGCGACCGACCTGCTGTTCGGTCATACCGGGGCGCAGCCACTGCACGAGCTGCTCGAAGGCATCGTCGGCCAGCGCGCAGGCGGCGCGGAGCCGGTCGACCTCGACGTCGTCCTTGACCTGGCGCAACTGCTCGACCAGCCGGGGTGCGGGGCGGGTCTCGACGTGCCGGTCAGCGACGCTGCGCGCCTGCTGCCACGACACCGCGTGGGCTTCCAGACCGAGCCGACCGTGGACCGCTGCTGCCAGCCAGTCGCCCCCGGGGTTGACCAGGCAAGCCACGTCGGCGACCTGCCCGGCCGCCTGCTGGGCGTAGCGCCCGTCCGTGACGAAGCGATCCGCGTCGGGATCAGCGGTGACCAGGAGCTGGCCGGCGCTGCCGGTGAAGCCCGTCAGGTACCGGACGTTGACCAGGTCGGTGACCAGCAGCGCCGCCAGGTCGTGCTCGGCCAGCAGCGCCCGCAGCCGCTGCCGCCGCTCAGCGTGCATCGAGCAGGTGCTGCGCCGCCAGGATCGCCAGCCGGTATCCGTACCCGCCGGCCCCGGTGATGGTGACGTCCACGACGGCGCTGACGACACTGGTGCGGCGGAATTCCTCGCGCGCCGGCGTCTGCGACAGGTGCACCTCGACCTTGGGGATCGTCAAAATCTCCAGGGCGTCGCGCAGGGCGTAGCTGTAGTGGCCCAGCGCCCCCGGGTTGATCACGACGGCGGTGGTGCCGTCGGTGCGCGCCTGGTGCAGGCGTGCGATGAGCTCGCCCTCGGACTCGCTGGTGAACACCCGCAGGTCAGGGGCCTCCTCGCGCGCCTGCGCGACCACCTCCTCGAGCGTTGCTGTGCCGTAGACGGCGGGGTCGCGCGCCCCCAGCTGCGACAGGTTCGGACCGTTGACGACCAGGATCACGATGACCTCCCTCTCTACCCCAGCGACCGCAGCACGGCGTCCACGACGTGGCGCTCGGGCTGGTCGACGACGACCGCCTCACCAGGACGCGGGCACAGCACGAAGCGCACCCCTGCCTGGGCCTTCTTGTCACGGGTCATCGCCTCCCACAGCGCCGCCGGGTCGGCACGCAGACCCGATGTGGGCAGCTCCAGCCGGTCCAGCAGCGCCACGGTGCGGTCGGCCAACCCGTTCTCCGAGACGCCGAGGCGCTCGCCCAGCCGCGCCGCCGCGACCATTCCCAGCGCGACCGCCTCGCCGTGGCGATAGGTGTCGTAGCCCGTGACGGCCTCGATGGCATGGCCGAAGGTGTGGCCGTAGTTGAGCAGCGCCCGCCGGCCGGCTTCGCGCTCGTCGCCGGCGACGATCTCGGCCTTCACCGCGACGCCCCGCCGCACGATCTCGGTCAGGACTGCAGGGTCTCCGCCCGTCGCCGCCTCGGGCGAGCGCTCCAGCAATTCGAGCACCTGGGTATCGGCGATGAATCCGTACTTCGCGGCCTCACCGAGCCCCGCGCGCAGGTCACGCGGGTGCAACGTCGCCAACGCGGCGGTGTCGGCCACGACCGCCTGGGGCTGGTGGAACGCACCGACGAGGTTCTTGCCCTCAGCGAGGTTGATGCCGGTCTTGCCCCCGACAGCGGCGTCGACCTGGGCGAGCAGTGTCGTGGGCAGCTGGACCACCGGGACTCCACGGTGCCAGGTCGCGGCGACGAACCCGCCGAGGTCGCCGGCGACGCCACCGCCGAGGGCGACGACGAGGTCCGATCGGCCCAGGGGGATCGCGGCGAGCCGGTGATAGACCGCATCGAGCGTCTCGAGGGTCTTCGCGACCTCGCCGTCCGGCACGACGATGCGGTGCACCTCCAGGCCGAGGCGCTGCAACCCCGCCTGGACCCGATCGCCGTACAGCACATCCACCGGCCCGACCGTGACCACCGCGGCGCGGGCCGCGGCAGGCGGCGGCATGATGTAGCCGTCGACCTCGTCGAGCAGCCCGGTGCCGACACAGACCTCGTACCGATTGCCGGGCACCTCGACGGGAAGGCGGTGGACGGTCACGACGGCAGCTCGTCCCGTTCGTCACGCGACAGCAGTCCTGGCTGACTGACCGCCCACTGCAGCACCGCGTCGGCGATCTCCTCCGGTGACCGCCCGGCGGTCTGGATCGTGTGACTGGCGGCGGTGGCGTACACGTCCGCGCGGTCGTCGCGCAGCTGCGCCATCCGTTCGCGGGGATCCGGGGCGTGTTCGAGCAACGGTCGCGTGGCAGTGTCGCCGACGCGGTCGGTGAGCGTGTTCGGGTCGGCGTCAAGCAGCACGAGGTCCCCGGTGGCGCGCAGGTGCGTGACGTTGGCAGGGTCGAGGACGGCTCCCCCGCCCACGGCGATCACCTGGCCGCGCACCGCGGCCACTCGCCGAACAGCCGCCGCCTCCAGGCGGCGGAAGCCCCGCTCGCCGTCGCGCTCGAAGATCTCGGCGACGGTGGCATGCGCCTGCGCCTCGACCATCTCGTCGGTGTCGGCGAACGGGCGGCCGAGTCGCTCGGCGAGCAGGGTGCCGACCGTCGTCTTGCCGGCGCCCATCAGGCCGATAAGGACGATGTTGCGGCCGGGAAGCAGGATGCTCACGGACGTAGCCGGTCCCGGTACTCGGTCAGGTGCCGCCGCACCTCGTCCAGCGTGTCTCCCCCGGTCTTCTCCAGCAGCGCGTCGGCCAGCGTCATGGCCACGACCGCCTCAGCGACCACACCGGCGCGGGGGACCGCGCACACGTCCGACCGCTGCTGGATGGCCTCGGCGGGCTCGCCGGTTGCCACGTCGACGGTGCGCAGCGGGCGGGTGAGGCTTGAGATCGGCTTCATCGCAGCCCGGACCCGCAGCACCTCACCGGTCGACATGCCGCCTTCGACGCCACCGGCCCGGTGCGAGAGGCGTCGTAGGCGGCCGTCAGCGTCCGCGGCGATCTCGTCGTGGGTCTGGGAGCCGGGCACCGCGGCGCTGTCGAACCCGTCACCGACGCCGACACCCTTGAACGCCTGGACGCTCATCAGCGCGGCGGCAAGTCGGGTGTCGAGCTTGCGGTCCCAGTGCACGTGGCTGCCCAGTCCCGGGGGTAACTCGTGTGCTACGACCTCGATGACCCCGCCGAGGGTGTCACGGTCGGCTTTGGCCTGGTCGATGCGCGCGACCATGCGCTCGGCCGTCTCGGGGTCGGCACAACGGACCTCGCTGGCGTCGACCCTGTCCAGGTCACCTGGCGCCGGCGCCGGCGTGTCGTCGGGCACGGCGACCTCGCCGATCCGCACCACGTGCGACAGCACGGTCACCCCCGCCTGCGACAACAGCGTCTTGGCGAAGAACGCCAGTGCGACACGCATCGCGGTCTCCCGCGCGCTCGCGCGCTCCAAGACGTTGCGCGCGTCGTCGAACCCGTACTTCTGCATGCCGACGAGGTCGGCGTGGCCCGGTCGTGGGCGGGTCAGCGGCGCGCCACGCCCGGTGGCCGCCAACGCCGCCGGGTCAGCCGGCGCGTCGGGGCTCATGACCTCGGTCCACTTGGGCCATTCGGTGTTGTGGATCACCAGGCCGATCGGCGAGCCCAGCGTCAGGCCGTGACGGACACCGCCGAGCACCTCGAAGCGGTCCTCTTCGAACCCCATCCGCGGCGACCGGCCGTGGCCCAGGCGCCGGCGCGCGAGCTCGGCCTGCAGCGCATCACCGTCATAGGGCACGCCGGCGGGCATGCCCTCGAGGATCCCCACGAGTGCGGGGCCGTGGGATTCACCGGCGGTGAGGTAGCGCAAGGTCATCACCGCGGCACGCTACTTGCGGATGCGTTCGCCCTCGCACAGGGTGAACCGGCTGTCGCCGAACAGCATCGTGGCGCAGCGTCCGGAGATGTCGAGCAGGCGGAAGCGCCGCCCGAAGGTGTCGCCGACCCCCACGGTGTAACCGGTGCCGTTCACCGTGACCGTGGCCCTGCGGCGGCCCTCGTCGTCGGTGAAGACGTCCACCAGGGTCACCGTGGTGCCACCCACGCGGGCATCGGAATCGCCGTCGTTCCCCGGGTCGCTGGGCGTGGTGCCCGGATCCGAGGGTGTGGTCCCCGGGTCGGTCGGCGTGGTGCCGGGATCAGTGGGCGTGGTGCCGGGGTCTGTGGGGGTCGTCGGTGTCGTGCCGGGATCCGTCGGAGTCGTCGGCGTGGTTCCTGGCGTGGTGCCCGGCACGGTTGGCGTTGTGGGGGTGGTGCCTGGCGTCGTTCCCGGCGTCGTGCCGGGGTCCACGATGACCCCACCGGTGCCCGTGTCGCCGCCGGCCGTCCCTTCCTGGACCAACTGCTGGAACGGGTCGCGGGCGTTGAACACCTCGAAGGTCTCCACCGGCGGGTCGCCGCCGTCGACGGCGCCCGGTTCCGCGAGCTCGAAGCCCTCGGTGGGCGAGGGGGTGGGGTCGGGCTCCACGTCGATGGCCACGTCGAGGTCATCGACGTCATCGCCGCCGCCGGTCATCAGGGGCAGCACGACGAACGCGAACAGCGCGACCAGCGCCACGACGCCGGCGCCCGCGATGAGCAGCGTGCGCGTGCTGCTGGCTGCCGGCTCGACGTCGCTCACTGCTCACCACCTTCCGGTGCCGGTGTCTCCGTCGCCTGGGGTTGCGCGCCGGTGTCGCCTGCTGGCGCGGCGCCGCCTTGCGTGGTGTCGACGAGGTCGCCGGCGTCGACCACGGCGAACAGCCGGCCGGACCACTCCGCGCTCAGGCGGGGGAAGCCCGCCTCGGACGCGCCGATGGCAACGCTTTCCACCAGCACGGCCCGGGGCACCTCCACCTCCAGTCGGCGGAAGAAGTCGACGACTTGAAAGTATCCGCCCTCGACGGACATGGTGACGGCGATGTCCGCCAGTGTCGTCCCTTCGACACCGGTGTCGGCCGGTGTGGCGCCATCGGCGGGCTGCGGGACAGTCGGCGGCCCGAACGTCACCGAGGCGATGTCGGCACCGGCCGCATCGGCAGCACGCTGGAACTGGCGGATGGCCGACGGCTGGGCCGGACCCTCGGGGATGAACTCCACAAGCCGAGCCCGGGCGGCGTTGATCTCGACCTGCCGCGCCTCGATGTCGCGCAGGCTGGCGATCTGGGCCTCAAGGGAGTTCGCCTGCTGCTGCAGGGTCGCCGTCTCGGCCTCGATGAGCGCCTGCTCGTCGGCGGCTGGGCGCCACAGGAAGAACCAGAACGCCACCGTCACGATGACGGCGACGAGCAGACCGACGATGGGAGGACTGAACCTCACCGCCCCACCTCCGGCGGAAGGCCCTGCTCGTATCGACCGGTGTACGCGTCGTCGTTGAGCTGGAACGTACCGTTGAAGGTTGTGACCTCCGTGTCGCCGCGCTCCTCCTCGCTCGCCTCGGTGAGGTAGGCGTTGTAGAAGGTCTCGACCTCGTCGAAGAGCACGAGCACCCGCTCGACGCCCGGTGCGAAGCGCTCCACGGAGTAGCCAGTGAAGTTCACGTCGGCCACCGAATCGCTGCTGGGGTCAGCCGCCGGCTGACCTGTCAGCCCCGCGTCGCCCGCCGGCTGCGTGGTTGCAGTGAAGGTGAGCATCGACGAGCTAGGGGGGAACGTCAGCGCGAGGTCGTTGAGCACGCGAGCCCAGGAGATCTCGGTCGCCATCGTCGCCGACAGCAGGTTGTTGCGCGCGGTGACCTCGCGGTCCAGCTGCGCGTACTGCTCCAGCGTCGCGAGCTCGGCGGTAAGGCTGTCCACGCGGGCTTGCTCGGCGTCACGCTCCTCGCGGGCCGCATTGACGTCGCCGAGCTTGACCAGATACAGCACGAGCAGCAGCGCGGCGTACCCCGCCACGCCGGCGACCGTCCAACCCGCCGTCCGGCGCGTCCGCGCGCGCTCCTCGATCTCCCGTGGGAGGAGATTGACCCGAGCCGTCATCGGATGGCCCCCAGCGCCAGGCCGATGGCGACGGCGAGGTACGGCTCGGCCTCGATGAGCTGCTCGGAGGCCAGGCCGACGTTGCCGATCTTCAGATCCTGCATCGGGTGACCACGCTCGACCGGCATCCGCAGAGTTTCGCTCAGACGCTCCCGGAGATTGGGGAGCTGGCTCCCGCCGCCGGACACCACCGCACGCCGGACGGGCACGGCGTCTCCCTGGGCGTTGTAGTAGTCCAGCGATCCGCGGATCTCGTCGACGAAGCGCAGCGCACGCTCGGTGATCAGGCGCGCCCCCTCGTCCTCGTCGGCGAACCCGTACTCGTCCGAAAGCCCGGTGCGTGCCTTGAGGTCCTCCGCGGCGTCGTAGTCGATCTGCATGCCGCTCATGAGGGTTTCGGTGATGCCGGCGCCGCCCATGAGCAGGATCCGTACGAACCGCGGCACGCCGTTTTCGTGGACGACGATGTTGGTGACCGACGCGCCGATGTCGATCAGCAGCTCGCCATCGCGGTCGTCGAGCACGCCCTCGGGGGCGAGGCTGCGCAGCATCGCGAAGGCGTCCAGGTCAAGGCCGACCGGTTCCAGCTTGGCCTCGTTGACCGCGTCGAGGATGGACTCCACCATCTGGCGCTGCGCAGCAACCAGCAGGATCCGGCTGAACCGCTCCCCGTCGTCGTTCTCGTAGTGCTCCAGGGTGTGGTGGTCAAGAATCGCCTGGTCGACCGGGATGGGGATGGCGTCTTGCGCCTGGAACTCCAGGGACTGGCGCAGATCCTCCTCGGGCAGGTACGGCAGGTCCATCTGGCGGACGACGACCTGCTGGTTGGCCACACCCATGTGCACGCGACGGTGCTTGAACCCGTAGCGCGTCCACAGGGTGCGCAGCGCTTCGGTGACCGGGGCGGGATCGACGATCTCCCCGTCGCGGACCGCGCCGGCGGGAAGGACGACCTGCCCGAGGCGGTCCAGCGTCGCCGGTCCGCGACTGCCCGCGGTCACCTGGACAGCGCGGACTGCGCTGGACCCGATGTCAAGGCCGATGGAGGTGATCGCCACCCGTCAGCCCTGTGAACGTTCGACCTGTGTGACCGATGCGTCGAGGTAGGCAGCCAGGTCCGCCGACCGGATCCGGTAGTTCTTGCCGACGCGCAACGCCGGCAAGGTCCCGCTCTTGATGAGCCGGTACACGGTCATGTTCGACACCCTCATGTGGTCGGCCACCTCGGCAACGGTGAGCAGACGGTCGCCACCCAGCGGTCCGCTGTCTGCCATCGTTCCCTCCTCGACGCCCCAAGACAGGGGCGCGCACAGCCTAAGCCACGGTGTCCAATTCACCCGTGAAGCGCTCCGACACCATTCCCGCCGGCGGCGACTTCACTCATGGTGCACATCAGTCACACGAACGGTCAATACCAACATCTTCTCGGCCGGCCGCGGCCACTTCTTGAAAAGAAGACGGCCCCGGGGGTGCCGGGGCCGTCCTTCATCGTCACTGGTCAGCAGGCGCCTGCGGCGAGGGATGCGGTCTCGTCGCCGGGGTTGGTGCGCACGCTCCATGTCTGGGCGTCGCGTGTCGCCTGGAAGCAGTAGCTGTTGGCGCCGGTGGAGGCGATCGTCACGGCGACGCCCTGGGTGGGCCGGAATTCGGCGTACGCCGCGCTTGCGGCAAACCCCGTGTAGGTGTTGGCGGTGTGGAAATAGGACTCGGCCTGGACGGCCAGGTTGCGCAGATCCGATTGCAGCGCTGCGCGGTGCCCGGCCTCTCGCTGCGCCATCAGCGTGGGGATGGCGATGGCCGCGAGGATGCCGATGATGATGACCACGACGAGCAACTCGATCAGCGTGAACCCGTCTTCCTGGTCGGAACGCATGAACCCCTCCATGAGAAGAAGCGGGGCGGCCCTTGCGAGCCGCCCCTGTTCCTCAGATGTCCCGTGCTACGGCGTGCACGTGGCGCCGCCGGCAGGGTTGTAGGGCTGGAGCCCACCCGCCTGGCTGCGGTACACGACGTTGCCGGGCAGGTCACGGGTGCTCTGACCCACGACACACCAGTTGTTGCCGCTGGCGGCGTAGTCGAGCGTGACGCTCGCGCCACCGACGGCTGCGCCGGCCGGCATCGCGGTCGGGACGGTGCCATTGGCGGCGGTGATGGCGGCCTCGACGTTCAGCGCGGTGTTGCGCACGTTCGAGGTCAGCTCGGCCTGCCAGCCACGCTGGCGCTGGTTCAGGAAGGTCGGGATGGCGATCGCGGCAAGGATGCCGATGATGATGACGACGACGAGCAGCTCGATGAGGGTGAAGCCCTCTTCCTCCTCGAGACGCTCACGAATGGCGATGGACACGCTGCACCTCCGGTGCTGATAGGTACAAGCAGCGGGTCGCGTGCCTCTATGACCATTTGCGCGAGGCAGCCCGGCGTGCCCGAAGGCCCCGTGGCTTTGCGTCACCACCTCTCGGCGGCTTTGCCGTTTCTGCGCCCACTCCTTGCGGATGACACTGGGTAATCGGCGGCTGGGAGGGCAACCTTTAGCCCCGGATGCGACAAGGCCGCGGATCGGATCCGCGGCCTTGTCGCAAGTGAAGCTCCGGCGCGCGGGTCAGCGCACCAGGTCGAAGATCTTGAACATCGGCATGTACAGCGCAACGACCATGGAGCCCACCAGCCCACCGAGGACAGCGATCATCAGCGGCTCGAGCATCGCCGTGAGTGACTCGGTCATCGCGGTGACCTCCGAGTCGTAGAAGTCGGCGATCTTGTACAGCATCGTGTCGATCGCGCCGGTCTCCTCCCCCACCGCGATCATCTGCACCACCATCGGCGGGAAGACGTCGTGCTGGCCGAGCGGCCGCGCCACGCTCTCGCCTTCCTTCACAGCGACCTTGACCGCCTCGATGGCCTCGCCCATCACGCCGTTGTTCACGGTGTCGGCGGTGATCTCCAGTGACGTCAGGATGGGCACGCCGGCGTGCAGCAGGGTGCCGAAGTTCCGTGCGAAGCGCGCGAGCGCGATCTTGTGGAACAGGATCCCGAACACGGGGACCTTCAGCTTCCACTTGTCCAGCTGCAGCCGGACGTTGGGTTGTTTCCGGGCGTAGACGAAGCCCTTCCAGGCGGCGAACGGCACGAACATCAGCGCCCACCAGAACTTGCGCAGGACCGCTGACATCCCCATGAGGATCTTGGTGGGCAGCGGCAGCTCCCCGCCGAGCGACTCGAACATCCCGACGAAGGTTGGGACGATGAAGGCCAGCATCACGCCGGTGAGCAGGACGGCCAGGATCAGCACGACGACCGGGTAGGTCATCGCGGACTTGATCCGCCGGCGCAGCTCGACGTCGTTCTCCATGGTCTCGGCGATCCGCAGCAGCACCCCGTCGAGCATGCCTGCCGTCTCACCGGCGCGGACCATGGCGATGTACAGCTTGGGGAACGCCTCGTGCTCCGCCATCGCCGAGGACAGCGAACGGCCCTGCTCGACCGCGCTACGGACTTCGCCCAGGATGCGGGCGAGCTCCTTGTTGTCCGTCTGGGCCGCCAGGATGTTCAGCGCACGCAGCAGCGACAGGCCAGAGCTGATCATCGTGGCGAACTGCCGCGAGAACACCGCCAGGTCCTTCAGGCCGACCTTCGGCCCGAATCCCGGGATGTGCAGCTCCTTCTGCATCGCGCTGGTCTTGACCTCGCTGATGGAGACGGGGGCGAACCCCATCTCGCGCAGCTTGTTCGCGACCACGCGCTGGTCGGTCGCTTCCAGCGTCCCGTTGCGGGTCTTCCCGCTGCGGTCGCGGACGGTGTACCGGTACGTCGTTGCGGTCGACATCGGTTACTCCCCTAGCCCTCGCCGACGAGGCGCTTGAAGTCGGCCACCTGGTTGCAGCGCTCCAGCGCGGCGTCGTAGCTGACCTTGCCCTGCTTGACCAGCGTCGCGAGCGACTGGTCCATGGTGACCATCCCGTGGCTCGCGCCGGCCTGCAGCGCCGAGTACATCTGGTGCGTCTTGCCCTCGCGGATGAGGTTGCGGATGCCCGAGGTCGCCACCATGACCTCACAGGCGGCGATCCGACCCTTGCCGTCGCGGGTCTTGAGCAGCTGCTGGCAGACGACGCCCTGCAGCGACCCGGCGAGCATGACGCGGATCTGCTCCTGCTGGTGCGGCGGGAACACGTCGATCACGCGGTCGACGGTCTGTGGCGCGTCCTGGGTGTGCAGGGTGCCGAACACCAGGTGACCGGTCTCGGCGGCGGTCAGTGCGACCTGGATCGTCTCGAGGTCGCGCATCTCACCGACGAGGATCACGTCGGGGTCCTGGCGCAGCACGTGCTTGAGCGCACTGGCGAACGACAGGGTGTCGGTGCCCAGCTCGCGCTGGTTGATCACCGACCGCTTGTGCTCGTGGAGGAACTCGATGGGGTCCTCGACGGTCATGATGTGGCATGCCCGCTCTCGGTTGATCATGTCGATCAACGCGGCCAGGGTGGTCGACTTTCCGGAGCCGGTGGGACCGGTGACCAGGACGAAGCCACGGGGCAGCTTGGCGAAGTCGCCCACCTGCTTGGGGATCGCGAGCTCTTCGATGGACTTGATCTCGAACGGGATCACTCGCATCACGGCGCCGATGGCGTCGCGCTGCTGGAAGACGTTGACACGGAACCGGGCCCTGCCGGGGATGCTGTAGGACAGGTCGAGCTCGAGGGTGTTCTCGAACTGCTCGCGCTGCTTCTGGGTGAGCAGGGCGTAGATCGCCTGTTGCAGGTCCGTCCCGTTGAGCACCTCGTGTCCCTCGAGCGGCTGCAGCTCGCCGTGCACGCGGATGGTCGGGGGCACCCCGGCCGTCAGGTGCAGGTCGGACCCGCCGCGTTCGACCAACGCCAGCAGCGCTCCGTCGAGGTCCAGCGTGGTGGCCTTTTCGAACAGCAGCAGCTTGTCGTCGTCGGACGCAGGTGCCCCGGTCGCGACTGACGGGGGGGCCGAACCTTTGCTGTTGGGCACCGGGGGGGTCTCATCGTCGGTCAGGTGCACGATGGCGGTCTCCAGGTCGGCCCGCACCGCCAGCGCCGGGTGGGCACGCATCCCGGTGCATTGGGTGACGCGTTCGAGGACCTGCTGGTCAGTCGGGTCGACCATCGCGACCAGCAGACCGTTGTCCGGCGTGAACTGCACCGGCAGGGCCGTCAAACGCTGAGCCTCGGACCGCGGCAGCAGCATGGCGGCGTTCGTGTCGACGGCGCCCGGGCTGCAGTCGGCGAAGGGAACGCCCATCTGGCGGGCGATCGCCGCGACGATCTGCTGCTCGGTGACCGCCCCCATGCGCACCAAGACACGCCCCAGGGTGGTGCCCTCCGCGCGCTGCTGCGCCAGCGCCTGCTCGAGGACGTCGGGCTCGATGACGCCCTGCCCGACGAGCACGTCGGCGAGTCCCTTGCTCATGTGTTCCTCCACCACCGGGTCGGCCGCAGGTCTGCGGCTTCGTTGAATCGTCGGTCGGCCGGTGGGCGGCCTTTAGTGCCGCTACGCGATGACGCGGGCGATCTCTTCCAGCGTCGTGTGGCCCAGCAGCGCCTTGGTCAAGCCGTCCTCGCGCAGCGTGTGCATCCCGCCGCCGCGCGCTGCCGTGGTGATCTCGTCGGTCGATGCCCGTGCGACGATCAACCGCTCGATGTCCTCGGTGACCGCCATCACCTCGTGGATCGCCATCCGGCCGCGGTATCCGGTCCGCGCGCAGTGCCCGCACCCGCCAGGGCGGTGCAGGGTCGGGATGGCGTCTCCGGGTCCCAGCTGCAGCCCTGCGGCCGCCAACTCCGTCTCGGTGGGCTCGTACGCGACCTTGCAGCGATCGCACAGCCGCCGTGCCAGGCGCTGGGCGAGCACGACATCGACCGCCGATCCGACCAGGAAGGGGTCGATGCCCATCTCGGTGAGCCGGGTGACCGCCGACGGCGCGTCGTTGGTGTGCAACGTCGAGAGGACCAGGTGGCCCGTCAGCGCCGCCTCCATGCCGATCTGGGCGGTCTCGTGGTCACGCATCTCACCGACCAGGACCACATCGGGGTCCTGCCGCAGGATGGATCGCAGGGCCCCCGCGAAGGTCAGGCCGGCCTTGGTGTTGATCTGCACCTGGTTGATGCCGGCCAGCCGGTACTCGACGGGGTCCTCGACGGTGACGATGTTGATGTCGAGACGGTTGATCTCGTTCAACGTCGCGTACAGCGTCGTCGACTTCCCGGAGCCCGTCGGACCCGTGACCAGGATCATCCCGTACGGCTTGCGGAAGCTGCGCTCGTACCGGGCGTAGTTCGCTTCGGCGAACCCGAGATCTGACAGCTGCAGCATGATCGACGACTTGTCGAGGATGCGCATGACCAGCTTCTCGCCGTAGACGGTCGGCAGCGTGCTGACGCGCAGGTCGACGGCCTTGCCGACAGCCTTCAGGCTGATCCGCCCGTCCTGGGGCAGCCGGCGCTCGGCGATGTCGAGCTCGGCCATGATCTTCAGCCGGCTCATGATGGCGGCATGGGCCCGGCGCGGCTGCGTGGTCACCTCGTGCAGCACCCCGTCGACGCGGTAGCGGACCCGCAGGCAGTCCTCCTGCGGCTCGATGTGGATGTCCGAGGCCCGGTCTTGGATGGCACGGGCGATCATGGAGTTGACGAACCGCACGATCGGCGCGTCGTCAAGGATCTCCTGCAGCTGTGCGAGCTCGCCGGCGTCGTCGTCGGCCTCGAGCTGCGTGTCGAGGTTCTCGACCTCGTCGCCCATCCGCGCGACCCGGTCGATCGCAGCCAGGACGTCCCCGCGAGTCGCCACCACGGGACGGACCTGTCGCCCGGACGCACTGCGTACGTCGTCTAGGGCCAGGACGTTGGACGGATCGCTGGTCGCCACCAGCAAGGCGCCGGTGGCGTCAGTCCCGATGGGCAGGACCCCGTAGCGCCGGCACAGCGCCTCCGGAACGAGCCCGACGACGGCCGGGTCGATCTGGTACTCGGCCAGGTCCACAAAGCTCAGGCCCAGGTGCTTCGCGAGCCCCGACACCAGGCCGGACTCGGTCATCAGCTTCAGGTCGATCAGCACCCGCCCCAGTGACTTGCCGGCCGTGCGCTGGTGTTCCAGGGCGCGTTCGAGGTCCTCAGGGCTGATCAGCCCCTGCGCGACGAGCAGGTCGCCGAAGGATCCCGTTTTGGCAGGCAAGGCAAGGCCGTCCATGGTCGCCGGTTGTGTGTGGTCTTCCCGCTAATCGGCTCGCGACCGTGGTGGGTTGAGGGTCAAACCGCGGCAGGCTCCTGCGCGGCGATGTCGTCGAGGACTGCGTAGAGCAGCTCGAGCAGCACCGCCTTGACCGATGCGCGGTCCAGCGCGTCGCACGTGATGACGCGGACGTCGTCGACAAGCGCCAGTCGCCGGCGGGCGCGGGCCGGGGCGTCGGCGTCGGCCGTCTTGTTCAGCGCGACCACGAATGGCACCGAGGCCACGTCGGAGAAGAACCGCAGGATGTCGGCGGCTTCATCGAACGAGGCGTCTTGCGTCGCGTCGATCATGACGACGAAGCCGAGCATGCCCTCGGCGAGGATCCCCCACATGAAGTCAAAGCGCTGCTGACCGGGTGTGCCGAACAGATACAGCGCGAGCTCGTCGTCGATGCTCAGCCGCCCGAAGTCCATGGCAACGGTGGTGCCGGCCTTGGCGCCCGCGTCGCGGTCGCTGACCGACTTCTCCGTCGACAGCACCTCGATCTCGCTGATGGTCTGGATGAGCGAGGTCTTGCCGGCGCCGAAGGGGCCGGTGACGACGATCTTCGCGGGCCGCCGGGTGTCGCCCTTGCGCGCCACGGCCTTGGCCACGTCAGGCCCCCTTGACACCGTCGATGAGCCGCAGCAGCAGCCCCTTGCTCAGGTCGCCGTCCCGGGCCAGGTCCGCTGGTGCTCCGGGAGCTGCGACATCGTCGGCCCCGAGGGAGGCCAGCTCCCGGGCGACCTGCGTGCGGTCGACGTCCAGGGGTGCCTCCGGAGCCGGCGGCTCTTCGCTGTGTGCGACTTCGGGGGCCGCGGCGTCCTGCGTGGTGGTCCCGCTGGCCGGCGTCGGCAGGGGCGTCGGTTCGGACGGCTCCTCGGCGGTGCGCGTCCGCGACGGCATGCGCGTCACCGGCGGCGCGGGCTGCGGCTCGGGGGCCTTCGGTGGCTCGACCCAACGGGTCTGCGAGGCGCCGGCGGTCAGCTGCGCCGCCGATGACAGCCCGGGGGTGATCCTGCCGGTGCGCTCTACGTCTTCCAGGGCGCGCAGCGCCTCCCGCGCGGCGATCAGCTTGGCGAGATCCGTTTGCTCCGACGGCTCCTTGGCTTGGACGAGGCCCGCTGTCACAAGATCCCCAATGACGCGGCAGGTCGCGAACTCCCCCCGGCCGGTCAGCTCCACGACGTCGGAGACTGTTCGGCGACCGTCGATCAGCGACAGCATCTCCCACTGCTCGGCGGTCAGCGACACGCCCTCGCGGCCGCCGGCCGCGGACGGGACCATCGCGAGCACTGCAGACGACGAGGCGATGCGGCGGTGGATCGCCTGCCACTCCTCCAGCCGCCTGGTCGCCTCGCCCACGACCTCGACCACGCTGAGCCCGACGCCGCGCTGCGGGGCTTTGGCGGCGGCGTCGAACTGGAACTTGCCGTCGTCCAGGCGCATGAGCTCGAAGACGGCGTCGATGATCTGCTCGCGCAGGTAGACACCGAGCACGCGTTCCTCGACCTTGCCCAGTGTCATGAGCGCTTCGGTCACCGCGACGGAGTCCCCGGTGTGCTCTTGCACTGCCGCGCGGACCTGGCCGGCGTCGACCAAACCGGCACTGACCAGGCGTGCGCCCAGGGGCACCCGCTTGGCGTCGGACAGGGCCAAGCAGATCAAGCCGTCACGGAAGAACACCCTGCCGTCGGTGCCGTCGGCGGTAATGGTCAGCGCGCCAGACTTCTTGGTCAGCGCGAGCAGCGAGAAGACATCGGGCAGGCTGAAATCGCTCAGCGTTCCCTGAAGCATGCGGCGGCTCCTAGGTCCAGGCGGGGGTGGCGGGGGAAGCCGACGGGGTGACGGCGGCCTCGGCGGCAGCGGCGAGCCCGTCCAGGAAGCGGTCGTCGTCCGGGATGGGGCGCTCGAGCACCGCGCCGACCGCGTCTGCGGCGCGCCGCATCTCGTACAGGACCAAGCCGATCTTCGCCCCGTGGTCGACGACGGCGGTCAGGACCGCTTCGCCTCGTGCTGACATCAGAAAGACGTAGCCGTCTTCACCTTCGACGAACAGCTGGTGCATCGGCCCCCGGCCAAGACCCAGCGCTGCCTGCTCGCCGAGCGCCAGCAGCGCGGCGGACATCGCCCCCAGGCGGTCCTCGTCCATCCCGTGGGGAACGGCCGCCGCCATGACGAGGCCGTCGAAGCTGACCACGGCTGCGCCCTGCAGGTTCGGTGCCGCGCGGCTGAAGTCGTCCAGAGCGGCGGTCAGGCGCTCAGCCTTGGTGTCCGTCATCGATGAGTCCCCTCACACGGCGCAGCGGCGGTACGGGTCATGTCGGCACGAGCAGGCCAAAACTTGACGGCGACTAGTACTCCGACCAACGGATGATGTCGTAGCCGCCAGCGCCGACCTCGCTCAGACGCTGGTCGAAGTGGAAGCCCCAGCCGCCCTGGTTGGTGATGACGCTGCAGACCAGTGATCCGTAGAACTGCGCCTGCGCGTTGCTCGGGTTGCCCTTACAGGTGGCCCTTGGCGCGTAGATGATGCCGGCGAAGTGCGTGTTGTTGCCGATGCGCACATCCTGTGGGGCCGCGGTGAAGATCTGCAGGCGGCTCGCCTCCGGACGCGGACCTCCCGTGCCGCTGCAGTCGGGGCAGTTCACGCGCACCTTGTTCGAGACCGCCACGGTCGGCTGGCCCGGTTCGCCGGTCAAGTAGATGATCGTAGGGTTCGTGGATGTGCCGGTGAAGTTGACGTTCGTGTCGAAGTTCACCCGACTGAAACAGTAGGTGCCGCCGGCCAGCAGTGGCCCAGCGCTGGCCCTCCACACGGTCGGGGACCCGGGGCACGGTGCGGTGCTGTTGACCCCGTCCGTGACGAAGCCGAGCGCCCCGTCGGAAGAGAGGTCCTTCTCCGGTCCGTGCGTGGTAGCGGTAGAGCAGTAGGTACCGCTCGGGTTCGAGCAGCGATTGGTCGAGTTCGCCTCGTAGTCGTGCAAGTCGACCCCGTCGACGGTGGCGTTGCCGTTCAGGGTCACCGTGCCGTTGGATCCGACACGTCCCTCACCCGTCCCCCAACTGACCGACGAGTACGAGTTCGCACTGTTCGCGCCTCGCAGCGTCAGGTGATCGTCCGCGAAGGCCGCGGTGACAAACGGCCGGTTCTGGCCCAGGTTCGCCCGAACTCGGCGGACGCGACCATTGAGCCGGCCCTCGGCCTCCACCCTCCATTGCGCGTTGCCCAAACTGGTGACCGAATACCGGTACTGGCTGTCGCCCAGCGCGGTCCAGGTGGCGGGCATCGCGAGGTTGGACGTGATCTTGTTCGGATCGCCGTTGGGGAGCACCAACCGGTACAGGACCTCGTGGACGGCTGCGTCGGCTCCCTGGACTGCCCGAACGTGGTCGCGGTCGAAGCTGACCATCCGGTGGCCCTGGAAGGCATAGGTGCTCACGGCCACCATCAAGCCGCTCGCGACGATGACGGCCAGCATGGCGATGACGATCGAGCCCGACTCGTCGCCGGCCCGGCGGTGCAGTCGCGACACCAAGGCCTCACGCACGTTCATTGCGCAACCTCACAGTAGTACGGACGGTGATGGTGTCCGCGGGTGGGCCCGTGACGGCACGCTGCACCGTCACCTGGATGCGGAAGACCTTGTCAGCGGCGCCGGCGGCCGTGCCGTCCGCGCGCTGGTAGGCGAACACCGGAGTGGCACCGTTGTTCACGTTGGGGATCAGGACGGTGTTCCCGGCCGCCCCGCAGCTGATTGCCGTCGGGGTGCCCGCCGGGTTCACCTCACGGCGGACGACGATGTGCTGCTGCGTCGGGCAGTACGTGTAGGTGTAGCGGAGTTTGGTGGTGAAACTGGCATCGCGATACGTCTCGACCACGGCGGTAGTGGTGTTCGACGACGCGCGGACCAAGGGATCGGCGGCGCGCAGCTCACGTGTCATCCGGTTGACCGACTGCTGCAGGTCGGCCAGCCCGTCGAACCGGCTCTGCGTGGACATGGTGGCGCGCATGCCACTGACCATGCTGCGGGTCATGTATGACCCGACGACTCCGAGCAGCACGATGACGACCAGGAGCTCGACGAGGGTGACCCCGCGTTGGTCTGACAGTCGGTCACGGAACCGCATCATGTCGATCCGCACCAGCTGCCGCCGTTGGCGTTGCGAACGTAGATGGGCAGTGGGAACACACCAGAGACGTTGTCGTAGGTGCGTGTCCAGCGGATCTCCCACGGGCTGATCGTGTTCAGCGAGAACGTGCCCATCTGCGCAGGGGTCAAGGTGACGCTGAAGGAGCCCCCATTGGTCACGGGCGCCTGGAACGCCATGGGGAACAACGCGCCGGCCAGGTTCGTCCGCACCAGCGTGACGATGTCGTCGTCGCCAAGCCCCTGGAAGGTGACGTTGAACGGATGGTTGTTACGAACCTGATTCGTAGCGTTGATGCAGATCCGGTCACCGGTGAGAGTGGCTGAACCGACGTAGCTACGGTTGTTGTTGGTGTCCCAGTTCAAGGCGGTGACGGCGACGGGATAGGCGAACATCGCGGCCGTCTGATCCACGTACTGGGTGGTCGGCGCGCCCTGCCTGGTGGCTGTGGCGGTGAAGGTGACGTAGCCGTGGGAGTAGCTCTGATTGGCGGGCACCGGCGCGGTCCAACGTAGATTGCCGCTGCCGGAGACGGCAGTCAGGGTGGCGGATCGCGACGGCGCCCAGGTGACCGTGACTGACTGCGCAGGCTCGTTGGTCTCGACCTCGATCAGACCGGCGGCACCGCCGTACTCGGTGCTGCCGACCGTGAGCCCACCGGACGTGAGCGGCATAGGGTCCGGGTTGACGTTGAACACCTTGATGACGAAGCCCTCTGGCGCCATCGACAGGCCGCCGCTGTCACTGGATCGCCGCATTCGGCGTCCCTCGAGTGTGACGTTGCGTGTGGCGGTGCCGTCACTCCAGGTGACCTGCACCCGCATCCGGATGTACCGCGGCGAGGCCTGCCAGACGATGTCGGTCCGCACCGAGTAGGTCTTGCCGTCCCGGTTGACCGTGCGCATCGGGACGAGGCGGTCGGGCTCCGGAGATGCGGGGAGGGTCCCTCGCGACACCGTGGAGAGGCCCCCGAGCTCCGGCACGATGGCCCGCCAATGGGGGCCGTCGTTGTTGTAGAAGCCAAGATGTGCCCAGGGGACGGCGTGCAACTCCTCCAGAACCTCGGTGGCCAGGGCCGTCCCGTGCGTCAGGCTCTCGTCCTGCCGTGCCGCGGCCATGGAGCCCGTCAGCGTGCTACCCAGTGCCATCAATACGACACCGAGCAGCAGAATGCCCACGAGCGTCTCGACCAGCGAGACACCCTCCTCCTGCCGGAGGCGGCGATGAACCCATTGCAACAAGGCGACTCCCTCGAGCCGGACAGACGCGTCCCTGGCTCTATCGGCCGCTTTCGGCCCGGGGTTAAGCGCCTTGATCCAGCGCCGCGAAGGCGGCCGCCCGCATCGCCTCCCGGGGGGCGCTGACACCGGTCCACCGCTCGAACGCAGCAGCAGCCTGCTCGACCAGCATCCCGCGACCGTCCAGCGCCACGGCGCCGGCCATCCGGGCGGCGGCAAGGAACGGCGTGTCGGCGGGTCCGTAGATGAGGTCGAGGGCCACCTGGTCAGGACGCAGCCGCATGAGGCGGTCGGGGAGCCGCTCGCCGCCCAGGCCCAGGGGGGTGGCGTTGATCACCAGCGCCGGATCGGCCACGTCGGCTGGGTGACCGCCGGCGCGGCTGAGGATCTCGCTGACGTCGCCGGCGTCCGCGGCGCTGCGCGCCACGACCTCCAGCCGACATCCCAGCCGGCCCAGGGCGACCGCCGCGGCGCGGGCGGCGCCGCCCGCGCCGAGCATCAGGACCTCCTCGCCGCCGCGCAGCCCGACGTCCGCGGCCAGCACCGCGGTCAGCCCGGCGACGTCGGTGTTGTCGACCGTGAGCCGGTCGCCGTCCCAGAACAGCGTGTTGCCGGCGCCGCAGGCCTCGGCCTCCGGCGTCCGGTCAGGCACCGCCCGGTACACGGTGCGCTTGTGCGGCACGGTGACGTTGGCCCCCAACAGCCGCAGCGCCCCGACCGCTGCGACCGCATGGCCGACCTCGGCGGGAGCGACGTCGAACGCCAGATACACCGCGTCGACCCCGGCGGCGTCGAATGCCGCGGTGTGGATCTGCGGCGAGATGCTGTGCCCCACCGGATGGCCGAGCAGCGCGACGAGTCGGGTGTGCGCCGTCGGCCCCGCGAACCGCACGTCAGCCGCCCGATTCCTCCGCGGCGCGCTGCTCGCGGTAGCGGGCGACGTTCTGGTTGTGCTCCTCCAGCGTCTCGGCGAAGGCGTGCTCACCGGTCTCGCGGTCGGAGACGACGTAGTACAGGTAGTCGGTCTGCTCGGGGTTCGCGGCGGCGGCGATGGCGGACTCCCCCGCCCCGGAGATCGGCGTGGGGGGAAAGCCGTCGGACTGGTAGGTGTTCCACTCCGAGGGGATCTCCAAGTCGGCGGTGAGCACCCGGTTGACGATCTCCCCGGTCTGGCGGTACTTCGCGTACACCACCGTCGCGTCGATCTGCAGGCGCATGCCCTGCTCGACGCGGTTGTTGATGACCGACGCGATGACCGGCTGCTCCTCGCGGACCCGCGCCTCGCGCTCGATCAGCGACGCCTCGATCAGACGCTGGTAGCGCTGGGCGGGCGGCACCCCCACCCGGTCCATCACCGACTGCGTCTGCTCGACCAGCTGGTTGAGCACGTCAGGCGCCTCGGCGTCCACCAGCAGCTCGTAGGTGCTGGGGAACAGCATGCCCTCGAAGGCGTCCGCGTCCTCCGGCAGGTCGTGCGGCACCCAGTCCGGCAGCGTCACCGCGGCGAGGCCCCGGCGCAGCTGGCGCATGGTGAACGGTGACCCCTCGGCCGAGGCGATGCGCTGCAGGGTCTGCTCCACCGTCAGGCCTTCGGGGATGGTGACCCGGAACGTCGGGGCGGCCTCGGGGGCCGTGGTCAGCGCTGTCATGATCTCATCGAACGACGCACCAGGCTCCAGCTCATAGGTGCCGGGCCGGATTTGACCCGACCGCTCGTCCAACCGGGCCTGGAACCGGAAGATGGTGGCGTTGCGGATGACCCCTCGTTCGTCGAGCAGCTCGGCCACCCCGCTGGCGCCGATGCCCTCGGGCACCTCGACGGTGACGGTCTCCGCCGCGAGCTCGGTCCCCTGCAGCAGCGTCGACACGGCCGCGGTGCAGCCCCCGATGACCAGACCGAGGAACAGCACGACGACGATCAGCCGTCCCTTGCGCACCCGGCGGCGGCTCACGCCGCTCCCCCGCGGGCGTCCAACCACCCCTGCAGGATGATCGCGGCGGCGACCCGGTCCCGCTCGTCACGGCGCTGGCGGCGGCGGCGTCCGGCCTCCAGCAGCAGCCGCTCGGCCTCGGCCGAGGACAAGCGCTCGTCCCATAGGTGCACGTCAAACCCCTGCTCGGATAGCTCATTGGCGACCACGCGCGCCGCACGTGTGGAAGCGGTGTCCCTGCCGGACATCCCCTTGGGCAGGCCGACGACCACAGTGTCGCACGCCAGGTCGCGCGCAAGGTTGGCCAGCCGTCGCGCCAGGCCGTCCCCGCCCTCGATGGTGGCATGCGGCGACGCGACCGTGGCGGCCGCGTCGGAGACCGCCACGCCGGCCCGCACGGCGCCGACGTCCACGCCCATCACCCGCACGCTACGCGCCCGACGCCAGCCGCTCCCGCGCCGCCTGTCGCGTGGTCTCCAGCGCGTCGCCGACCCGGTCGCCCTGCTTGCCGCCGGCCTGTGCGGTATCGCCCTTGCCGCCCGCCCCGCCGCCGACGACCCGCGCCCCGGCCTGCAGGATCTCTGCGGCCGCGATGCCGCGCTCGGACAGGTCCGAGGTCAGGGCGGCGAACAGCAGCGCCTTGCCGTCGGGCGTCGCCGCCCCCAGCACGACCAGGCCGCTGTCGAGGCGGTTGCGCAGGTCCAGTGCCAGCGCCTTGAGGCCGTCGCGGTCGGCCCCGGCGACCTGGCCCACGACGATGCGGGAGCCGTCCACGTGCTCGGCGCCCTCCAGCAGGGATCCGGCCGAGGCCAGCACCGCGTCCTGACGCGCGCGGGCCAGCTCCTTCTCCGCGGCCCGCAGCCGCTGCATGAGCTCGGTGACCCGCTCGACCACCTCGTCGGTGGAGACCTTCAGCAGCCGTGACACCTCATCGGCGACCAGGCGCTCCTTGGACAGAAACGCGAATGCCTCGGGACCGGTGACCGCCTCGATGCGACGCAGGTTCGCCGCGATCGACCCCTCCGACAGGATTGTGAACAGCCCCACCTCGGTGGCGTGGTGCACGTGGGTGCCGCCGCACAGCTCGCGGGAGAAGTCCCCGATGGTGACGACCCGGACCCGCTCCCCGTACTTCTCGCCGAACAGCGCGGTCGCCCCCATGCGGCGAGCCTCGTCCTGCGTCGTCTCCAGGGTGCGCACCTCGGGGCCGGCGGCGATCCGGCGGTTGACGGTGTCCTCGACCTGCGCGAGCTGCTCTCGGGCGACAGCCTCGAAGTGCGGGAAGTCAAAGCGGAACCGGCCGGCGTCGATGGCCGAGCCCGCCTGTGCCGCGTGGTCTCCGACCACTTCTTTCAGCGTCGCGTGGAGGATGTGGGTCGCCGTGTGCCCGCGCTGGATCGACGTGCGGCGCGCCACGTCGATCAGCGCGCTTGCGTCCTGGCCGGCGTGGACCTCACCGGCCTCGACGACGGCGTGGTGGACGATCAGCCCGGGCAGCGGCGAGGTGGTGTCCCGCACGGCCAGACGGCCGGTGTCGGTGGTGATGGTGCCGTGGTCGCCGAGCTGACCGCCGCCTTCGGCGTAGAACGGCGTCTGCGGCAGGACCACGAGCAGCTCGTCACCCTCCTCGGCGACCTCGAGCAGCCCGGCCGGTGCCACCAGCGCGCCGACCCGGGTGTCGGCCTCGGTGTCGGTGTAGCCGAGGAAGGTGGTCGGGCCGGCACGGTCGACGGCCGCGCGCAGCACCTCGGCGGCCACCTCCTGACCCTCTGCGGCGTCGCGCAGCGCCGATCGGGCCCGCTCGCGCTGGGCCTCCATGTGCGCGGCGAAGGCGTCGCGGTCAAGCTCCAGGCCCTCTTCCTCGGCGATCTCGATCGTCAGGTCGATGGGGAAGCCGAAGGTGTCGTGCAGGTTGAACGCCGTCTCGGCGGGCAGCTCCTTCGCGCCGATGTCCTTGGCGGCGGCGACGGCCTCGGACAGCAGGGTCATGCCGTTGCGCAGCGTCCGGGTGAACGCCTCTTCCTCGGCGGTGGCGACCCGCGTGATCAGCTCGGCTTGCTGGTGCAGCTCGTTCCAGGCGCCGCCGAGGGTCTCGCGGACCGTCGCCATCATCTCGCGCATGATCGGCTTGTCGCTGCCCAGCAGCCGGGCGTGGCGGACCGCGCGGCGCAGCAGCCGGCGCAGCACGTACCCCCGCGCCTCGTTCGACGGCAGCACGCCGTCGGCGATCAGCATGGCCGAGGAGCGGGCGTGCTCGGCGACGACCCGCAGGCTCACGTCGCTGTCGGCGTCGCGTCCGTACGGGACACCGGTCAGCTCCGCCGCGGCGTCGAGCATCGGACGCAGCACATCGGTCTCGTAGACGTTGGGCACGTCCTGCAACAGCACCGCCATGCGCTCCAGGCCCATGCCGGTGTCGACGTTCTGCTGCGGCAGCTGTCCCAGGATGTCGCCCCGAGCGTCCCGCTCGTACTGCATGAACACGAGGTTCCAAAACTCCAGATACCGCGACTCGTCGGCGTCGGGGCCACCCTCGACCCCGTGGTCAGGACCGCGGTCGTAGTACAGCTCGCTGCACGGACCGCACGGACCGGCCTGGCCGGTGGACCAGAAGTTGTCGTGGTTGCGCTCGTGCGTCCACGGATACTCCGGATCGCCGCGCCGCACGATCCGCTCGGCGGGCAGGTCCGTCTCGTCCAGCCACAGCTGGACGGCCTCGTCGTCCTCGACGAACACGGTCGCCCAGATCCGCTCCGGGTCGAACCCGAACCCGCCCGCGTCGGCAGGGGTGGTGGACAGCTGCCAGGCCCACCGGATCGCCTCGCGCTTGAAGTAGTCACCGAAGCTGAAGTTGCCCAGCATCTCGAAGAACGTCAGATGCCGGGTGGTCTGCCCGACGTTTTCGATGTCGACGGTGCGCGCGACCTTCTGGACGCTGGCGGCGCGCGGGTTCTCCGCGACCGCGTCGCCGCGGAAGTACGGAACGAACTGCACCATCCCGGCGACGGTCAGCAGCAGCGACGGGTCGTTGGGGATCAGCGACGACGACGGCCACACGCGGTGGCCGTGCTGCTCGAAGAAGTCCAGGAAGGTGGACCGGATGCCCGCGGAATCCATCTAGGACTCCCGCGGGGCGCTGCCGGCGCGGTAGACCGCCCGCAGCTCCGCCTCCTTGGCCTGCGCGGCGGCTCGTCCCTGGTCGACGGCGGCGGCCAGCCGCCCCCGGACGCCGCCCGCGCGCGCGGCGGCACTGGCGGCCAGGTTGTCAGGGCGCATCGCGCGCTGCGCCCGCTCGACCTTGCGGACCACCACAACCCCGATCGCCACGCCCGCCCCCAGGCCGAGCATCGCGAAGAACAGCCGCTTGAACATCAGTCACGCACCTTCTTGGCCGCCCGCAGCGCCACGCCCGTGCCGGTGGTGAACGCGATGGCCTTGATCAGGGGGTTCGCGACGGCGGTGTGCACGACCTCGGCGATGTTCTCGGCCGTGCCGGAGATGCGCTGCACGCTGGCGACGACGGTGTCCAGCCGCGCCAGCTCGGTGTTCACGCCGGCGACCGTCTCGTTGATCCCGCCCAGCAGCGGCACGGTCTGGTCGGTGATGCGCTCCACGGTCTGGGTGAGCTCGCGCACGGTGCCCACCAGCGTCAGCAGCAACGCCATCAGGCCCAGCATGGACGCACCGAAGGCCACCGCGGCGATGATCGCGGCGATGCCCACGAAGCTGGCGTCGCGGAGCACCGCCCCGACGGCCACGAACCCGGCGGCCACGATGAGGGTCGCCACGACGGCCGCCAGCACTCCACGAGACTTCATCCGGCTTCCTCCAGTAATGCTTGTGGACACCCGATCGACCCGGTCGGCGGGCCGGACGACGAAGCGTAGCGGCTGCGGTGAACCGGCCGAGACGGTCACGCGGGCGGGTCCGGGTGGACTAGGCTCCGCATTGGTGACCCGTCACAATGGGAGCGTTGTGGCACAGCGGCTGAACCTGCAGGCACGCGTCGAGCGCCGGATCGACGGGCTCGCGCGCGCCATGGTCGAGGCGTTCACCGAGGAGGTCCCGATCTACCGCCGGCTGCCCCGCGAGCAGCTGCAGGGGGAGATCCTCGACATCAGCCGCGCCAACCTGCGCACGTTCTTCGCCTGCCTGCGTGAGCATCGCGAGCCGACCGACGAGGAGCTGACGGAGCCGCGGGCCAGCGCCGCCCGACGCGCCGAGGAGCGCGTCCCGCTGGAGAGCGTGCTGACCGCGTACCACATCGGGGGACGCATCGGATGGCGGGCCTTCGCCGACGAGGCGCGCCCGGACGAGCGCGACCAGCTCGACGACCTCGCCGAGGACGTCATGCGCTACCTGCAGCGGGTGACCGGCGCCGTGGCCGCGGCCTACATGGAGGAGCGGCAGCACATCTACGGCGAGCAGCGTGACGCCCGCCGCATGCTGACCGAGGCGCTGCTGGCGGGCCCCGGGCCCGGGGACCTGTGGCCCCCCGAGTCCCAGGCGCGCCGCGCCGGCGTGCACCTGGCACCCGGCTACCTCGTCCTGGTGCTGCACATGGAGGCGACCGACGACGAGCGCTCCCCCGGCGTGGTCAGCGCGGTGGCCGGCCGGCGGAAGGTGCGCCGGATCCAGGACGTGCTCGACCGGCTGGCCGGCGAGCCCGTGCTGACCCTGCTTGAGGCCGACGGCGGCCCGGTGCTGTTCCCGGTCGGTCCCGACGCGGCGCCCCAGGCACTGGCCGAGGTGCACGACCTGGTGGACCGGGCGGCGACGGCCGCCGGCGCCCCGGTGGTCGCCGGCGTGGCGTGGGGGCAGGGCGCCGACGGCGTGACCGCTGCCGCGGCCGAGGCCCGGGATGTCCTGGAGTTGGCGCAACGGCTGCATCGGCCGCCCGGTGCATACCGGCTCGACGACGTTCTGCTGGAGTACGCGGTGACGCACCCGAGCGACACCGCGGCCCGGCTGACCGCGGTGCTGGCGCCCATCGACGACCGTCCCGATCTCGTGGAGACCCTCGAGCAGTGGTACGCCGCAGACTTCGACCGGCGCGCCGCCGCGGCGGCGCTCAACGTGCACCCGAACACCTTGGACTACCGCTTGCGGCGCGTGTCGGAGCTGACCGGCATGGATCCTTCGTCGGCGCGTGGCGTGCAGCTGCTGGGGGCGGCGATGACCGCTCGGTGCTTCCGCAGGGGCGATCCGTGACCGCCGGCCGGCCTGTGCGGCGTTGACCCGCCGCCGTGCCGCCCTCGCCGCAGTCGTGGCGGTCGTGGCGGTGGGGTGGGCATCCGCGCCGCCGGCGCGAGCCCATCCCTTCGGGCCCCCGCCGACCGCGGCCGTCAGCGCCCAGGGGGCAACCGTGACGATCCAGTGGAGCGCTGCCGCCGACGACGGCGCCGCCGTTGGGGAGCTGCTGGGCATCATGCCCGAGGGCTCGGCCGCGGCGTACCGCCAGGAGGCCGCGGCGCAGGTCGCGCCGTCCCGGACGGACGAGGCGGCGCTCACCGCCTCTCCGCAGCTGCGGGACTACCTGACCTCCCACATCGAGGTCTCGCAGGGCGGTCGCCTGTGCCGCGCGGAGATCGTCGCCATGGACGACTTCGTCCACGGCATCACGACGATCCAGCACACCTGCCCCGCCCAGGTCACCGAGGTGACCTTGCGCATCACGATGCTGCACGACATCCACCCGGCCTACCGCACCCTCGCGACGGGTGAGAACTCGACGCCGGCCACCGCCGTGTTCACCGTCGAGGCGCCCGAGCACCGATGGCGCTTCGGGGCGTCCGCCGCCCCGCCGGCGGCCTCACTGGCCGCGGGGGTGCTCGCACTGATCGCAGGGGTGCTTGCGGCCGTGTGGCTGGTGCGACGCAGGCGGGCCGCGTGACGCCCGCGCTCCTGGCACAGGCGGCGGATCTCACGGCACTCGACGTGCGGTTCGTGCAGCTGGTCGACCGGGCCCTGGCGAACCCGTGGACCGCCGTCGTCGCCGTCGTCGTGGCCGTCGGGGTGGGCGCGGTGCACGCACTGGCCCCGGGTCATGCCAAGGTCGTCGCCGGCGCCTACCTGCTCGGTGGCGGAGGGCGTGTCCGCGATGCGCTGCTGCTCGGGGTGGCGGTCTCGGCCATGCACGTCGTGTCGGTGCTCGTTCTCGGTGTGGGGCTGTACGTGGCGTTGCGCTCGGGCGCCACGATGTCACCGCAGATCGGTGGCGCGACCGCCACGCTGCGCATCGTCTCCGGCGTGATGGTGCTCGCCCTGGGCATCAGCATGCTCGTCCGTCAGCGTCGGGCACGCCGGCGCCACGCGCACCACCACCACACCCTGCCACCCGAGGTCCGCCCGTTCTCCCGGCGGGGTCTGACGATCATCGGCATGTCCGGCGGCCTGCTGCCTTCGCCGGCCGCATTCACCGCGCTGACCACCGCCGCGTTCGCCGGCCGGTGGCTGCTGGGCGTCGCCCTGGTCGCCGCGTTCAGCGTGGGACTGGCAGCCACGCTCACCGTCATCGGCGTGCTCGTCGTCCGCGGCCGCGTGGCGATCGACCGCCGCCTGGACGGCGACGGGGCACAGCGGTTCGCTCGGGTGGCGGCGATCGCCGGCGCGGTCACGGTGACCGCGGGCGGGGCGGTCCTTACGGTGGCGGGGCTGCTCGCGCGCTAGTTGTATTGACCACGGACGTTGTTAACGCGGGGAGGTTCCGGGATTAGGTGAGCCTCCGGGAGTAGGTGTGGAGCTGTCTAAGACTTCACATCACCCCGGAGGCTCCCTGTGCACGCTAACGCTCGTTTGACCCCGATGGGTCGTCTGACCCTTGTCGCCCGCATCGAAGCCGGCCGTCCGATCGCTCACGTCGCTGCGGAGATGGGCATTTCGCGGCCCACCGCGTCGAAGTGGTGGCACCGCTGGTTGGAGTCCGGGTTGGAGGGTCTGGCCGACAGGTCCAGCCGCCCTCACTCCAGCCCTAACCGAACCGTTGCCGCGGTGGAGGCGCAGATCGCCCAGCTACGTCAGACGCTGAAGCTTGGGCCGGTGCGCATCGGCTATCGCCTCGGGGTCGCCGCATCCACCGTGCATCGGGTGTTGTGCCGGCTGGGGTTGAACCGTCTGTCCGGGATGGATCGGCCCACTGGGCGGGTCATACGTCGCTATGAACGCGACACCCCTGGCGAGCTGGTGCACGTCGACATCAAGAAGCTGGGGCGTATCCCAGCCGGCGGCGGCTGGCGGCACCATGGCCGCGGCAACGACGCGTACAAGGGCCACAGTCGCGTCGGGTACGCCTACATCCACTCCGCGGTCGATGACCACTCCCGCCTGGCCTACAGCGAGATCCTGGCCGACGAACGCAAAGACACCTGCGCGGCGTTCTGGCAACGGGCCAACGACTGGTTCGCCGATCACGGCGTCGCTGTCGTGGAGGTCATCACCGACAACGGACCCGGCTACCGCAGCAAGCCGTTCGCGGCTGCGCTGGGCGACACCGTGCACCGGTTCACCAAGCCATACCGGCCCCAGACCAACGGCAAGGTCGAACGCTTCAACCGCACCCTGCTCGAGGAATGGGCCTACGTCAGGACCTACCTGTCAGAGCAGGCTCGCACCGACGCCCTTGCCGACTGGCTGCACATCTACAACCATCACCGTGGCCACACCGCGCTCGGCGGCGCATCACCCATCGACCGCGTCAACAACGTGGCTGGTCAATACAGCTAGTCGGCACGGTTCTCGTACAGAAACCTGAACGGGCCCGGGCTTCTGTACGAGAAACGGCTACCGGGTCCCAGGCGCGTGCGCCGGCTCGATGCAGCTCGGCGCCCCGTTGTTGTCCGGGTGGCGCTGCGTCAGGTAGTCGCCGCCGTTGCACACGTCGACGTTCCAGCCGGTGAGCAGGAAGTGCGCCTCCTGCCACCCGGCGGCGGGCTCGTTGCGGGGGTCGCCGTGCGGGTCGCGCGAGTGCGTCGCCGGGACGTTGCCGTTGGGCGGGGTGGCGTTGCCCGAGTCCCAGTAGATCAGCGACGAGCCCTTGTGGGGGTACGACGCCCGGGGCGCGAACGGCCGTAGCGCCCAATGCCGGCCCTCGGGCAGGCCCTTCTCCATGACCGGCGCGTTGGCCGTTGCCGCATTGACCTCGGCGGCGTGGACGGTGACCTGGTGGTCGCTGTAGGCGATCTGCAGCATCACGTCGTGCGGCGGCGTGTTGGGCAGCGGGTTGTCGCTGACGTGGTGGGCGTAGCCGTTGGACTCGCCGCGGTCCCACAGCATCTGGATCAGCTGCATGCCCAGCTGCCGCTCGATGGGGTCCTGGATGGTGACGTAGTAGACCTCGCCGTACGCGCCTTCCCAGTCCACGCTGCGGTTGAGCAGCGTCGAGTAGTTCATGGCGGTCACGCCGAGGATGCCTCGGTGGATGTCGGGCGAGACGGCGACCAGCGCGCCGCCCATGATCCCGCCCTGGCTGTTGCCGTCGTAGTACAGCTTCGTGCCGTCGCCTGCGTCGGTGACCAGCAGCGGTTGGCCGTCCTGCTGGAACGCTTCGTGGGACACCAGGCCCTTGGGGTGGACGATCGCGCGGCCCAGGAACATGAAGTTCAAGAAGCCCTGCTGGGCGCGGTCGGGCAGCGACGGGAACCCGGACAGGTCCGCCAGGATCGTCGCGACCGTCGGCAGGTCACCGCTGGACATGCCCCACCAGTCCATGCCGCAGCCGGCGAACCCGAAGCGGCGGGGCCACTTGACGTCGCCGATCTGGCTGCGGGTGCCCAGCAGCCCGTGGCCGTACAGCGTCCCGTACGACGGGCCCTCGTCCAGCGGGACGTCGCAGACGAACGGCACGCTGACCGTCGGCAGCGCGGGGTTCTGCTGCGGCAGGTTGTCACCGAGCGGTCCGGCGGCGCCGTAGTAGAAGCGCGAGCCCGGCGCCGGCGGATCCAGCTGCGGGTTGCCGTTGACCGTGCTCTCGGTGTGCTGCGGCCGGTCGAGGTAGTTGGGGACGGTGACGCGCCCGTTGACGCGACGGATCCGCTGGGTGTGCTCGACGCCGCGGGAGTCGGTCCAGGTGTCGGTGCGCTCGGACGTCGACTCGACCCGGAACGCCGGGGCGCTGCCCTGCACGACACGGTCGGACAGGTCCGTGTCACCCAGGATCCGGCCGAACGCATCGTCGCGGATGTGCAGCATCCGCTCGGCGAGGCTGCGCTCGCTGGCGACGGTGAAGTCCCACGCCAGGTACAGGTCCTTGCGGCCGATGTCCGCCTTCTCGTCCAGCGTGGCGAAGATCGACTCCATGTGCGCCGCCCGGGCGCCGGTCGCGGTGCCGTTCTGGTACGCCGCGAAGGCCGCACCCGGTGCGATCTTCGCCCCGGACGCGTCCTTGAGGTTGCGCAGGGCGACGATGTAGCGCTGGCCCAGCTCGAAGTTGCGCGCGGGACGCAGGATCAGTGCGCGCCGGTCGTCGGTGGTGCCGCTGTGCTGGTCCAGCTCGGACCAGAACGGGTGTCGCTCGCCGGTCTCGGCGTTGATGATCAGCATCGGCGCGTCGGGCTTGCGGTACAGGTCGATGTCGGCGATGTGGTCGCGGTGGTCGAAGTACCCGGGCTGGTTCTCCCCCGCCTCGCTGTACGGCCGGTCCTCGGTCTCCCAGGTCTTGTGCAGGTCGATGCCCGGCACGAAGGTCAGGACCGCCTGGCCGGGCGAGAACCCGTCGTTGCGGTTCCACTCGGTGGGATCAACCGGCTTGCCCTCGCCGCCCAGCGACCCGGCGGTCAGGTCGGTGCCGTTGCGAGGCATCGCCGTGGGGCTGAACGCGATCCGCCGGCCCGTGTCCGACGACGAGTCGGCGACGGTGAACGCGTCGTTGGGGAACGGCAGCAGGCACAGCGCGGGGTCCAGCGGGTCGCAGCCCAGCGCCTCCTGCGCCGGCGCGGGCACGGGTGAGCCGAGGTCGGCGGCGGCAGCCGAGGACAGCGGCAGCAGCGACACGGCGGCGAGGACAGCGAGCAGTCGGCGGGCAAGCACAGGTTCGTCTCCGGGTGTGGTGTTCGCGTTGCGCCGCGCTGGCGGCGGAGCCCCTGCGGGCTCGGGCGAAGACTTCGGCGCGGCCCGCCTCGGCTCCTTTGGTGAACGGTCACAACGCTGTCCCCCGCGCGTTGGGATCGCGCCCAGCAGGCGCCAGGAAATCGGTGACGAATCAAGAAACCAGGCCCGTTTCCCGTCACATCCACCCGCCGGCGTCGTTGTCTAGCCCGTACGGACCAGCACCCGCCGCCACTGCCTGGAGCCGACCAATGCTGCGATTCGCCCGCTACCTGCTCGTCCCGTTCCTCGTCGGGGCGGTCTCGCTGGGTGCCGCGTGGGCCGGCGTGGTGGTGGCGCCGGCCCCGGAGGTCACACCCGAGGCGCTGGCCGCGCAGGTAGCACCCGCCGACGACGCCGCCGCCGCTGCCCCCGGCAAGACGAAGGGGGATCTCCGCCGCAACGCTGCAACGCAACCGGCGACGGGCGGCCAGGCCGCCGAGCAGACGGGGTTCACCGGCTCCGTGCCCGCCGGCCGGGTGCTGGCAGGGGCCGCCAAGGTCAGCATCGTGCCGCAGCCCGACGAGTCCAAGGGCGAGCGCTGGGCCAAGGAGGGCTGCGCGATCATCGGCAGCGACGCCCCCTCCGGGGCCACGCATGTGCCCGATTTCCGCTCGCCGTGGCCTGAGAACCCCGAGTGCATCTACATGGGCGGGTACGGGATCGGCCCGATGAACCCGATCACGTCGGTCGACGAGGAGTACGGGCTGTGGGTGCGGTCGGTCGCCATCGGTGACGGCCAGGACACGGTGGTGCTCACGGTCCTCGACGGCGTCAGCTACCTGGGTGACTACAACCGGTTCTGCGACGACTGTGGCGCGTTCGAGCTCGCTCGCGACCTGGGCCAGGAATTGGGCATCGACCCCGCCGGCTTTTTCTTCGCCTCCACCCACAGCCACACGGCTCCGGACTTCATCGGCGGCTGGGGCGGCGTGCCCGAGTGGTACATGACGCAGGTCACCGAAGCGCTGCGGACTTCCGTGCGCCGGGCTGTGGCCAAGATGCAGCCGGCCACCCTGGAGGCCGGCGAGTCGCTGGCCCGCGAGCACAACGGCGAGCGCCGCGACACCTACCGGTCCGCCGAGTCCAACACGCTGTCGTGGTTCCGTGCCGTGAACCCGGGGGGCAAGACCATCGCGACGGTGGGCGCCTACGCCGCGCACCCCGTGACGGTCAGCCCCAAGGGCGTCGGTGACGCCGACTACCCCGCGGTGTTCAACGCCGAGGTCGAGCGGCGCTTCGGCGGCGTGGGCCTGTACTTCATGAAGGGCCTGGGCAACATGTCGCCGCGCGGCGACAAGGTGAAGATGGGCACCAGCCTTGCCGCGCTCCTCCCTGCCATCGGGGGTGGCACGCCGGTTCAGGGCACCGACGTCCGCGCGGCTCGCGCCATGTGGGACCAGCCGGTGACCAATCCCGGACTGACCGCCCTGGGCACCCCCGGGTTCTTCGACCGGACCTTCTCGCAGAAGCCGGCCGCGGTCCGCATCGGCAAAAGTGACCGCCGTCCGTGCACGTCGACTTCCCCGGTGTCGGTCAACACCGGCATCACGGCGGCGAAGGTCGGCAACCTCTGGCTGACCGGCGCCCCGGGCGAGACGTTCTCGAACCTGGCCAACACCATCGAAGAGCGCAACCCCAACGGCGTGACGCTGCCGCTGGCGCAGGTCAACGACGGCCTGGGCTACATCATCCAGAACTTCGAGAGCTACGCCGACGGCCGGATGGGCCCGGGCTTCGTCGGTGAGAACGTCTTCGAGTACGAGGACGCGTACGCACTGGACCAGTGCTTCGGCGACATGACGCTGGAGACCACCCTGCAGGTTCTCGCCAACCTGTGATCAACCGGAGACACGACATGATCTTCACCGCTCGCCGCCTGGTCACCGCCGCTGCCGCAGCGGCCGTCGCCATCGCCATGTTCCCGCCCGCCGCCGGCGGGGCGCAGGGACTGGTCACCGACGCCGCGCGCCATGCCGCGCCGGTCGTGATCGAGGGGCGTCAGCTGCCGACCTGGTCGCGGCTGCCGGCCGAGGGCACCCCCAAGCCGTACCCGTCAGGCTCCAACCAGTTCGGCGGTGACGGCGTCCGCGACGCGCACAACGGCACGATCGTGGTGCCACCCGACCCCCGCGGGCAGGGCGTCCCCGTCGAGGACATCGCCGCCTACCGCTGGGACGGCAACCGCTTCGTGGAGGTGCCGGTCCAGGTCGACGAGCGGTTCCCGTATTTCCTGGCCAACGGCCGCTCGGACTTCGGCTTCTACTCGGGTACCGACGAGGAGCTGTCGTACGCCTGGGACGTCGAGGCGTGGAACCGCACTGCCGGCCAGTGCCAGGCTGCCCACCCTGACGGGACGCCCATCGCGACCCCCGACCCGGTGGCAGGCCTCGACGACGACGACGAGATCGTGTTCATGGCCTCGGACACCGGGGCTCGCGCCCCGTCAGGTGCCGTGGGTCCGTCCGGCACCGGTGCCACTCGCCAGGAGGTCGCGGTCGTCGACCCGTTGAACCCCACCGCCACCGGCTACGTGTACCTGTTCACCAAGAAGGGCGGCTCCCGGTTCACCCCGGGGACGGGGTACGTCCACTTCAGCCGCGACGCGGACGCCGACCAGTGGATCGACCGCCACAGCTTCTCGGCCGACGACCCGGAGAAGCTGGGCTCGTCCAACACCGGGTACGGGCCCAACCTGCACGGCACGGTGTGCGACCCCGACGGGGCGGTGCCGACTCCAACGACCGCTTCCCCCGCGACGGCCACGAGGTCCGCACCGATCGCTACGTCCTGCGCGCGACCGGCCGCTGGATGCTGCGCGAGATGAAGATCGCCAAGCCCAAGGGCAACGGGTACGGGCCCGACCTGATCGACCGGTGGAAGGGCCGCGCGTTCCAACAGAGCCCCGACTCGTCGATCTCGCTGGTCGGGTTCGAAGACGAGCAGGTCAACTGGGAGGCGAACTCGGCGCTGCTGGGCTGGAAGTCGGGTCCGGTGCGCACCATCCGCGAGGTGTGGGGCGCTGACTCGGGCACCAACGTGACCAAGACCGAGACGTACTACCGCGACGCGGTCGCGTACCGGTACCGCGTCCGGGTCCACCCCATCCCGCCGGACGGCCTGTACACCTCGTGGGACTACAACCGCGACGTGATGGGCGTGTACTACAACATGCTCAAGCCCGAGGGGGTGGCGATCGACGGCGTCAACGACGACGTCGGCAACGTCGACGAGATCCCGGTCCTCGGCGTGCCCGCCTTCTTCGACGCCCCGGACCCGACGTTCAACGTCCCCTCGGCGTTCGGCACCTGGGAGCAGGTGTCGGGCAAGGGCGACGCCGGCTCGCTGGTCTACACGTTCGAGCTCAAGGGCGCGACGACGGCCTCGAACGCCGCCGTCGTCCCCTACTACCGTGACGACAAGTGCCTGGACGACGGGACGGGCGACGACCCGGTCGCGCGCCCGTGGCCGGGCGAGGCCTCGACCGACCAGCGCGTCAAGGACGGCTACGCCGCCGCCGGCGGCAAGCCCTACGACGAGCTGACGTGTGACGACAGGCAGGGCGCCTACGGCTCGCACGGCGTGCACTTCTTCGCCACCCACGACTCGGACAACCTGTTCGTCGGGGCACCCGAGCCGACCACGGAGATCGACGGTCAGCAGTGGCAGTTCGCCGTCCCGACCGCCGAGCCCACCAACGTCGGCCAGCCCTACGCCAACAACGTCCACGCCGCACTGCGCCCCGCCGCGGTCGAGCAGGCCAACACGCCGGCGCCGGGGCGCGGCCGCTGATCCACTCCCCCGCAAGAATCCGGTCCCGGGATAGGGTTTTTGCGCGGGAGCCGGCGCAACCGCGGCGGTCTGGGCAGGAGCGCCGGCGGCGGGCGGCGAAGGGAGCAGCAACGCCCGCCCTGGAAAGGTCTGCTGCTGTGCGCGTCTCGACCCGCCGCCCCGCCACGCTCGTCGCCGCCCTCGCCCTGGCGCTGATCGCCGCCCTGGCGGTTTCCCCCGCCGGCGCGACCGACGACGCCCGCTGGTTCCGCGTCCAGTTCGACGCGACCATCACCGCCGACGACCGCGCCGCCCTGGCCCGGACGGGAGCCGAGGCGCTGCAGTACGTGCCGCACCACGCGTACGTGGCCTACGGCACGGCCGACACGCGGGCCGCAGCGGCGGCCTTGGCAGGGGTCACCGGTGTTCGCGACGTGACGCTGGCGGAGAAGGTCGACCCCCAACTGCGTCACCGCGTCGGCGTGACGGCCCTGGCGGTCGTGGGTCACCCGCGGGTCATGGACGCCGGCGCCATCGGCGCGGTCGGCCAGATCCTCGCGCGCCACGACATCGGCGCCGGCAGCCCACTGGGCCTGGTCGAGGTCCGCGCCCCGGCCGCCGCTGCCCGGACACTGGCGCAGCTGCCTGGCGTGCTGCACGTGGGCATCGGCACCGTGGGACTGCGCACGGAGGACGAGGGCAGCGGTCAGATCCTGGCCGGCAAGGTCGCCGGCACGGCGACCCCCGAGCCCGGCTACGAGCAGTTCCTGGCGGACCGCGGGCTTGACGGCGAGGGCATCACCATCTCCGTCGTCGACGACGGGCTCGACCCCCTGCACCCCGAGCTCGCCGGCCGCATCGTGAAGCGCTACGACTACAGCGCGGAGAACACCGTCGTACCGGCCGAGGGCCACGGCACGCACGTGGCGGGCATCCTGGGTGGCAAGGGCGCCGAGATCCCCGCCGCCGGCCGGATGACCGACGGCAACGGATTGCTCTACGGGCTGGGGATTGCGCCGAAGGTCACCTTCGTCGACCAGCCGGTGATCCAGCTGGCGACCAGTGTGACCAGCTTCCCGCCGCCCGGCGGCTTCCCACGCATCGCGCAGGAAGCGATCGCCTCGGGAGCGGTGGCGTGGAACGCGTCCTGGACCGACGGCGGCGGCGCCGGCGCGGGGTATGTCGCCAACGCGGCGGTCATGGACAGCATCGTGCGCGACGGCGACGCGTCGACCGAGGAGCACCAGCCGTTCTCCCTGGTCTTCTCCGCGGGCAACTCGGGCGGCCCCGAGCACCGCATCACGTCGCCGAAGGAGGCCAAGAACATCATCAGCGTCGCGTCGTCGCGGGGGCACCGCGCCGGCCACGTCGACATGGTGTCGAGCTTCTCCTCGCGCGGACCCGCCCGGGACGGCCGCGTCGTTCCGACGGTGACCGCCCCCGGCGAGACGATCGCCTCGGCCCGGGCCACAACCGGCGCGCTGTGCGGTACGGAGCCGCTGCTGGACACCGCGGGGCTGTACTCGACGTGCTCAGGCACGTCCATGGCCTCGCCTCAGGTCGCCGGTGCCGTGGCGCTCGTGCACCAGTGGTGGCGCAACGCCAACGACGGCGCGGACCCGTCGCCGGCGATGATCAAGGCGCTGCTGGTCAACTCCGCAAAGGATATGCGCCGGCGTGACATCCCCAACCGGGACGAGGGGTGGGGCCGGGTCGACCTCGGGGCGCTGTTCGACGACGCCGTCGAGCGGGTCGTGGTCGACCAGTCGGTCCTGCTGCGCGACGCCGGCGCCGCCCACCAGCTGGCGGTGGAGCCCGTCGACCCCGCGCGTCCGATGAAGGCGACGCTGGTGTGGACCGACGCCCCGGGCGCGCCAAACGCCAACCCCGCCCTGGTCAACGACCTCGACCTCACCCTGACGGCCGGCGACGGCACCGTGTGGCGTGGCAACAACTTCGCCGACGGCGTGTCACAGCCCGGCGGGACACCGGATCGACTCAACAACGTCGAGAACGTGTTCCTCGACCAGCCCGCTGGCGGCTACGAGGTCACGGTCGCTGCGGCGAACCTGCCCGGTGACGGCGTGCCGGGCAACGGCATCGCGACGGACCAGGACTTCGCGTTGGTGCTGACCAACGCTCGCCTGGTCCCGTAGGTCAGGCGCCCAGCCGGCGTCGCGGCTGGGTTAGCACCAGCAGGCCGAACCCGAATGCGATGAGCAGCACGGACAGCACCGCCGGCACCACGGAGTCCAGGCCGCCGGTGTGCGGCAGGTCGCCCTCGTCGTCGTCGGGCTGGACCTGCTCGTCGACCTCGGGCTCCTCGGTCTCGTCCTCGCCGTTGCCCTCGCCGTTCCCGTTTTCGTCAGCGTCGTCGTCCTCGCCGGCCTGGGCGACGACGATCTCACCGCTCAGCGCCCCGTCCTCGGTGCCGTACGAGTACGTCCCCGGCTGGGTGATCTCGATCGAGAACGTCGCGCCCGGCTCGATCGGCCCGGACTCCCACGACGGCTCCTCGCCCACGAGGCTGACGGGCTCGTCGGTGGTGTTGGTCCACACGATCGGCTCGCGGACGTCGGCCTCGACCGACTCAGGCTCGAACCCGTCGTCGCCGATCGTCACCTCGGCGTCGGCGAGGGCCACACCACTCAACGCGAGCAGCAGGCCGGCGGTCAGGACTGCGAGAACCGTGATGCGGCGCATGGGCGGAGTGTAGACGGCATTCAGACTCGCCGGGCGAGGACGACCCAGACCGTTCGAGCCAGGATCTGCAGGTCCAGCACCGGCGACCAGTTGACCAGGTACTGCAGGTCGTGGCCCAGCTTGTACTCGGGATCGGTGTGGTACCGGCCGTGGATCTGGGCCAGCCCGGTGATGCCGGGGGGGATCTCGTGGCGGCGGGAGTATCCGGGGATCAGCTCCTCGAACTGGGCGGTCAGCTCAGGGCGCTCGGGGCGCGGGCCGACGATCGACATCTCGCCGCGCAGGACGTTCCACAGCTGCGGCAGCTCGTCGAGGCGTGTGTGGCGCAACCACTGGCAGGCGGGGATGACCCGCGGGTCGCCGCGCTTGGACAGCACCGCGCCGAGGCCTTCCTCGGCGTCCGGGTACATGGTGCGGAACTTCACCATGCGAAACGGCCGGCCCTCCTTGCCGACGCGCTCCTGGAAGAACAGCACCGGGCGCCCGGCGAAGATCCGCACGTACACCGCGGTCAGCGCGATCAGCGGCAGGCTAATCGGCGCCGTCAGCAGGATGACGAGGAACTCCAGCGTCCGCTTGAAGCGCGCCCGCGACAGCGGCAGCGTGTGCGTCCGCAGTGCCACGAAGGGCATGCCGGCGATCTCGCGCACGCCTTCCAGGCCGAGCAGGGTGTCGCGTGCGGTGACCCGCTGCAGTACGCCGACACCGCGCTGCTCCAGCGTCTGCAGCGGTTCGGGGTACACCTCGTCGAGCAGCCGGCCCGACAGGAGCACCACCTCGGTCGCCTCCATCTGCTCGACGCGCTCGCGCAGGTCCCGCACGTCGGCGGCCTGCCCGACCACCATCGCCTTGCTCTGGTCGCCCTGCAGGTGCGCCATCGCCAGGTTCACCTCGTCGGGGGCGCCGACCAGCAGCACCCTGGGCGGCCCGCCCCGGCGCCGACGCAGCCAGCGGGCCAGCGCCCGGTTGCCGGTGACCAGCAGCACCGCCGCCACCAGGAAGAACGGCATGGCCCACAACGGGATGAAGTTGCGCTCGGCGACCAGCTGGAAGAAGCCGATGATCAGCCAGGCGCCGAACGACATGCTCGCCACGTGCGGGAAGGCGGCCCGCTGGCCCAGTCGCAGCTCGCGCTCGTACAGCCCGCCGAAGTAGTACGTGGCCAGGAACACCAGCGTGAAGATGACGTAGGCGATGGCGTAGTTGCGCAACGGCGCCGTCAGTCGGGGGATCCCCTCCTCGGGGAAGACGAAGATCCGGACCCATGACACGGCCGCCATGGACCCGTACAGGGCCAGCGCGTCGGCGACCATCACCAGCCGGAACCCGCGGGCGTTCAGACGCGCGAGCAGAGGAGGCCGCGAAGAGGCCTCCCCCCGGGGGGTCACCGATGCCTCGGTCTCCTGCCGTTGGGACACGCGCGAAAGTCTACGGGGCTGCCCCGCCCCGGACGGTCACCCCTTGACCGGCGGCGGCAGCCGCCGCAGTCCCACCACCGCGAGCTGGGCGTCGTCGACCGGCGCCGGCGCAGCGGTCAGGGGATCCCCGCCGGATTGGGTCTTGGGGAAGGGGATGACGTCACGCAGCGACTGACCGCCGGCCATCAGCATCGCCAGCCGGTCCAGGCCGAAGGCGATGCCGCCGTGGGGCGGCGCCCCGTACGACAGGCCCTCCAGCAGGAAGCCGAACTTCTCCTGCGCCTCCTCCTGCCCGATGCCCAGCAGCGCGAAGACGCGCTCCTGCACGTCGCGGCGGTGGATACGGATCGAGCCGCCGCCCAGCTCCACGCCGTTCAGCGCAAGGTCGTACGCGCGCGACGTCGCCTCGCCGGGTGCCTGCTCCAGGCGCTGCAACGACTCCTCGGTCGGTGCGGTGAACGGATGGTGCGTGGGGTCCCATCGCTGCTCGTCGGCGTTCCAGTCGAACAGCGGCCACTGGGTGACCCACACGAAGTGCCACTGCCCGTCCGGGATCAGCCCCCGGTCCGCGGCCATGGCGACACGGACCGCGCCCATCAGCTCCTGGGTGGCGCGGGTCTCGCCGGCGCCGAAGAACAGGGCGTCGCCGGCCTGCGCGTCCGCCGTCTGCACCATGGCGGCGATCTCGTCGTCGCGCATGAACTTCGAAAGCGGGCTACGGAACCCGCCGTCGTCCTCGACGACACCCCACGCCATGCCCTTCGCTCCGCGGCGCTTGGCGAACTCCACCCACTCGTCGAATTGCTTGCGGGTCAACTCACCCCCGCCCGGCAGACGCACGGCGATCACCGACCCGCCGGCGTCGAGCGCGCCCTTGAAGATGCCGACCTCGGTGCCGGCGAACACCTCGCCGAGGTCGATCAGCTCCATGGCGAACCGGGTGTCGGGCTTGTCCGACCCGTAGCGGCGCATCGCCTCGGCGAAGGTCAGCCGCGGGAACGGCCGCTCGAGCTCGACGCCCAGGACCTCACGCCACAGGGTGACCATGAGCTCCTCGTGGAGGTCGAAGATGTCCTCCTCGTCGATGAAGCTGGCCTCGACGTCGAGCTGCGTGAACTCCGGCTGCCGGTCGGCGCGCAGGTCCTCGTCGCGGAAGCAACGGGCGATCTGGTAGTACCGCTCCATCCCGGCAACCATCAGCAGCTGCTTGAACAGCTGCGGCGACTGGGGCAGCGCGTAGAAGCTGCCCGGCTGCAGCCGCGACGGGACCAGGAAGTCACGGGCGCCTTCCGGGGTCGAGCGCGTCAGCATCGGCGTCTCGATGTCGAGGAAGCCGTTGGCCTCCATGACGCGGCGGATGATGCCGGTGACCTGCGATCGCGTGCGGATCGCGGCCGCCACTGACGGCCGGCGCATGTCGAGGTAGCGGTACTGCAACCGCCTGGTCTCGTCAACCTCGGAACCCCGCCCCCCGCCTTCGGTCGCCCGATCGACTCGGTCTTCGAGGGGGAACGGCGGCGTCTGCGCGGCGGAGAGGACTTCCAGCGTCTTGGCGGCGACTTCGACGTCACCGGTGTCCAGTGCCGCGTTGGTCATCCCCTCGGGACGCACGCGGACCGTCCCCTGCACACGGATGACGTACTCGCTGCGGACGTCGTGTGCCGCCGCCAGCGCCTCGCCGGCCTCCGGGTCGGCGACGACCTGGACGATCCCGCTGGCGTCGCGCAGGTCCAAAAACGCCACGCCGCCGTGGTCGCGCCGGCGCGCGACCCAGCCGGCCAGGGTCACCGCCTGCCCCTCGTCGGTGGCGCGCAAGGTGCCGGCGCCGTGCGTCCGCATCGATCCGTATGGGTTCATGGGCGACGAGGGTAGCCGAGCACCCACCGCCCCCCGTCTGGCAGGCTGGGCGGCCGATGAAGACGGTCGTGGCGTTGTTGCGGTGCAGTCACTTCGCCCCGACCGTCGCGGTCACGGCATTCGCCACGCTGCTGGCCTGGCGGGTGGGGCGAGGCGCGGAGGCCGTGTGGGTCGCGGCGGCGGTGTTCGCCGGCCAGCTGTCGGTGGGATGGAGCAACGACTGGCTCGACCGCGAGCGCGACCGCACCGCCGCGCGCACCGACAAGCCGCTGGTGCGCGGTGACGTGCCCGACGCCCTGGTCGGCCGCGGTGCGGTGGTGGCCGTGGTGGCCGCCGTCGCCCTGTCGCTGCTCTCGGGTCTGGCGGCGACCGGCGTGCACGCCGTGGCGCTGGCGATGGCCTGGTCGTACAACCTGGTCCTCAAGCGGACGGTCGCCAGCCCGCTGCCGTACGCGATCGCATTCGCGCTGCTGCCGCCGTTCGTCACCCTGGGCCTGCAACCCCCGGTCTGGCCACCGGCGTGGGCCGTGGCAGCCGGGGCACTGCTCGGCGCGGGCGCACACTTCGCGAACACCCTGCCGGATCTGGCGGTCGACGAACGCACCGGCGTCCGAGGCCTGCCCCACCGCCTCGGGGCGCGCGGTTCCACGGCGCTCGCCACCGCCCTGCTGGGGATGGGCGTGGCCGTCGTCGCCGTCGGCGCCGGGACGCTGACCCGCGCGGCCACGGTGACGGTGGCCGCCTCGGCGGCAGTCGTGCTGGCGGTGCCGCTGGCCTGGGCCGGTGGACGGCAACGGCGCGCGTTCCAGCTGGCCATGGCCGCGGCCGGCGGCGTGGTCGCGACCCTCGTCGTCAGCGGGTCCCGCCTGGTCTGACCCGATACATCCCCTGGCCGGGACGAGCCACCGCGACCGATAATGGCGATCGGCGGGAAGGGGGTGCGATGAGCACAGCGCAGCACGCGGTGGCCCCGACGATCAGAACGCCGGACCAGCGCCTGCGGGTGTTCGTCAGCTCGACGCTTGGCGAGCTGGCGGCCGAGCGCGTGGCGGCCCAGGCGGCCATCGAGTCACTGCAGCTCACGCCGGTGCTGTTCGAGCTGGGCGCGCGGCCCCACGCCCCGCGGGCGCTGTACCGCGCGTACCTGGAGCAAAGCGACATCTTCGTCGCCATCTACTGGCAGCGGTACGGCTGGGTCGCGCCGGACATGGACATCTCCGGCCTGGAGGACGAGTACCGCCTCTCGACGGGGATGCCGCGACTGGTGTACCTCAAGCGGCCGGCGCCGGCCGTCGAACCGGGGCTGCAGGCGCTCATCGACGACCTGCAGAACGACGGGACGGTCTCGTACCGCCCGTTCGGCGACGCCCAGGAGCTGGGTCGTCTGCTCACCCAGGACCTTGCCGTACTGCTCAGCGAGCGCTTCGTCGCCGCCACGGCCCCGGCCGGCCCCACCGGGTGGCAGGCGCCACCGCCACCCGAACCCAGCACACCGCTGATCGGCCGAGACACCGACGTCGAGGGAATCCTCGATCTCCTGGGCCGCGCACGCCTGGTGACCCTCACCGGCCCCGGCGGGGTGGGCAAGACCCGTCTGGCACTGGCAGCTCTCGCCGCAGCGAAAGGCGCCAGGGACCGGGCGTTCATCGACCTGTCGGCTGTGGTCGACCCCCAGCAGGTCCCCATGGCGATCGCCGCGCACCTCGGCGTCGTTCCCGAAGGCACCCAGACCCCTCTCGACGCGATCATCCGACAGCTGGCCGACACCGACGCGCTGCTGGCGTTGGACAACTTCGAGCAGGTCGCCGGCGCCGCCCCCACCCTCGGCACCCTGCTCGCTGGTTGCCCCCGGGTGCGCTTGCTGGTCACCAGCCGCACCGTGCTGCACCTGCGGGGGGAGACGGAGTGGGCCGTTGCGCCCTTGCCCGTCACCGGTGAGGGGTCCCTCGATCAGGTCCGGTCCTCGCCGGCGGTCGCGCTGCTGGTGTCCCGCGTGCAGGCGGTCCGGCCCTCCTTCGAGGTGACGCAGGACAATGCCGAGGACGTCGCCCGGTTGGCGGCCCGCCTCGACGGGCTGCCGCTGGCGCTGGAGCTGGCGGCCGTGCAGCTGCGCCTGCTGCCGCCTCGCGCCCTGCTACAGCGCCTGGACGGGCATCAGGACCTGACCGGGTCCTATGCCGACCTGCCCGACCGCCAGCGCAGCCTCTCGGCGACACTGGACTGGAGCCACGAGCCGCTCACCCCCCGCCAGCGGAGCATCTTCGCGCGCCTGTCGGTGTTCGCCGGCGGGTGCAGCCTGGATTCCGCTGCGGCGGTGTGCGACATCGAGGGCGTCGGCGACGTGATGGAGGTCGTCTCGGCGCTGGTCGAGTGCAGCCTCGTGACGGTGCAGGACGCCGGCGGCGACCAGCTGCGTCTGCGGATGCTCGAGACGATCCGTGAGTACGCACGGGAGAAGTTGGAGCAGCGGGGCGAGAGCGACGCGGTGCACCGCCGCCTGCTCGATCACCTGACCGACTTCGCGCAGCGCGCCGACGTCGGGATGGTGAGCCAGGCGCGGTCGCGGACGTGGATGCGCCACTTGGACGCCGAAGTCGACAACATGAAGGCCATCACCGACTGGGCCGTGTCCCACGGTGACATCGCGGCCGCAGCGAAGGTCACGGCGTCGATCTGGCTGTACTGGTGGATCCGTGGGCACACGTCATGGATGGAGGACCTGCTGCGGCGGGTGACCGCGGCCGGGGGCGACGACCTGGAGGGTGAGGCGCAGCTGCAGGTGTCCTGGCTGCACAGCGGCGTGCACTTCATGGCCGGCCGCTTCGACGAGGCCATCCCCCACCTGCGCGCCGGCATCGAGGGGGCCCGCGCAGGCGGGGACACCGACATCCTCGCCTGGGGCCTCGCCGCCCTCGGCGCCTGCCTGACCCACGACCAGGACTACACCGAGGCGCAAGGGGTGCTCACCGAAGCGGCGGCGCTGTTCGAGCAGATGGGCTCCCCGCTGGGCGTCGGCTACGCCCAGACGCACCTCGGCGACATCCGCCTCCTGGGTGGCGACCCCGCCGGGGCGCTGCGCATCCACACCGAGTGCCTGGACGCCGCATTGGCCGCGGATCACGATCACCTCGCGGGCCAGGCGCTGTGCCACCTCGGCTTCGACCTGCTGGTGGCCGGCGACCTGACCGGTGCCCGCGAGCGGTTCGCCCAGGCCGGCGACCGCTTCCGCGTGGTTCGGCATGTGGAAGGCGCCACGTACTGCATGGCGGGCCTTGCTGGGGTCGCGCACCGGCTCGAACGACACGAGGCGGCGGCGCGCATCCTGGGGGCGATCACCGCCACCCGCGCCGCGCTCGGTCTGGGCGCGTGGCCGCTGATGGCGCAGCTCGAGGCGATGATCGCCGCCGACGTGCGCGACTCGATCGGCCCGCAGACCTTTGACCTCGCCACCGCGGCCGGGGCGGCGCTGCCGGCCGGCGACGCGCTGGACTACGCCCTGGAAGTCACCGGGCCAGCCGACGTCACGGCCGCGACCACCTCGCCGGCCGCGACGGTGCGCTGATCGCCGGCCTCGAGGTCTTTCAGGGTGACCACGTCGGCCTCGAGCTCGGTGGTGCCGATCACGGCGGCCCAGCGGGCGCCTGATCGGTCGGCGACCTTGAACTGCGCCTTGACGCTGCGGCCGTCGAACCCCAGGTCCGTCGCGACGCCGGCCCGTCGCAGCGTCGTCACCAGCGAGAATGCCGCCGGCCGGGCGGCCGGGTCCGCGATCACGACGAACACGTCGACACGGCTGGAGCCTTGCGGCGCCTGCTCCCCCAGCGCCAGGACGGTCCGGTCGACGCCCAGCGCCCAGCCGATCCCAGGGAAGCGCTCGCCGTACCCGAGGTCCTCGGCGAGCCCGTCGTAGCGGCCGCCACCGCCGACGGCGTTCTGCGCACCGAGATTGCCGGCCTGGTATTCGAACGTGGTGCGGGTGTAGTAGTCCAGCCCGCGCACCAGCTTGGGGTCGTGGGTCAGGGGAACCCCCTCCGCTTCGAGCAGCTGCACCACGGTGTCGTGGTGCTCGCGGGCGGCGTCTGATATGTGATCCATCAGCAGCGGCGCTCCGGCCATGATCTCGGCCATGCCCGGTGCCTTGGAGTCGAACGCGCGCAGCGGGTTGAGGGTGCGCCGTTGCTGCACGTCGGCAGGTAGGTCGTCGAAGCCGTCGAGGTAGGCGTTGAGGCGCTCGTGATAGGCCGCCCGGTCCTCGCGGTCGCCCAGTGAGTTCATGAGCAACGTCAGGTCGGTGATGCCGGCGCGGCGCAGCGCCTCCCAGCCGAGCAGCACGACCTCGGCGTCGAGCACGGGATCGTCGCTGCCCAGCGCCTCGATCCCCACCTGGTTGAACTGGCGTTGGCGGCCCGCCTGCGGGCGTTCGTGACGGAAGTACTCGCCGGCGTAGGCGTACTTTGCCGGCAGCCCCCCGGCGCGGGGAACGCCGGCCTCCAGCGCCGCGCGGACGACCCCTGCCGTGCCCTCTGGTCGCAGCGTCAACGACCGGCCGCCCTTGTCGGTGAAGGTGTACATCTCCTTCTGCACGACGTCGGTGGACGCCCCGACGCCGCGGGCGAACACCTCGGTGTGCTCGAACACCGGGGTTCGGACGCGCTGGTAGCCGCCCAGCCGCGCAACCTCCAGGAACGTCGCCTCGACCGCGTCGAACACCGTTGCGCGGGGCGGGAGCCAGTCCGGGGCGCCCTTGACCGATTCGGGTAGTGCCATCGCCGTCAGGCTATCGGGGTCGACGTGAGGCTCGAATTCGTCAACCGTCGCGCAGCCGTCGCACGGCGTGCTCGAGCCCGTCCTCGGTCCCGATGAGCACGGCCGTGTCCCCGGCCTGGAGACGGAAGTCGGGTCGCGGGGCGGTGATGGTCTCGTCGCCACGAATCACGGCCACGATGGTCGTGCCGGTGCGCCGGCGCAGCTCGCTGTCACCGATGGTCTTGTCCGCGAACTCCCACTGGGGTTCTACGTCCACCCAACGCACCGGAAGGTTCGCCGCGGTCTCGGCCACCTGGATCAGGTGACGTGTCGCCGACTGCAGCCCCAGGATGCCCGCGAGCATCTCCCCCTCGGCCGCCGTGAGCCGCGCAGTAGCCTGCGGGGCGTCCGGATCGTCGCCTGCGAACAGCAACAGGGTTTTGGATCCGTCCCGATGAGACAGCACGCCCACCCGCGCACCGTCCTCAGCGGTGAAATCGACCTGCGCCCCCACGCCCGGCACGACCGTCTCCCTCAGCTCAACCACGTCAGCTCCGCTGTCCGTCGACTCCGTCAGGGCCATAGGCATACCGCATGAGCTTTACCGACGTCTTCCACGAGGTGGCCGCGGTCCTCGCCATCGCGGCCGCGGTGGGGTTGGGGGCCCGTCTGCTGCGCCAGCCGCTCATCGTGGCATTCATCGCGGTCGGTGTCTTGGTGGGCCCTGTCGGGATGGGGCTGGTCACGGCCCGCGAGGAGATCGACCTGCTGGCGCGATTGGGCATCGCGCTGCTGCTTTTCGTCGTGGGGCTGCGGCTGGACGTCGGGTTGATCCGCACGACCGGTCCCGTCGCCCTCGCAACCGGTCTAGGACAGGTGCTGTTCACGTCCGTCATCGGGTATGCGCTGGCACGCGCGCTGGGCCTGGACCACGTGGCGGCGGTGTACGTCGCCGTCGCCTTGACGTTCTCGAGCACGATCATCATCGTCAAGCTGCTGTCCGACAAGCGGGAGATCGACCACCTCCATGGTCGAATCGCTGTCGGCTTCCTCATCGTCCAGGACATCGTGGTGGTCCTGGTGATGATCGGGTTGACGGCCTTCGCAGCGGCGGGGGGCGAGGGTGACGCGTGGTCGCAGGTCGGCGGTGTGTTCAGCCGAGGGATCGCCTTCCTGGCGGCCATCGTGGCCATCGCGCGGTTCGTCATGCCGCGACTGCTGCCCCGCCTTGCCGGCATCCCGGAGCTGCTGATCCTGTTCGCCATCGCGTGGGCGGCGTCGCTGGCGGCAATCGGGGAGACGGCCGGGTTCAGCAAGGAGATCGGTGCGTTCCTCGCCGGCGTGGCGCTCGCGTCAACGCCCTACCGCGAGGCGATCGGCGCTCGTCTGGTCGGCCTGCGTGACTTCTTGCTGCTCTTCTTCTTCATCGACCTCGGTGCTCGGCTTGATCTGAGTCAGGCCGCCGAGATGCTGGTCGCGGCACTGATCCTGTCGACCTTCGTCCTGGTCGGCAATCCGATCATCGTCATGGTGATCATGGGCGCGATGGGCTACCGCCGGCGCACGTCGTTCCTCGCGGGATTGACGGTGGCGCAGATCAGCGAGTTCTCGCTCATCCTCGGGGCGCTCGGGCTGAGCCTGGGGCACATCGGAACCGACAGCATGGCGTTGATCACTGCGGTCGGACTGATCACGATCGGGCTGTCGACGTATCTGATCCTGTATTCGCACCCGCTGTACGACCGCCTGTCGAACACCCTGCGCATCTTCGAGCGGTCCCACCC